>Ga0308156_1000797_pt1 | contig 49353 bp, 42 predicted proteins | sample PhyAR2_FD_201041 | JGI IMG/M metagenome (GOLD analysis project Ga0308156, IMG submission 201041) | Phyllosphere microbial communities from UC Gill Tract Community Farm, Albany, California, United States - DLSL A.R2 | ecosystem: Host-associated > Plants > Phyllosphere > Unclassified | place: USA... | reverse complement strand
CCGCAGCCGGATGGCTGCGGGCCTCTCTTCGTCGTCCTGAGTCTTGTGAGCTGGGCCCTGCTTCGCAGTTCCCTTCCGACAGAGGCGCTGGCCACGCACAAGTCACTGGTCACCACGTGACGGCGGAGACCAGCTACGAAAGGGAGAGGCTCCTACCGACGAGCTCACAACCTCCGCGCGTGGCCCCCAGCTGAAGGAGCGCGCTCGTGACCGTCTCGGGTCCGCGGTCTCTCATCGTCCATGTCTGGATCGCGATCGGGCGTGCCGCTGCGACTGAGGCTGCTGCTCGTTCACCGGCGTTCACGGTGGTGGTCCAGATCGCCGTGAGTCCCGGGTCGTCCGACTGCGCGACAGGACGCCATCCATGGTGACCAGTTGTCGTGGTCCCTCTGGTGGGTGTGGCGGCGATGCGGAAGCCCGCCGGTTCGCTGCGCAAGCCGACCCCGGCCGATTTGAGGAGTGCTTCCTTGTCGGTCCAGGTCTGGACCCTGCTGACGAGTCCGTCTCGTCCGGACGGCACCGTGTTGCGCTCTGCTGGGTGCAGTGCGTGGTCGTCGAACCCGTCCCAGAGGCTCTTCGGGTACTCCTCGACGTCAACACCGACACTGTCCGCATCGCCGGCAACGGCAGCGATCACCAGTCGGCCGGAGGACGAGGTCGAGGCGGAGTGGTCCGTGAGGCGAGGGCACCCGTGCGGGGCTCCGCAGCGGTCGCAGGTGCGATCGATGCGGAGCGACGGAGCCTCGGAGAGCGGACGGCCTTGCACAGCGCAACTCAGGAGTCGGAGCGCGAGTCGACCGGCGAGCGTCCGGCGTCGGTCTGGTTCTGCCCGCTTGGTGCCGGCAGCTGCACGGTCAACGGCGTCGACGAGCGCGGATGCGCCGACCCCGCCCGTCCGTCCGAGGAGCCGATCTCCTGTGTCGAGGACGTCGTCCACGGTGGTCAGGAGGAGGTGGATCATCGCTTGCTGATCCGCCGGTACTGCACGACGGCGATGGGCGCGAAGACGGCGATGATCGCGAGGCAGCACAGCGCGGCGTAGAGCAGCGCGTTGTCGGCGGGCCATCCGTGGGCGACGGCGAAGCCGGCAGGCGGTTCGTTCCCGAAGCCGCGCCGCACCGCGGTCGCGACGGCGGTGACCGGGTTCCACTCGGCAACCACGCGCAGCGGTCCTGGGAGCGTGTCGGCGGAGACGAACGCGCCGGAGACGAAGCACACGGGGAAGAGCCAGAGGAGGCCCAGGCTCTGTGCGACCTCGACGCCGCGGGCGGTCAGCGCGATGAAGGCGCCGATCCAGGACGTCGCGAAGGCGAAGAGCAGCAGCAGCCCGAAGGTGAGCGCCACGTCCCCGATGTCGGAGTGCACGCGCCAGCCGATTGCGAGACCGCAGGCGATCACGACGACGATCGAGATGGTGTTCGTCAGGAGATCGGAACTCGTGCGGCCGAGGATGACTCCGACTCGTGACATGGGCAGTGCCCGGAAGCGGTCGATGAGGCCCGATTGCAGGTCCTTCGCCAGGTACACGGCGGTGAACGACGAGTTGAAGGTCAGTGTCTGTGCGAGGACACCGCCGATGAGGAACTCGCGGTAGTTGTCTCCGCCGAGAGCGTTGGCGAACACGAACCCGAGGATGAGCACGAAGATGATGGGCTGGGCGACGCCGGTCACCAGGGCACCGGGCGTCCGGCGGACGCCGAGCATGTTGCGGCGGGCGATGACGCGGCCGTCGCGGAGGACGCTTGCGATGCTCATCGGCTCTCCTTCGCTGTCCCGTGGGCGGTCACCGGTTCTCGCTCGGGTGACCCTGGTTCGTCGACAGTGGCGTCCGACTCGGCGGAGTTGCCGGTCAGCTGGAGGAAGACCTCATCCAGCGTCGGTTGCCGGAGTGCCGCCTCCGTCGTCTCCAGCCCGACGGCGTGGAGTGCTTCGACGACGTCGATGAGGTCTCTGCTGCCACCGCTGGCGCCGATGGTGAGGCGACCGGCGCGACGGTCGACGGTTGCTTCGTGGCCTGCGCGACGGACGGCGCCGACTGCGAGGTCGACGTCGCTGCTCGGGGCGAGCAGGATGTCGACCCGTGCTCCGCCAGTTTGGGTCTTCAGTTCGGCGGCGGTGCCTTCAGCGATGATGCGTCCTCCGTCGATGACCGCGATGGAGTCAGCGAGCTGGTCGGCTTCCTCGAGGTACTGGGTGGTCAGGAGAACGGTGGTTCCGCCTGAGGCGAGTGACTCGATCGCGGCCCAGGTGTCCCGGCGGCCACGAGGGTCGAGCCCGGTGGTCGGTTCGTCGAGGATGACGACCGGGGGGCGGGCGACGATCGCTCCTGCGAGGTCGAGCCGTCGGCGCATGCCACCCGAGTACGTCCCGGCTCGTTTGTCGTCGGGGACGTCATCGAGGCGGAAGTCGCGAAGCAGTTCGCGCGCTCGTGCCTTCGCGTCCTTCCGACGCATGCCGTACAGCTCGCCGACCATCGTCAGGTTCTCGAAGCCGGTGAGCTTCTCGTCGACCGCCGCGTACTGGCCGGACACTCCGAGGCGCTGTCGCACGGCGTGTCCCTCGTTCAGCACGGAGCGTCCGGCGACGAACGCATCTCCGGAGTCGGGCTGCAGCAGCGTCGTGAGGACCCGCACGGTCGTCGTCTTGCCGGCACCGTTCGGCCCGAGGAGTCCCTGGACCGTCCCCTCGGGCACCTCGAGTTCGACGCCGTCGAGCGCTGTGTGGCTCCCGAAGCGCTTCGTGATCCCTCGTACGGAGATCACGAGGCCACGCGGTGACTCTCGACGGACGGCGTGATGTCGTGCCAGTGCTCCGACACGTAGTCGGTGCACTCTGCCTTGACGGCGGGACCGAAGACCGCGACCCAGCCGCGGGGGACGTCGGCGAACTCGGGCCAGAGAGAGTGCTGGCCTGCTTCGTTCACCAGCACCCGGAATGTGCCGTCCTGATCGTCGAACGGGTTCGTCACGGTCTGTCCTCCTCTAGGTCAGCGGCAGTTGTCGCTTCACGAAGGTCTTCGGAGCCAGCGCCGGATCGGTTCGATCCGAGCGTGTCGGTCGGTTGGTCGGTCGCGACGAGGAGCTGGTCGAGCAGCGGCGCGATGTCGTTCAGTGCCCGGTCAGCGAGCATGTCCTGGTGACGGACTCCGACGGGGCTGGACGTCACGGCTCCTGTCACGAACCGCGCCCATGCCTCGGGGGCGGGGCGGTTCGCTGGGACGTCCTCAGTCGCGGCGAAGACGTGGAGGTCGCCGTCGACGACGGGGATGGGTGCTTCGTCGAGGAGCTCGCCGAGCCGGCGGAACCGGCGGACCATGCGGTCGACCACCTCTCCCGGCACGTCGGCGAGGGGGTTGCCTGCCTCGGCGAGCAGCGCGAGCACGCGTTCGCCGTCGAGATCGCCCTCCGGGGGCGTCACCCCGTTCGCGTCCAGGAAGCCGCGCCACATGTCATTGGTGTCCGCGACGCCGTCGAATGCCGATCCCTCGGCCGGGTACGCGTCGAGGACCGCGAGGAGCGCTACGTCCTCGCCGTCCTCCTGCAGCCGGGCGGCGATGTGGTGCGCGAGTCGCCCACCGAACGAGTACCCGGTGATCAGGTACGGTCCGTGCGCCTGTTCACTGCGGATGGCTGTGACGTACTCGGTGAGCAGCTCCGCGAGCGATCCGGCCGTCGGGGGTTCGGGCTGGTCCGGTGCGATGCCCGGCATCTGGACGCCGAAGATCGGTCGGGTCGTGGCCAGACGCGAGACGAACGACGAGAACTTCCATGCGACACCGCTCGCGGGGTGCACGGCGAACACGGGAGTGCCGTGCCCGGTCGGGCGGAGGGGCAGGATCGTCCGGAGTGATTCGGCGACGTCCGCACTTCCGGTCTCGACGAGGGCGGCGAGGCCGGCGACGGTCGGTGCCTGGAAGAGCGCTTGCACCGGCAGGTCGGTGCCGAGTGCGTCGTTGATCGCCTGGATCGTCGGCTGCGCGATGAACGAGTGCCCTCCGAGCGAGAAAAAGGAGTCGTCGGCGCGGACGTCGTCGGTGCCGAGCGTTGCGGCGAACGCTGCGGCGACGGCCCGTTCGGCTGGTCCGCTCGGACCCGCTCCAGCACCCCCGCCGAGCCGGAGCTCGGGCAGTGCCCGCACGTCGACCTTGCCGTTCGGCGTGAGTGGGACGGCGTCGATGGCCACGATCCCGGCCGGCACCATGTAGTCGGGGACACGGGAGCGGACGCGGTCCGACAGGCCACCGAGGAAGGTGTCGGTGGCGACGTCGTCGGTCACGACCCACGCGCCGAGCTCGGTCCCGCGAGGGGTGTCGATCGGGCGGACCACGGCCTGGGCGACACCGCTGGCGCTGCGGAGCACCGTTTCGACCTCGCCTGGCTCGACTCGGTGACCACGGATCTTCACCTGCCCGTCACTCCGGCCCAGGGAGGTGACGGCGGGGTGGCCGTCCCCGTCGGCGTCTCGTCGGACGACGAGGTCGCCGGTCCGGTACATCCGCGAGCCGTCGGCCGCGAACGGGTCCGCCACGAACCGATCGGCTGTCGCACCTGCTCGGCCGAGGTACCCGTGCGCGAGTTGCTCACCTGCGAGCCACAGCTCACCGACGCTACCGACCGGGGTGGGGCGGAGGCGAGCGTCGAGGACGTACCCGACGGTGGAGACCGTCGTCGCGCCGAGCTCGGGGGTGGTGCTGTCGGCGACCCGGGCGAGCATGGAGTCGACGCCGACCTCGGTCGGCCCGTAGAGGTTCCAGGCCTCGACGGCAGGTCGGTTGCGCAGCCACGCCCACAGGCCAGCATCGAGCGGTTCACCTCCGAGCAGGAGGACGAACGGGTCGGCGCCGTCCCGGCGGTCGAAGAGCGCCTCGAGGTCTGTCTGACCGGCGAGTGCGGTGACGTAGCTCGGTGTGGTCTCCCAGACGTCGATCGCGCGGTCGGCGAGGAGTGTGACGAGTGCTTGCGGGTCGCGCCGGGTGGCATCGTCGACGACGTGGACCTCGTGACCGGCGGCGAGCCAGACCACGGGGTCCATCGCCGCGTCGAACCCGACGCCGGTGGTGTGGGCGACGCGCAAGCGCCGGTGTGCAGGGTCGGGCAGGAGTGTGGCGCGGTGGCTCGAGAGGAGCGCGGTCAGCGCACGGTGCGGCACCTGGACGGCCTTCGGTTCGCCCGTCGTGCCGGACGTGAACACCAGGTAGGCGGGATCGTCGGCAGTGAGCGCCGTCGGCTCATCGCGCTCCGATGTCACGGGCGACGACGCATCGTCGCCGTCGAGTCGGAGCATCCGGTGTGACGGCACATCAGCGTCGGACGCGGCGAGGGTCGCCACGTTGCTGGAGGTCGCGTCCTCGTCGGGTGCTCCGTCCCGGGGGCCGTGGTGCAGCACCAGGGCCACCGCGGCGGTCCGGAGCATGGTGGCGATCCGCTCGCGCGGCAGCTCCACGTCGACCGGTGCGGCCACCGCACCGGCTCTCCACACCGCGAGGAGCGCCGCAACGGTGTCGACGCCGCGATGCAGCGGCAGTGCGACGACGTCGCGGCGCCGGATGCCGGCCGCGGTCATCCGCGCCACCAGTTCGTCGACGCGGGCGTCGAGCTCCACCGTGGTCAAGGAGCGGCTCCCGGAGACGATCGCGGGTGCGGTCGGGCGGGCCGCGACTGACGCGGCGAACGCCTCCAGGAGCGACTCCTGCCCGTCGGCGATGGTCGCTGGCCAAGCGGCGAGCCGTCCGGCAGCGGGGTCGACCGGGACGTCGAGGAGGGGAAGGCGCGGGGTGGCGGTCGCTTCCGCCAGGAACGTCGTCCACCGGTCGACGAGTCCCCGTGCGGCGACGTCGCTGAACATGGATGCGTCGTACTCCAGGACGCCGTCGACGTCGCCGGAGGAGCGTGGGCGGAGGGTGAACGACAGGTCGACCTTCGCCGAGCCGGTGCTGTCTGGTTCGATCCGTTCGGTCGTGACACCGGGCAGGGCGATCGCGACGCCGCTGTCCTCCTCCACGGAGAGCATGGTCTGGAACAGCGGGTGCCGTCCGAGTCGACGTTCCGGGGCCATCGCCTCGACGATGCGCTCGAACGGCACCGACTCGTGCTCGATGGCGCGCAGGGTCGCCGCTCGTGCTCGTTCGATGGTCTCGACCAGGTGTGGTGCGTCCGCCATCTCGATGCGCAGCGGCAGCGTGTTCACGAAGAAGCCCACGAGCTCCGCCGTGTCCGGGTCGGAGCGCCCCGCCGAGGGCGATCCGATCACGACGTCGTCGCCGGCGCCGATGCGGTGCAGGTAACCCGCGAGTGCGGCGAGCCACGCGTGGAAACTGCTGGCCTGCGCCTGTCCGGCGGCCGCCTGCAACGCGGACACGACGTCTTCGGGCACGGTGAACCGCAGCTGACGGGCAGCTCGGGTCACGGACTCCGGACGACGGCCGTCCGCGGGGAGGTCGAGCTCGTCCGGGATGCCGGCGAGCTGCTCGACCCACGCCGTCAACGACACATCGTGTCGGCCGCCGTCGGCGTCCAGGAGTGCACGCTGCATCCTCGCGAAGTCGGCGTACTGCACCTCGAGCGGACGCTGCGCGCGAGCGGTGCTCCCGGTCCGGGCGGCGTACGCGGTGGCGATGTCACGCGCCAGCGGGCTGAGCGACGCGCCGTCGGTGGCGATGTGGTGGATGAGGAGGTCGAGGCGCCACTGCTGTTCCCCCGTCGCGACGAGTCCGGCACGGACCGGCAGATCCACGGTCAGGTCGAACCCGACCGACGTGTCGACCGCCTTGCCGGTGACGATCCCGGACGGCGCGTCGTGGACGCGCTGCACCGGCTGACCATCGACCTCCGGGTACGTCGTGCGGAGGACCTCGTGACGCTCGACGACATCGTCGACGGCGCATGCGAAGGCATCCGTGTCGAGGTCGCCCCGGAACGTCGCCTGCAGCAGCACGGAGTAGTCGGTGGAGGTGGGGTCGAGCCGGTTGAGGAACCACAGCCGTGCCTGGTTCGGTGACAGTGGCAGCTGCTCGTCGTCCTGGCGTGGGTGCTCCGCCGTCCACGCACGAAGCGCCGGCGTGTCCTGCCGCTCCTCCTGCGGCATGGTGCTCCCGGCGGATCCGATCGTGGCCAGGAGGCCGGCCGGGGTGGGGGCGTCGAAGATGCTCCGGAGGGGCAGGGTGGCTCCGAGTTCGTCTCGAAGCCGTCCCGTCAATCCGACCGCGAGCAGCGAGTGGCCGCCGAGTGCGAAGAAGTCGTCGTGCATGCCGACGTCGTGCACGCCGAGCACGTCGCCGAACAAACGGGCCATGGTCCGCTCGTCCTCCGTCACGGGCTGGTCGCCGCCACCGGTCGAGGTGGGTTCAGGCAGCGCAGCGGTGTCGAGCTTGCCGTTCGGCGTCAACGGGATGGACTCCACGACTGCGATGGCGGTGGGCACCATGTAGTCGGGCAGGTCGGCTGCGACGGATCGACGGACACCCTGTTCGTCCGCGGTCCCCACTACCCACGCCACGAGACGTGCGGTGTCCGGGCCGCCGGGCGAGACGATGCGTGCCACGGCGGCCTGGACACCGTCGATCCGCTCGAGCGCTCGTGCGACGTCGGCGAGCTCGATCCGGTACCCACGGAGCTTGACCTGGTCGTCGTCGCGGCGGAGGAACTCGAGCTCCCCGGTGGGTCGACGGCGGACGACGTCCCCAGTCCGGTACATGCGGGTTCCGTCGCCCTGTGGGTCGGCGACGAAGCGGCCGGCCGTCTCTGCGGGCCGTCCGCGGTAGCCGTGCGCGAGGGAGCCGCCCGACAGGTAGAGCTCTCCCTCGACGCCGGGCGGGACTGGTCGCAGGAAGTCGTCCAAGACGCGGGCCGTGACGTTGGCGATCGGCCAGCCGATGGTCACGTCGCCCGGTTCGATGTGAGCGACGACGGAGTCGACCGTGCTCTCGCTCGGCCCGTAGAGGTTCCAGCCGTCGATGTACTCGGAGCTGGCGATCTGGTCCCACAGGTCGGCCGGGACCGCTTCGCCGCCCACCGCGACGGTCAGGTGGCCGTCGTGCTCCCGCACGGCGTCGAAGAGTCCCACCGCGGCGAGCTGTCGGGCGTACGACGGCGTCGTCTCGATGACGTCGATGCCGTGTCCGGCGACGGCTCGGACGACCGCCTCGGCGTTCGTCCGGGTGGCGTCGTCCGCCACCTCGAGCGTCGTTCCCGCGACGAGCCACAGGATCGGGTCCCACGCGGCGTCGAAACCGAGACCGGACAGGTGCAGCATCCGCGGGGTGCGCCCTCTGACGCGGTCTCGGACTGGCTGGATCATGGCGTCCTCGTGCTGCGCGAGGACGTTGGCGAGGGAGGCGTGGGACACCTGCACGCCCTTCGGCGTCCCGGTGGTGCCGGACGTGTAGACGAGGTAGGCCACGTCCTCGGACGCCGGTCCGACGGGCGGTGTCGCACGGCCGGCGCGGAGGAGGTCCGTGGGCGGGACGATCTGCACGGACACGCCCGCCGTGGTGGCGACCGCGCGAGCACGCTCCGCGTCGTCGGTGACCACGACGGACGGTTCCGCCCCCGCGAGGATCTGACTGACACGCGTGTCCGGGTACGCGACGTCGACCGGCACCGCGACCGCGCCGGCCCGGAGGACCCCGAGCACGACGGTGATCGCGTCCGCACTGCGTGGGAGGGCGACGGCGACACGGTCGCCCCGGACGACACCGAGGTGCGACAAGGCTGCCGCGACCGCCGAGATCCGCCCGGCCAGCTCAGCGAAGGACGTCGTGCTGGCAGTGTCGACGAGCGCGTCTGCGTGGGGGGTGCAGGAGACCGTTCTGTCGAGGCGGTCGAGCAGTGTCCCGGTCACGACGGCGTTCCGACCTCGCGCCTGGCGGTCGAGTGCGAGGGCGGTCTCGGCGTCCATCTTCGGGATGTCGGAGAGTCGCCGCTGCGGGCCGGCGACGAATGCCGCGAGCACACGGTCGAGCGCGTCGCGAAGCCGCTCGACGGTGTGCGCGTCGAACAGTGTCGCATCGTACCCGAAGGTGACCAGGAGCGCCCCGTCCTCGCCGTCGGGACTCGTGACGTCGAGGAGCAGGTCGGCCTTCACCCCGGCGCTGGTCGACTGGGCAGGGAGCGACACCGCGACGTCGCCGAGGTCGAGGGCTGCCGGTTCGGTGTTCTGCAACGTCAACATCACCTGGAACACCGGGTGCCGGCCGACGGACCGGGGCGGTCGGACCGCGTCGACGACCGCGTCGAAGGGTGCGTCCTGGTGCGCGTAGGCCGCGGAGTTGGTGGACCGGACCCGTTCGAGCAGGTCCTCGACGCTCGGATCGCCGGCGAGCGAGGTGCGGAGTGCGACCGTGTTGACGAAGAAGCCGACGAGTTCGTCGAGCTGCGGGTCCGTTCGGCCAGCGACCGGCGTCCCGACGACGATGTCCTCGCCCGCGCCGTGTTGCTGGAGCGTGGTGGCGACGGCTGCGTGCAGCACGATGAACAGGCTGGTCCGGTGGTCCGCGGCGAAGCGACGGAGCTCGTCGTGCCGTGCGGTGTCGAGGGTCAGGGTCACCTCGCCGATGGCCTGCCGGGTCGTGCGGTCTTCGGTCGCGCGTGCACGGTCGCGGGGCAGTGCGATCTCGTCCGGCGCACCCATGAGGGTGGTCCGCCAGAACGCCAACTGCTCGGCGAGTTCACTCGAGGGGTCGTCGGTGTCGCCGAGCTGTTCCCGCTGCCACAGCGTGAAGTCGGCGTAGTCGACCGGTAGCGGCTGCCAGCCTGGTTCGGTCCCGGCGACGCGGGCCACGTACGCCGTTCCGAGGTCCCGGGCGAACGGCGCCAGCGACCACCCGTCCGAGGCGATGTGGTGCATCGTCGCGACCAGGATGTGGCGGTCGTCGTCGATGCGCAGGAGCACCGCGCGGAGGGGCGTCTGCGTCGTCAGGTCGAACGGACGGGTGGCTTCATCGCGGACGACGTCATCGATCCTGTCCTCGGGGACCGTGACTGCCAGGAACGGGGGCTCGGCCGTGGCGTCCTCGAGAACCTGCTGGAGCGGCTCATCGCCCGCGAACGGGAAGATCGTCCGGAGGGGCTCGTGCCGCATCGCGACGTCCACGAACGCTGCGCGCAGCGCGTCGACGTCCAGTGGACCGTCGAGGCGGAGCACGACGGGGATGTTGTAGGCGGCGGAGTCCGGTTCGAGGCGGTTCAGGAACCACAGCCGCCGCTGCGTGAGCGACAGCGGTACCTCGTCCGGACGCGTCGTCCGTGACAGCCGGTGTGCGAGGCCAGTCGGCTCGCCGATGCCGCCGACGAGGCCGGCCACGGTCGGCCGTTCGAACACGTCACGCACGGTGATCGTCCGGTCGAGTCGTTCGGAGAGTCGCGCTGCGAGCCGGGTGGCGAGGAGGGAGTGTCCGCCGGCGGCGAAGAAGTCGTCCTCGATCCCGATCGCGGGGACGGCCAGGACCTCCGCGAACACGGCGGCAGCGATCCGCTCGGTCTCGTTGCGCGGCGGCAGCACCGTGCCGGTACTCGCCTGCTCGGGAGCTGGCAGGGCGCGACGGTCGAGCTTCCCGTTCGGTGTCGTCGGCATGTCTCGGAGGGCGACGATGACCGAGGGGACCATGTAGTCGGGCACCTCGGAGCGCATGCCGTCCCTGACGGACGCGGGGAGGCCCGCGAGATCACCGTCGGACGAGACGTAGCCGACGATGCGGCTGGACGGGCCCTCGCCCGCCACCACGGCCGCGGCGAGGACCACACCCGGTTGGCGGGTCATCGCGGCTTCCACCTCGGCCAGCTCGACGCGGTAGCCGCGGATCTTGACCTGGTCGTCGATACGGCCGATGAAGCGGAGCGAGCCGTCACGGCGGCGGCGGACCACGTCGCCGGTGCGGTACATGCGGGAGCCATCGGCGAAGAACGGGTCAGCGACGAAGCGCTCGGCACTGAGCCCTGGCTGTCCGACGTAGCCCTGTGCGACGTTCGTGCCGGCCAGGTAGAGCTCGCCGACGGCGCGGTCGGGGACCGGGGTGAGACTTGCGTCGAGGATGTAGTGGCGCGTGTTGCGGACCGACGATCCGATGTGCGGCGCGCGCCCCGGCTCCAGCACTGCGGTGAGACTGTCCACGGTGGCCTCGGTCGGGCCGTACAGGTTGATGGCGTGCACGTCGTCGTGGCGGGCGAGTGTGTCCCACAGTGCCGGGCCGACCGCTTCGCCGCCAACGGCGATCTCGGTCGGGTGGGCGTCGGCGTCGAGCATCCCCGCGGCGAGGAGTGCCTCTGCAAAGGAGGGTGTGGTCTCGATGGCGTCGATCTGGTGGCGGACGAAGTAGTCGACGAGGCGCTCAGGGTCCCGTCGCACGTCATCGGCGACGATGTGCAGTTCGTGGCCGGCGAAGAGCCACAGCAACGGGTCCCAGGCCGCGTCGAACGACAGACCTGCCGTGTGCGCGACGCGCAACGGCCGACCGAGTCGCGCTTGCGCCGGGTCGAACATCTCGGCGCGGTGGTGCTGGAACAGGTTCCGCAGGGCCGTCCCGTTCACGCCGACGCCCTTCGGCCGGCCGGTGCTGCCGGAGGTGAAGATGATGTACGCGAGTGCGTCCGCGGCCGTCGGCGGGAGCGTGCCCAGGTCGGCTCTCCCGCGATGCCAGACCGCGGTGTCGGCGTCGACGGGGAGCGAGGGCACCTGCCAGGGGGCGCCGGCGGCGCGGTCGCGGGCGAGTTGGGCGCTGCTCGTGAGGAGCATCGTCGGGCTCGAGTCTTCGATCATCCCGGCGACGCGGTCCGTGGGGTACTCGGGATCGAGCGGGACGTAGACCGCCCCCGCTCGCAGCACTGCGAGGACGAGCATCGGGAGCAGTGCACTGCGCTCGATGCGGACGGCGACCCGACTGCCGGGGACGACGCCCTCGCGGATCAGGTGGTGCGCGAGGCGGGTGGCGTCGGTATCGAGCTCCGCAAAGGTCTTCGTGCCGTCGTCGGCGACCACGGCGAGGTCGTTCGGGCGTCGACGGGCGATGTCGGCGAAGGCCTCCAGGACCATTGCCGAGTCGAGGGGGACGGTGTCGCCGACACCCTGTTCGATGAGCGTAGCGACCTCGCCCTCGTGGATGACTGCGGCGTCCGGGACGGTGAGCCCCTCGGGGCCCTCGACCACACGGTCGATGAACGCGAGCAACCGGTCGGCGTGCTCGGTCAGGCTCGCCGCCGTGTGCAGCGCCGCGTCGCCTTCGAGCTGCAGCGTCGCGCTGGCGGCGTCGCTCGACAGGCCCGACAGCACGATGGAGAGGTCGTGAACCGGCCCGGTCGACAGGATGTTGACCGCGCCGACGGCGTCACCGAAACGGATCTCGTCGATGACGGGAAGCAAGTTGACCGACGGCCCCACGTGGCGAGACGCACCATCGAGGGACTCGACACGGAAGCGCTGGTGTCCCACGGCACCGCGGACGACATCGCCGGCGTGCGCGACGATGTCCGAGACCTCGGCGTTCGCGGGCACGTCGATCCGCAACGGGAGGATGTTCGAGAGCATGGAAGGGGTGGCCTTCGCCACCTTCCCTCGGCGTGCGGTGACCGGGAGCCCGAGCGAGACACGCTCCTCGCCGGTGATCTTCGACATGTACAAGGCGACGATCGCGACGATGGTCTTGGGGAGGTCGCGGCCCAGCGCCGTCAGTCGTGCGACGCGCGCATCGTCGAGGGGCACGGCCACCCGTACGACGGAGCTCGCGGCCGACGCAGCGGTGCCCTCGAGTCCGGCAACCGTTGCGTCCTCGTCCAGCGCTTCGCGCCAGTACGCCTCGTCTGCGTCGCGTTGACCGGACGCCTCGTAATCGGCGATGTCGCGGTGGAGGTCGTCGAGCCCGGGAAGCGGCGACGGCACACGCGCGGCGAGGTGGGCGAGAGGCTTCGCAGCGATGTCGAGCAGCAGGCCTGACGGCGCGTGACGGGACAGACGCGTGTAGACCTCGGCCATGTACTGCAGCGCGATGACTGCCGAGTACCCGTCGAGCAGCACGTGGTGCACGCGCAGGAACAGGAGTGAACGGGTGTCCGTGACCTGGAACAGGACCGAACCGAACAGGTCGTCGCCCTGCACGTCCCGCGGCGTCTCCATCTCGCGGTCCATCGATGCCAGCGCCTCGTCATGGGCGGTGTCCGGGTCGAGGTGACGCAGGTCGACGACCTGCATGACGTCGTCGGTCGGGTCCGGACGCTCGATGACCCCGTACGGGCCTTCGGCGTCCGATCGGATGCGCGTGGAGAGCGCGTCAAGGTCTGCCACCGACTTGGTCAGAGCGATCCGCGTGAGCCGTTGATCGAGCTCGCCATGGATGTCCAGGTACTGACCGATCTGGTAGGTCGGATTCTCGGGGTCGAGCTGTTGGGCGTACCAGATGCCCCGTTGCGCGGACGTCAAGGGGATGCGGACAACCGCCCCTTGCTCGTCCCGGTCATCTTGGCGGTGCTGACTCGTCACAGCGAGGCTCTTCCTGTTGGGACGCGGCCTGCGTCGGGCGGATCGCAGTTCCGCTGGTCGCGGTGGTCGTCTCCGGGCGCTACTGGAACTGGCCGATGCGCAGCGCGTTGAGGATTCCGCCGAGATCGATGAGCGGGCCCTGGATCAGAGGGCCCTGGATGAGTGCCGGGGTGGTCACGCTCGAGGTGGGGGCCTCGGCGGCGTTCGCCGCGGTCGCGTTCGTGGCGATGCCGCCGAGCGTCAGCGCCACGGCGACGGTCGCGGTGCTCAGGATTCGGGTGCTCTTCTTCACGGGAAGCTCCTCGTCTGGTGGCGGCAACCGGAACCGGCTGCCATCAACCCCTTCGGGGCCAGCACCGTCACCGGTTTGGTGTCCTCGCAGTCCGAAGCAGGATCCGCGCAGCCATCGGCGTCGGAACGCGGCCGCTGACGGACGGGAGGCCCGGTGCCAGCTGGCACCGTCCCTCCAGGCCGGGCCGTCGGACGCTCCTGATGGGGAGTGCCAGCGGGGTCAGCTCTCGTGCGCGACCTTGTGCAGGACGTCCATCGCGGCGTCGATCGCGGCTTCGAGCGGCCAGGATGACTTCTCCGGCTGGCTCAGGATGAGCCCCCCTTGGAGGGCGGCGAGGATGGCGACGGCGATCCGTTGCGGGTCGGCATCGGATTCGACCTCGCCGGCGCTCTGCATCTTGGCAACCCCCGAGGCGAGCGACAGCCGCCAGTTCGTCATGCTGTCGGTGATGACCTGAGCCAGTTCGGGATCCGTCATGGCTGCCTGCGTCGCCATCGAACCGATGGGGCAGGCCCACCGGCCGAGACCGATGTAGTAGTCGACCAGGGCGTCGCGCCAGGCGTGCCACGACTCCCAGCTCGAGAGGTCGTCGATGTACGGCTTCTGCGCGGCGAGGAGCTCGCCGCCCTCCCAGATGGCGACTTCGCGGACGAGTTCGGCCTTGCCGCCGGGGAAGTAGTGGAAGAGCTGGCTCTTGCTCGTGAGCGTCGCCGCACGGACGGTGTCGAGAGTGGTGCCGCCGATGCCGGACGCGAGGATCTCACGACCCGTCGCCTCGATGATGCGCTGGCGAGTAGCTCGACCGCGTTCCGTGATGTTTGCCCCTTGCACGAGTCCATCGTACCTCGATGGACCAAGCGGTCCAGTCCGTGGTAAGACTGGACCATGCAGTCCAATGAAGACGAACTCGTCGCCCTCTCTCCCGATGACCGACTCTCCGGTCAGACCGCCCTCGTCACCGGCTCGAGCAGCGGTATCGGCGAAGCGATCGCCCGAGTACTCGCCGCGTCCGGTGCCCATGTCATCGTCAACGGTCGCGATGCCGAGCGCACGCAGGCTGTCGTCACGACGATCGAACGTGCGGGCGGCAAAGCGTCACCGCTCGTCGCTGATCTCGGTACATCGGCCTCTGACGTCCGCCGATTGGCCGCTGAAGCCGCGGCTCTCGCCGGCGACCAGATCGACATCCTGGTGAACAACGCCGGGATCTACCCGGCGACCGCCACCGCCGATCTCGCTGACGACGACCTCGACGCGGTCCTCAGCATCAACATCCGTGCCCCGCACGTGCTCGTGGCGGCCCTCGCGCCGGCCATGGCGGAGCGCGGCCGTGGAACGATCGTCAACATCGGATCGTGGATGGCCCGAGTCGGCCTGCCCTTCGGTGCCATGTACACCGCGTCGAAGGCGGCGCTCGAGCAGATGACGCGCACATGGGCAGCCGAGTACGGGCCTCGAGGGGTCCACGTGAACACGGTGGCGCCCGGAGCCACGAGCACTCCAGGCAACGCTGCGAGTGAGGACGTGCTGGCGGCGATGACTGCGGTGACCGTTGCCGGCCGCCCGGTCCGTCCCGTTGATGTCGCCTACGCCGTCCGGTTCGCCGTCTCGGACGAGGCCTCGTTCCTCCACGGCTCGACCATCGACGTCGACGGTGGAATCGCCTCCACGCGGCTCGGCTGATGTCGGATCTGCGAGGACCGTTCGGTGCCGAGTCGACCGCCCTCGAGGTCGTCGACGGGATCGACCTCCGTGACAGGACCGCAGTCGTCACCGGTGCGGGATCGGGTATCGGTGTGGAGACGGCTCGTGCCCTGGCTGCTGCGGGCGCAGCGGTCACCCTCGCTGTCCGCGATGTCACGACGGGGAACCGTGTCGCGGCGGACATCCGTGCGAGCACCGGGAACGAAGCTGTCCATACGGCGTTCGTCGACCTGGCCGACATCCGGTCCATCCGGTCGTTCACCGACTCGTGGTCGGGGCCACTCCACCTGCTGGTGAACAACGCCGGTGTCATGGATCTCCCGGAGCAACGCACTCCAGAAGGTCGGGAGATGCACTTCGCTGTCAACCACCTCGGCCACTTCGCGCTCGCGCGAGGTCTGCACGCAGCGATGCGGTCGGCGGGCGGCGCCAGGATCGTGTCGCTGAGTTCCAGCGGGCACGCATCCTCGGGCATCCGCTTCGACGACCTGTTCTTCGACAGAGACCCCTACGACGCGGGGCTCGCCTACGGGCAGTCGAAGACGGCCAACGTGCTCTTCGCCCTGGAGGCGACCCGGCGGTGGGAAGACGACGGGATCGCAGGATCAGCGGTCATGCCCGGCGGCATCTGGACCAACCTGCAACGCCACTGGAACCCGGCCGTGCTCGCGGACATGCAGCGGCGGTACCCGACCAAGACCGTCGAGCAAGGTGCGGCGACCAGCGTCTACGTCGCAACCCGGGCTGAGCTGGGGGTCGGGACTCCCGGGTACTACGAGGACTGCCACCCGGCGGAGGTCCTGGCCGCGATCCAGGGAGGAGTCCACGGGGTTGTCCCGCACGCGCTGGATCCTGCCGCGGCCGATCGGCTCTGGGAGGTGTCGGAACGGCTGCTGGCACAGTCACGGTAGCCGCCGAGGGACCGACTCTCGAGACGGTTCTACCGGAGGTGTTGCTGCAGGAAGTCGTACGTCCGACGGAGCGCGTCCGTGCGGGTGCACATCTCCGAGAAGTCGTGGTGGCCGCCCTCGACGAGCATCAGCTCGTGCGGGACGCCCAGCTCGGTGAGGGTCTCCGCCAGGGAGATGCTCTGCTCGACCGGGACGGTCGTGTCCGCCGTCCCGTGGAGCAGGAACGTGGGCGGGGAGTCCGGGCGGATGTGATCGGACGGGGTGAACCACTGGTCCACGGGGCCGAGCGCCGTCAAGAGTGGAGAGCCGGGTTCTCGGAACTCGGGGGACCGGAGCGGGTCGTGGATGCCGTACCAGCTGGCCACTGCGCGGACGGGTTCCGCCTCGTCCGGCGCGGACGCGCCCGTGATGGTGGCGATGGTCGCACCGGCCGAGTTGCCCCAGAGCGCGACCGCGGTCGGGTCGAGGTTGAACTGGGCCGCATGGTTCCGGAGGTAGCGGAGCGCTTCTCGGACGTCGTCGACCGGTGCCGGGAACCGTGCGAGGTTGCTGGTTCGGTACTCGACGCTGGCGACCGCGATGCCGCGTTCAGCGAGGGGGACCAGCGCAGGGAGGTACCGAGTGCGGTGCACGTTGCGGAACCCGCCGCCCTTGATGAACACCACCAGGGGCGTCGGTGTCGACGACCGGGGCTTCAGGAAGTCGAAGTGCAGCTGCTGACCGCCGGGCAGCAGCTGCCCGTCGCGGAACTGCGCGTACACGAGATCCGGGTACTGCTCGACGAAGTGGTGTGACGCCGGACCGAGTGGGACCGTGGAGGAGTGGGTCATGGCTGCTTCCGAACGTTGCGGTGACGGCTCAGAGGGTAGCTCCGGTCTGGTGCAGATGTTGCGCGCCGGGCATCATCCACCTCACTCTTGTCGCGGGCAGCCGACGATCGGTGGCCCGCGAGGGGGAACCATGTCCGTACTACCCGTCCACGAGCTGATGCCGCGAGTCGCCGCGCTCAACGCCCCGGGAGCCCCGTACGTCTTCGAGATCGACGGGACGACGATCACCGGCCGCTGGGCCTTCGACGACCCGGCGCTCGCCGAGGTGCTCGGTGACGGAGGGGCGTCACCGAACTTCCGGTACGTCGTCACGCTCGATCCGTCGCGCGGGACGTTCCGCTGCTCGGAGCGCGACGCGGGCTACAACAACGGAGCGTTCCGCGCCTACCGCGGGTACAGCCGGAACTACAACGTGAACCTGCTGACCATCATCGTTGCGCTGGTCCGTCGGGCGGAACGGAAACGTCGCACCGGAAGCGCGACCCCGCCACATCGGTTCCGGCAGGAGGAACTCAAGTCGCCGCTCCGGTCCGTGCTCGAGGGGAACGGCTGGCGGCGGCGTGGCCTGATCCGCTGACGTCGGGGCAACAGGCAAGGCGGAGGCAGAAGCGCCTCGCTGGGGTCTGCCTGGCCACCCCGGTCGCGAGACCTGCCCTCAGGCGCTACCGCTCGGACAGTCGGCTTCCCCGTCCGCCGACGAGGTCACGGCCGGTACTCGTCGCGCCCCTTCGGCGCGGGCCGACCCGGGTGCTGCGGTGGCACCACTCCACCAGAGAAGACGGCACCGATCACCCCGCCGAGTGTCCGCAGCGTCACGAGCACGAAGTGTCCGATCGCGCCGAGTACTCGTGGCATGACCGGCTCCCCTCCGTTGCCCGACGTGCGGTCAGCGGCAGCCTACGGCGGCAGCGGTGTCGAAGCGAGGGCGTGATCGGCATCACGAGCGCAGGCGGGCGGTGCGCACTAGGTTGCTGCCATGGGGACTCGTCGTGGACCGGTGCTCGCCTTGCTCGTGGTCATCGCGATGAGCGTCGCGGGGTGCACCGGAGAGCACGACGGGCTCAGTGGCCAGTACCGGAACGGCGACACGAAGAACTACATCTCCGGCAACGGTGCAGTCACCGAGTTCCGGGCAGCGGACCGCGGGCCGGCCGTCGACTTCTCGGCGCGGGACCTCGACGGGCACGTCGTCCGGGCCGACGAGCACCGAGGGCACGCCGTCGTCGTCAACTTCTGGTTCGCTGCCTGCGCGCCCTGCCGACTCGAGGCTGCTGACCTCGAAGCCGTGAGCCACCAGCAGGGTGCGCGCGCGACCTTCCTCGGGGTCGATGTCCGTGACTCGGCGGGGACGGCCCGCGCGTTCATCCAGAGTCACGACGTGTCCTACACGACGCTGATCGATGAGGACGCCGCCGTGCAGCTGGCCTTCGCGGGGGAGAACGCGCCCAACGCCACGCCGTCGACGATCGTGCTGGACAAGCAGGGCCGCGTCAGCGCGCGGATTCTGGGTCCAGTCGATCGCAGCGTCCTGACGACACTCGTGGACGAGGCCCACGAGTGACGTCTCCGGGTGGCAGCGAGCCTCTCGACGCTCCTCGACCGCGGCGATGCGACGGAGACACCGAGGCCGGGAGGCGCTTCGCTGGAGCCATCGCCACAGGGGACGCGCCGGAACCGGAGACGCCCGCGGGATCAGGTCTTCGGCACCGAGCAGTGCTCTCCGCCGTGGTCGTCCTCGGTGGCGCGGTCTCCGCGGTCGGGATGTACAGCCTCGGCCTGTTCCGGTCCCACTCCTTCAGCTGGGACCTGCTGGTCACCGTCTCGGCGCTTGCGATCCCGGTCGGAGTCGCCGTCGCGGCTGGCGTCGCCTGCGTCGGCGTGCTCGTCAGGAACCGTGCCGATCTGCACCTCGCGGCGCATCCAGTGCGCCGGGCATCGATGGTGGTCGGGGTCCTGGCGTTCGCCGCTGCGTTGGTCGGCGGTCTGCTGCTGACGGCGGGCGGGTGGCAACTGGACCTGGTCGGCGCCGTCGTGTGCGCTTGTCTCGCCGGCGGCTGTGCGGCTCTGGTCCTCCGCTGACCCGAGGCGGACACGACGGTCGTCTGGCATCGTCGAGGGATGCGACCGTCGACGATCCTGCTCGCCACGCTCACCGCCCTCTTCGGCGTGGCGACGATCGTCCTGGCGCTCCTCGTCGGCACCGGGGACAGGGAGGTGCTGTTCCAGGTGCTCCGGCTCGGCGGCCTCGTCACGGTCGGGTTCGCGGTCGGTCTCGTCATCACGGTGACGAACCGCCGACGACGGGAGCGACTCCAGCGCAAGAGTGACACGAGCCCGGGCACGTTCTTCGTGAACGCGCACCCCACGGACACGACCTACGACGAGCTCGATGCGTGGCGTCCGGCGCTCCGGGTGTTCTTCCCGTGCGACCTCGGTTTCGACCGGAACGGCATCACGGCCTGGCCGGACGAGGGCAGCGGGCCAGCGATCCCGATCGCCAGGCGGCAGGAGGTCACCGGCTTCGACGTGTTCGACGAACCGACCCCGCGAGGCATCACATCGCGGTGGGGGATCGCGATCTCCCTCGCCCCGCGAGAAGCTGGCCCCGCCACGGCGCACCTCTGGATGCTCGATGAGCAGCAGAACCACGACGAGTACGCGATGCGGCGGACGATCGCGAAGATCGAGAAGGCCCTCGGCCCGAAGACGACCGCCTGACGTCCGCGTGCTCGATCGCGCGTGAAGGTCGCGTCGATCCCGTCACGGATGCGCGGTCCAGGGACCCGACCGCGTGGCGGACGAAGTCCCCGGGCGGCGCGACCAGACCGGCTCGGCCGGGACGGGCCTCCCGGCAGACCGCAGTCGGCTGCGGCGGACCGCAGCCGACCACCCGACCACCCACACTCACCCCGCCTTGGCGAGCACCGCCTCCGCCCGCTCCGCGCTGCCGGCGTCCATCCCGCGGTCGATGCGCCCGCGGGCGGCGAGCCAGATGACGACCCCGGCGACGAACACGAGCACCTCGGTGACGGTGAGCGCCCAGATGATGCCGGCGAGCCCGAACCAGAGGTTCCCGAGCAGGACGATCGGGATGAACAGCACTCCCTGTGCCAGGGACATCGCGATCGCCGGAGTGGCGAGCCCCGCGGCCTGGAACAGCGAGGTGAACAGCCCGGTGAACCCGTTCACCACCGTGGCGACGAGCTGGGCGACCAGGATCGTCAGCCCGATCGCCAGCACCGAGTGGTCCGAGGAGAAGACGGTGAACACCTGCTGCCGGAAGACGAACACGGTGCCGGAGAACAGCAGCACGATCGCCCCGACCGTCAGCGCCGATGCCCGCAGTGCGGAGCGCAGCCGCTCTCGCTCGCCCTTGCCGTACGCGTAGGCCAGCAGCGGCAGCACACCGATCGTGACGCCCATCACCAGGAACTCCGGCACCTGGGCGATGCGGACGGCCACGCCCATCGCGGCCAGCGGGTCGTCGCCGTACTGCGCGGCCAGGTTGTTGAGCACCAGGGTCGTGACGATGAGGAACCCGGCCTGCAGCAGCTCGCTGACGCCGATGCCGAACACCGGCCCGAGGACCGAGCGCCGGAGCGTGAACCAGCGGAGCGACAGGCCGACGTTCTCGCTGTGCGTCCCGAGCCAGCGCACCCAGTAGACGATGCTGACCAGGTTGGCGAGTCCCACCGCGAGTGCGGCCCCGGCGACGCCCCAGTGCAGCACCAGGATGAACAGGACGTCGAACACCAGGTTCCCGATGGTCGACAGGATCAGCCCGACCATCGCCTGGCGCGCGGCTCCCTCGGCGCGGACCATCTGCTCCAGGCAGAACGCCACGGCCAGCACCGGGACGAAGACGAGCATCACGCTGACGTAGGCGCTGGTGGCGGGGACCGCGGCGGCGTCGGCGCCGAGCAGCCCGACGAGCGGCCCGAGGAACAGCAGTCCGAGTCCACCGAGCACGATGCCCGTCACGACCGACCCCCAGACGGCGAAGGACGCGACGTGCTTGATCTCGCCGGCCTTCGCCGGGTCGTGCTCGGAGGCGCCGAGCAGCCGCGACATCAGCGAACTGCCCCGACGCCGAACACCCCGCCGACGGCCATCACCAGCCCGAGCAGCGGGGTTCCGAACGTGATCGCAGCGAGCAGGGAGGTGTCGTGCTGCGCGCCGATGAACCCCGCGTTGATGACGTTGTACAGGGCACTGACGACCATCGCGGCGGCCATCGGCACGCACAGGTGCACGAGGGCATGGAGGATCGGGGCGGCGGAGAGGTACCAGCGGTTCTTCTCCGCTGCGGTGGTGGGTGTGGTGGTCGTGGTCGTCATGGTGGTTCCCTTCCGGGCAGCACGGATCGCGCGCCGACGGGACGCCGGTACGGCATGGTGGACGGCGCGACGGCAGGGCCGTCACGGCATCACGGGGAGCGCGTCGGCGGTGCCGTCGCGTGGGCAGGCTCGCGCCTGGCAGGCTCGCGTCTCCGGCGGACGGCCGGGAGGCGCGGGTGCGGTTACCGGGTGGGTTCCGGCAGCTCGGCGGTCACCGTGAGCAGGAGCTCGCGGAGTGTGGCGCGCTCGTCCGGACTGAGCGGGGCGAGCAGGCGGTCGTCCAGGGCGAGCATCGCGTCCTCGAACCCGGCGATCAGGTCGATGCCGGCGGGGGTGGCGTACACGAGCTTCGTCCGGGCGTTGCCGGCGTCGGATCGTCGTTCGATGAGGCCCCGTTTCTCGAGCCCCTGCAGGAGGCTCGACACGCTGGCCGCACTGGTTCGGCTCACCTCGGCGATGTCGCGTTGGATGGCGCCGGGGTTCTGCTGCAGGTAGCCGAGGACGAAGCTCTGTTCGTGCGACAGCTCGCGCTCCCGCACCCACTCCTCGGCGGCCTTGCGCTGCGCCCAGCCGATCCAGCGCATGAGCTGGAGGGGCGTGTCGAAGTGCGGTGCCTGCATGATGAGGACTCTAAGTGTTCGAGTTCTAACTGTCAACATCGAACCCGGACGGATGCTGCGATCGGGCAGAGCATGGCTGGCATGCTGGACCTCGTGCACATCACCCTGGACTCTGCGACCGACGTCGTCACCGGCATCCGCTTCCCCGAGGGCAACCGCTGGCACGAGGGCCGGCTCTGGTACTCGGACATGCACACCGGTCAGGTGTTCTCGATCGACCCGGACGGCGGCGCGGACGCCGTCCCGCGGCTCGAGGCCACGGTCCCCGGCCAGTCGTCCGGCCTCGGCTGGTTGCCCGACGGTCGCCTGATCGTCAGCTCGATGGAGTCCCGCACGGTCGTGGCCGTCGAGGCCGACGGCACCACGAGCGTCTTCGCGGACCTGTCCACGGTCGAGACGTCGCTCGTCAACGACCTGGTGGTCGACCCGGAGACCGGCCGGACCTACATCGGTGCGTTCGGCTACGACCTCTACGCCGGCGAGGAGCTGCGCCCCGGCCCGCTCTACGTCATCGAGCCGGACGGTTCGTTCCGTCTGGCGGCCGAGGGGCTGGTCTTCCCGAACAGCGCCAACGTCCTGCCCGGCACCCGCACCCTGGTGGTCAGTGAGACCTGGGGCGGGAAGCTGACGGCGTTCGACATCGAGCCCGACGGCTCCCTGACCGGGCGCCGCGAGTGGGCCGCGCTGCCCGAGGGTGTCACCCCGGACGGCAGCACGGTCGATGCCGAGGGTGCGATCTGGGTGTGCTCGGTCGACACGGGGGAGTTCCTCCGAGTCGTCGAGGGCGGCGAGGTCACCGACCGCGTCGACGCTCCCGGTCGGTGTGCGATCGACTGCGCCCTGGGTGGTCCGGACGGCCGGACGCTGTACCTGGCGACGGCGGACAGCTACGACCCGGCGACGACCGCCGAGACGCACGCGGGGCGCATCAGCGCGGTGCGTGTTCCGGTGCCCGGCCACTAGTCGTCCTCGACCCCTGGCGTCCTCCGGCGTACGATGGTCTCGGTTAATCGTTTAAACAACGATCAGCCGTCCACCGGTCAACGACGCTCGGAAGGAACCACCACCATGCACACCAGGCCCATCTCCAGGAGGCGGCGCACGGTCGCCGCCGTCCTCGGGGCACTTGCCCTCATCACCGGGAGCCTCGTCTCCGCCACGGTCGGCGCCGGCAGCGCTGCCGCCGCCACGAACGGTCCGTGCGACACCTACTCCGGCGCAGGCACCTCGTGTGTCGCCGCCTACAGCTCGACACGAGCGCTGTACGCGTCCTACAACGGCCCGCTCTACCAGGTGCAGCGCGCCTCCGACGGGGCAACGACCAACGTCGGCCTGCTCGCCGCCGGCGGGTACGCCAACGCCGCGACCCAGGACTCGTTCTGCGCCGGCACCTCCTGCACGATCCCGAAGATCTACGACCAGTCGCCGAACCACAACGACCTCACCGTCGCCGGTGCCGGCGACGCCGGACCCGCCAACCACGCGGCCGACGCGGCAGCGCTGCCGATCACCGTCGCCGGGCACAAGGCGTACGGCGTCTTCATGCCACAGCAGGTCGCCTACCGGATCCCGAGCACGATCGCCAAGGGCACCGCACGCGGAGCCAGTCCCGAGTCGATGTACGAGGTGGCGAGCGGCACGAACGTCAACCACGGCTGTTGCTCCGACTTCGGCAACGTCGAGACCCAGTCGAAGGACACCGGCAAGGGGCACATGGACGCCCTGAACCTGTCGATGCTCAACGGCAAGGGCAGCGCCGGCCGCGGCCCCTGGGTGCAGGCGGACCTGGAGAACGGTGTCTACGAGGGCAAGACCGCGATCAACACCGTGAACACGGGCAACAGCTCGAAGTTCGTCACCGCACTGCTGAAGAACGACGGCGTCGCGGCGTTCGCGCTGAAGGGCGGGAACGCGCAGTCCGGCGCCCTGTCGAAGTGGTACGAGGGTGCCCTGCCCACGGACAAGGACGGCGACGGACAGGGTTACACGCCGATGAAGCTCGAGGGCTCGATCGTCCTCGGCGCCGGCGGTGACAACTCGAACCGCGGCACCCAGTCCTTCTTCGAGGGGGTCATGACCACGGGCTACTCGACCGACGCGGCCGACTCCGCCGTGCAGGCGAACATCGTGGCGCAGAACTACCAGGGTGTCTCCACCGGCGGGGGACCGGGCGCAGCGATCACCGCACCCGGTGGCAAGTGCGTCGACGTCGCCGGCGACGACGTCGGCGGCAACGGAGCCGTCGTGCAGCTGTACGACTGCCAGGCACTCGCCGCGGACCAGCACTGGCTGGGCAGCGTCTACGGCACGCACACGCTGAGCACGCTCGGGCGCTGCCTGGACGCGAACCGCAACGGCACGGCGAACGGGACCCACGTCGAGCTCTACGACTGCAACGGGGTCGGCGGTCAACAGTGGATCGTGCAGCCGGACGGGTCGATCAAGAACCCGCAGTCCGGTCGCTGCCTGGACGTCCCGTCGGGCAACACCGCGAACACCACGGCACTGCAGCTGTACGACTGCAACGGCACCGCGGCCCAGAAGTTCGTGGCGGCGGTGCCGATCGGCACCATCGGCGACAAGTGCGTCGACGTGGCCGGCAACGACCTGCAGCAGAACGGCCAGCAGGTGCAGGTGTTCGACTGCCAGACGCTGCTGACCGACGAGCAGACCACCGACCAGCAGTGGGCGTACAGCGCGGGTGACCACACCATCCGCACGCTCGGTCGGTGCCTGGACCTGGACGGCAACGCCACCGCGAACGGCACGCACCTCGAGCTGTACACGTGCAACGGCGTGGGCGGGCAGCAGTGGGTCCCGCAGGCGAACGGCTCGGTGCTCAACCCGCAGTCGGGTCGGTGCCTCGACGTGCCGTCTGGCAACACCGCGAACGGCACCGCCCTGCAGCTCTACGACTGCAACGGCGCGGCGCCGCAGGTGTTCCGGCTGAACTGACCGTCTGCCCGTCACCCGGCCCGCGCCCAGCCGAGTCTCGGCCACGCGGACAACGTGCGCCTCGCTCGGGACGCACTGTGTCCGCGTGGCCGAGGCTCGGCCACGCGGCTTCCGGGCGGCCCGGGCGACGGATTGCGGTGCAGGGCTTGCTTCATCGATTAAGCGGGTGCAGGATGTGCGCAGAGTTAATCGATAAAGCGCGTCGGCTCCGGCCACGCTCCCAACGAGGAGGCGACCCCATGCCGAAGTCCGTCACCCTGAAGGACGTCGCCGCGAAGGTCGGCGTCACCTCCGCCGCCGCGAGCATGGCGCTCTCCGGCCACGAGCGGATCAGCGAGAAGACCCGCGCCGCGGTCAAGCAGGCCGCCGAGGACCTGGGCTACGTCCCGAGCTCCGCCGGCCGAGCCCTCCGCAGCCAGCGTGCCGACGCCGTCGCCCTGGTCGTCCCGAACTCGTCCGCGCACGTCTTCGGCCACCTGTACTTCATGCACGTCCTGACCGGCATGTCCACGGCCGCGAACGCCCACGACGCCCAGGTCATCGTCTCGACCAACGCGGACACCTCGAACGGCGGCGTTGCCTACGAGCGGGTCATGCGCTCCCGGACCGCCGACGGTGCGATTGTCACCAGCGCCGCGATCGACGACCACCACGTCGAGGCACTCGTCACGAGCGGCCTGCCGGTCGTCCTCATCGGCAACTACCCGCACCTCGCCGACGCGGTGAGCGTCGGGATCGACGACGTCTCGGCGACCGAGCAGCTCGTCGAGCACCTCGTGACCGAGCACGGTCGGCGCCGACTGCTGCACGTGTCGGGGACGCTCGACCACCAGACCGGCATCGACCGGCGCGACGGCTTCCTCCGCGCCGCCGAGAAGCACGGCCTGACCGACGTCGCCGTGATCGAGGGCGACCTGGCCGAACAGTCCGGCGCGGCCGCCGTCGAGCAGGTGCTCCGGCAGCGGACCGGCGACGAGCGGTTCCCGTTCGACGGCATCGTGTTCGCCAACGACGACATGGCCGTCGGCGGCCTCGCCGTGCTCCGACGCGCCGGCATCAGTGTGCCGGGGGAGGTCGCGGTGGTCGGGTTCGACGACTTCGGGTTCGCCCGCGTGACCACGCCGGGCATCACCACGATCCGGGTCCCCGCCGAGGAGATGGGGCGGATCGCCACCGAGCGGCTCTTCGACCTCGTCGATCGACGCCCTGGCGGCCACGCGCACACCGAGCTCGACGTCGAAGTCGTCCTCCGCGGCTCGTGCGGCTGCGACCCGGACCACACCGACCCCCACTGACCCCACCGACCCCCACTGGACAGAACGACACCGAACACCGAACACCCGCAGCACGACCCACCCGCACGACCCGGCACCACCGCACGACCCCGCACCATCGCACGACCCTGCACCACCGCACCACCCACAGCACCCGCAACGCAAAGGAGCGTTCCCCGATGAAGCACGCACGCACGACCCTCGTGGTCGTCTCCGGTGCCGCAGCACTGGCACTGGTCCTCACCGGTTGTTCCGCCAGCGGCAGCGCCGCCCAGGACGGCCCCGCCACCCTCAAGGTCTGGACCGGGTTCACCGGCGGTGACCGACCGGGCTACGCGACCATCGTCAAGGACTTCGAGAAGTCGCACCCCGACATCAAGGTCGACATGACCGTGCAGCCGTGGGACACGATCCAGCAGAAGCTGCCGTCGGCTTGGCTCACCGGCCAGGGCCCGGACGTCGCCGCGGTCTCGTCGGACCCGAACGCCGTCGCCCAGTACGTGAAGACCCGCTCCGTCCTGCCGATCACCGACACGGGGGATGGCAGCGGCAAGATCAACACCGCCTCGTTCGCTCCCGGCACGGTCGAGGAGTTCACTTACGACGGCAAGCTCTACGGCGTCCCGGCCAACTTCGCCACGCTGAGCCTGTACTACAACAAGAAGCTCTTCGCGGACGCCGGCATCACTGATCCGCCGAAGACCGTCCAAGAGATGGCGGCGGACGCGAAGAACCTGACCACCGGCGGCAAGTACGGCATCGCGCTCGCCGACAACCAGACGATCCAGATGTGGCCGGTCCTGCAGTGGCTCGAGGGCGGCGACATCGTCAGCGGCAAGGGCTGCAGTGTCGTCCAGACGTCCGCCGGGCAGAAGAGCCTGTCGACCTGGGCTGACCTGGTCGCGAAGGACAAGGTCAGCCCCGTCGGCCTCACCGGCGCCGAGGCGGACTCGCTGTTCTCGGCCGGCAAGGCCGCGATGGAGATCAACGGCCCCTGGGCAGCGTCCGGGTACAAGGACGCCGGCATCGACTTAGGGCTCGTGAAGGTCCCGGTCGGCGTGGACGGCAAGTCGAGCACGCTCGGCTCGATCGCCCCGCTGTCGATCTCCGCCAAGACGAAGTACCCGAAGCAGGCGCAGGAGTTCCTGGCCTACTGGACGTCGAAGACCGCGCAGCAGAAGTTCTCGCTGCAGACCGGGTTCCCGCCGCTCCGCACCGACCTGTCCGACGACGCGAAGCTCACCGCCGACCCGACGGTCTCCGTCTTCGCCAGCCAGGTGCCGGACGCACGCCTGTACCTGCCGCACGTGACGAACGCCACGAAGGTCGACTCCGACGCGTACGTCCCGCTCATCGGCGAGATCACCCGCGGCAAGTCCGTGGCCGAGGCCACGAAGAGCGCCGGCCAGGCGATCGACGGCCTCACGGGCTGCAGCAAGTGACCGACCAGCTCACCGGCTCGGCCCCGCCACGCAGCCCGCGTGGCGGGGCCGCCGCCCCGGACGGACGGGAGGCGCGCCCCACCCGGGTCCGCACCCGCCGGTTCCAGCCGGCCTGGCTCTTCATGGCCCCGTCGCTGCTCATCCTGGGCGCCTTCGTGGTCTTCCCGATCCTGCGGTCGCTGTACTACTCGTTCTTCGACTGGACCGTGGGCGCTGCGACCCAGCCGTTCGTCGGCTTCGGCAACTACGTCACGCTCTTCCACGACGGACAGTTCTGGAACGCACTGCGGATCACGCTGGAGTTCACCGTCGTCTCGGTCGTGCTGCTGGTGGTGTTCGGCTTCATCGCCGCACTGCTGCTCCAGCGGGACACCCTGGCGAACCGGATCGTCCGCTCGGTGTTCTTCTTCCCGACGATCGTGTCCCTGGTGACGATCGGCCTGGTCTGGAAGTTCCTGCTCGACCCCGACATCGGCCTGGTCGGTGGGATCACCGCGGCCCTCGGACTGCCGAGCGTCGCCTGGCTGCAGTCCACCGCTCTCGCCCTGCCGACGATCGTCTTCGTCTCGGTGTGGAAGAGCATCGGCTTCGCGATGATCCTGTTCGTCGCCGGACTCAAGGGCGTTCCCGCTGAACGGTACGAAGCCGCACGCCTGGACGGTGCGAACACCTGGCAGACCATCTGGGGGATCACCCTGCCGAGCATCCGCCCGACCATGCTCTTCACCTCGATGATCCTGACGATCCAGTCGTTCCAGGTCTTCGACCTCGTCTACGTGATGACCGGCGGCGGCCCGGTCTTCCACACCGACACGCTCGTGAACCTGCTCTACCGCGACGGGTTCGTCAACTACCAGACCGGCTACGCGTCGGCGATCTCCTGGGTCCTCTTCGTGATCATCATGCTCATCTCCCTCCTGCAGCTCCGACTGTTCCGGTACGACGATGTCGACTGAGGCGCGCACGCGGCGACCGTCCGTGACGGGGCTGGCACGGGCCTCCCGTCCGGAGCCCACCCGCGACCGGCGACACGGCCACCGGACCGGCACCGCTCGCACCGGGTCCGTCCTGAAGTGGGTGTACCTCGGCGTCGGACTGGTGTTCGCCCTCGTGCCGTTCATCTGGATGGTCAGCGGGTCGTTCCGGTCCGAAGCCGACCTGTTCGGCCACCCGGCCAGCCTGTTCCCGACCAGCATCACCCTGCACGGCTACGTCGGGGTCTGGCAGCAACTGCCGTTCCTGCGCCTGCTGGCGAACTCGTTCCTGTTCACCATCGTCACCACGGTGCTGACGCTGCTGTTCGACTCGATGTGCGCGTACGCGCTGGCCCGGATGCGGTTCGTCGGCCGGAACGTGGCGTTCGTGCTCGTCATCGCGACCCTGATGGTGCCGTTCCAGGTGACGCTCATCCCGGTGTTCGTGGAGCTGTTCCACCTGGGCTGGCTGAACACCTACCAGGGGCTCATCATCCCGCGGGCGACCAGCGCGTTCGGGATCTTCCTGTTCCGGCAGTTCTTCATCGACATCCCCGTCGAACTCGACGAAGCCGCCCGCATCGACGGTGCCGGACACTGGCGGATCTACTGGCAGGTGATCCTGCCGCTGGCGAAGCCCGCCATCGCGACGGTCGCCGTCCTCAACGGGATGGCCCTCTGGAACGACCTGCTCTGGCCGCTCGTCGTCACCACGTCGAACGACATGCTGACGTTGCCCGCCGGACTGACGCTGTTCGGGGGAGCGCACGTGACCGACCACGCCGTGCTGCTCGCCGGCGCGGTGATCTCGCTCGTGCCCATCGCCCTCGGGTTCTTCTTCGCGCAGAAGTACTTCGTCGCCGGCGTCGCCACCACGGGGCTGAAGTGACGGCCGCGGGCGGTGTGTTCCGCGCCGGGACGTTCACCTGGATCGCCGGCATCGAGGACACCTGCGTGCACCCACCCGAACGCTTCGCGATGGCACCGCTCGACGAGCACGAGCTCACCGGGCACGACAGAGCCTGGCGCTCGGACCTGGACCTCGTCCGCTCCCTCGGCGCGACCGCCCTCCGGTACGGGGTCGACTGGCCGCGCGTGCACCTGGCACCCGGGGTGTTCGACTGGGCCGTCCTCGACGAACGCCTGGCGTACGCGGCCGGACTCGGGCTCACCGTGATCGCGGACCTGGTGCACTACGGCACCCCGACCTGGCTCGACGACTCGTTCGCCGACCCCGCCTACCCCGACGCGATCGCCTCCTTCGCCGGGGCCTTCGCCGCCCGGTACCGGGGTGTCGTCGACCACGTCACACCGCTCAACGAGCCGATCACCACGGCGTCCTTCGCGGGCCTCCGCGGGGTGTGGCCGCCCGCCCTGACCGGGTGGGACGGCTGGACCGCGGTCGTCCTCGGCATCGCCCGGGGCATGCAGCAGAGCGTCGCCGCCGTCCGGTCCGCCAACCCCGACGCCACGATCGTGCACGTCGAGGCGACATCGATGTTCAGCACCGACGACCCCGCGCTCGGGGCCGAGGCAGCACTCCTCACCGAACTCGGCACCGTCCCGACCGATCTGGTGCTCGGCCGCGTCGACCCCGACCACCGCTCCTACCGGTGGCTGCTCGAGCACGGCGCGACCCCGGCCGGGCTCGCCGCACTGGTCGACGGGGCCGTCACACTCGACCTGCTCGGCGTGAACTACTACCCGGACCTCTCACCCCGCCGACTCGCACCCGGCCTGGACGGCACCGTGCAGCACGCCCACGACCGGTGGACGGCCGGACTCGTCGAGTCGCTGACGGGCTTCGCCGAGCGGTACGGGTTGCCGATGCTCGTCACCGAGACGTCGATCGAGGGCGACGACGACCTCCGCTCGCGGTGGGTGCAGGACTCGTCCGCCGCCGTCACAGCGCTCGCCGACGCCGGCGTCGACGTGCGTGGCTGGACCTGGTGGCCGGTGTTCGACTTCGTCGACTGGTCGTACGCCTCCGGCGGGGTGAACGTCGAGGAGTTCGCGGTCGCCCCCGAGGTCCTCGCCGCCCGGCTGCACGCCGGGGGAGCGAAGGCACCGTTCCTGCGGCGGATGGGGTTGGTCCGACTCGAGGAGCGAGCGGACGGCACGCTCGACCGCGTCGAGACCGCGGCTGCGGCGGCCTTCCGCGCCGTCGCGACGGCGACGAGCGTCGCCCGTCCCTAGCGACGACGGACGGGAGGCCCGTCACCCGACCGGTGCGTGCCTCCCGTCCGCCGTGTGGTCGGCCGCGTCAGGCCGGTGGAGACGACCATGCGGCCGGCGGTGGCGCCGGCCGGTGCCGTCCATTCCGGTGTGACGGGCGCTACCGGTTCATGTCCGGACCGAGCGCGCCCGGCCGCGGCGGGCCTCCCGGACAGCACCGGCCGCGGTGGGCAGGATGGCAGGAGGGGACAGGGGGGACACATGACGGGTTCAGCAGCGCCGTGGTCGGACGACGAGGACGACCAGTGGAACGCGCACGCCTGGGCGCGGGCGGCCGAGCCGTCCGACGAGTCGGGGCCGGGGTCCTGGGTGTTCGCGACGATCGTCCTGGTCGCCGTCGTCGTGGCGGATGCAGCGCTCCTGAGCCTGCCGTTCGGACAACTCCTGCGACTGCCGGAACCCGTCGGCCAGGCGGTGCTGGCACTGGTCTTCGGCGGTGTCCCCGTCGCGACCGTCCTCGCCGGACTCGGTCTGCTGGTCGAGGGCCCGGCCCGGCGGCTCGTGCACCTCGCGGTCGCCCTCGTGTGCATCCCGCTGTCGATCGGGGCAGGCCTGAGTCTCGGGCTCGGACTGAGCTTCGGGCCCGGCGGCATCGTCTGGGCGGTGCTGATGTTCGGCATCGTCCTGGCCTTCGTGCTGACCCTCGCGGGCCGGGCGCTCCGACGACCGGCGCCGCACTACGCCTCGAACGACTTCGCGGCCCGCGACCGTCGGCTGACGCGCCTGGTCGTGTGGGGTTGGGTCGTGGTCGCCCTCGTCTCGTCGGTGCTGTCGACCGGGCCGTTCTTCCTTCTGACCAGACTCGCCGCGGGGGATTCGTCCGCGTTCCCGCCTGTCCCGGTGCTGCCGGTGCTCCTGGCCGTCGTCGTCCTGCTGCTCGTCGTACGCCGACGGGGCCTGCGGCGGCACGCGGTGTCGGTTGCGTCGCTCTCGTCGCCCGACGTTCGCTCGTCGTCCGGTGGCTTCCCGTCGCCCGACGCGGACCCGGGCATCGACACGCGTCCGGGGGTCGGGGCGTGACCCGACCTCCTCGCCCCGGCGAGCCCGGACGGCGGCCGGCTCGTCGTCGACGTCCTGGTCGGCCGGAGGCGCCGTTCACCTGGCGTCGCTTCGGAGCCGGGGTGTGGCAGTTCGTCCCGAACCTGTCGGTGTACCTCGGCGCAGCGTGCCTCCTCGTCACGCTGTTCGGCCTCGGCCCCGCGGTGCGGGCCCACGACCAGAACGTGGAACTGCACCGCGTCGGGGTGCGCACGACCGCCGAGGTGGTGAGCGTCCGGAAGGAACACCACCACCGTCGGCACAGCACTTGGGACGAGTGGATCCCGACGACCCAGCAGACCGTCGATGGCCAGACCAGCAGCACCGAGCTCGGGCGGTACTCCTCGAGGGACGAGGACACCTTCCACCGCGGGCAGCGGTTCGCGGTGCTCGTCGACCCGGGCGACCGCGACTCGGTCGTGCTGGCATCGGACGCGGCACGGGAGCGCGTCACCGCCCGGCTGCACCTGTCCGTGGGGATCGCGATCGGCAGCGTGGTCTTCCTCGGCATCGGCATCCCGGCCGTCGTGCACCGTCGGCGGCACGACCCGAGGCTGCAGCGGCGTGGGGCGAAGGCGGCCCGGCAGGCGGCGCGTGCGCGTGCGGCGCGGGAGAAGGCCCGACTCGGCTGAGCAGGGTCGGGTCCGTGCGGACCCGGCTCAGCCGCCGAACGCCGAGATCTCCTCGAGCAGCGGCTCGTGCATGGCACGACGGAGGACCGCGGCACCGGCGAAGACGCTGGCCCGGTCCTCGTCCGGGAGGCTCGCGAGCAGTCCGACGATCTCGTTGCGTCGGCGGTCCATGACGTCGGCGACGAGCGCGCGCCCCTGGTCCGTCGGGCCGACCAGGACCTCGCGCCGGCTCTCGGTGCTCGGCAGTCGTTCGACCCAGCCGTCCGCGACCAGCCGGTCGACGATGCGGGTCAGCGTGGAGGGCCCGACGGCGAGCCGGTCGGCCAGGTCGCCGGAGCGGGTCGGGCCGAGGGTGGTCACGAGGACGATCAGCCGGAACTGCGGGACGGTGACGTCCTCGAGCGCCGGGGCCAGGGACCGGGCGACGACGCCGAGGAGTCCGCGCGAGGCAGCGAGCAGTTCGTCGATCCCCTCGGGAGCTGCATCAGACATGCGTCCATCCTGCCCTGGCGGTCAGGACAGCCCGAGCAGCCGCCGCACCCCGACGTCGAGTTGTCGGCGTGCCGCTGCACCGTCCCCGTGGACCTTCGCGCGCAGCGCGACCCCTTCCCAGAGCGCGACGAGCAGGTCGGCGGTGACCGTGGTGTCGACCGAACCGTCGACGTCGCCAGCCTCCTGTGCGGTCTGGATGAGCGCCTCCAGTCGTGCCGACCACCCGGCGAAGATCCGCTCGACGTGCGCGGCGACGGTCGGTTCGTCGCTGGCGGTGTCAGCCGCCAGGTTGCCGAGCAGGCACCCGCGCACCACCCCCATCTCCTCGAGGCGGGAACCGAGGAACGCGAACTGGTCGACGATCCGGTCGAGGGCGCGCGGGACGAAGGGGTCCTCGAGGATCTCGCCGCCGTTGCCCGCGACGAACCGGTCGGCGGCGGCGACGGCCAGGTCGGCCTTCGAGCGGAAGTGGTTGTAGAACGAGCCCTTCGGTGCGCCCGCAGCGGCGGCGATGCCCGCGACCCCGGCACCCGCGTAGCCGTGCTGGTGGAACTCGCTGACGGCGGCGTCGACGATGGCGTCTCGGAGGCTCGGCTTCGGCATGCGTCGATCCTCCCACCTCAGCGGGCGTGTCACGGGAATGAGACGACCGGTCGTATTGTCTTCCTCAGCAGCGCGGACGACCGCGCGACGAACGGAAGGCATCACCATGACGGAACTCAGTGGCGCAACGGTCCTCGTGACGGGCGCGAACGGCGGACTCGGCACCGAGTTCGTCCGCCAGGCGCTCGAGCGCGGCGCGACGACTGTCTACGCGGCAGCGCGTCGTCCGCGGCAGTGGGACGACGAGCGCATCGTGCCCCTCGAACTCGACGTCACCGATGCGGCCTCGGTCGCCCGCGCGGTCGAACTCGCGGGGGACACCACCGTCCTCGTGAACAACGCGGGCATCCTCCGCCCCGGGCGCCTGGTCGACGGTGACGTCGACGCCCTCCGTGCGCACCTCGAGACGAACGTGGTCGGCCCGCTCCTCGTCACCAGTGCCTTCGCGCCCGTCCTCCGCCGGTCGCACGGTGTGGTCGTGAACGTCGCGTCGATCCTCAGCTGGCTCGGTGGTGCCGGTGCGTACGGCATGTCGAAGGCCGCGCTGTGGTCGGCGACCGACAGCCTCCGGCTCGAGCTGGCCGAGGACGGCGTGCAGGTCGTCGGCGCCTACCTCGGGTACACGGACACCGCCATGACGGACGGTGTCGACGCACCGAAGAACGACCCGGCGGACGTCGTCCGTGCCGTCTGGGACGGGGTCGTGGCCGGAGCGCACGAGGTGCTGGCCGACGAGCTCACGCGGCAGGTGCGCGCGAGCCTCGGCGCGCCGATCGAGGCGCGGTACCCGGCACTCGCGGGGGAGTGACGGGCCGCGGGCCGCGCGCCCGGACGCCGCGCGGGCCACGAGGCGCCGCCGTCCGGCCGAGGCGCCGCCGTCAGGCTGAGGCACCGCGCGGGCACTGAGACGCCCCGGTCCGGCCGAAACGCCGCGCGGGCACTGAGGCGCCCCCGTCCGGCCGAGGCGCCGCCCGAGCACTGAGACGCCCCCGTCCGGCCGAGACGCCGCCGAACTCTGCGGCGTCTCAAGCGTTCGGGGGCGCCTCGACGCGACGCCGGCGTCTCGCGCACGACACCACCGTCAGGCTGAGGCGCCCCGCACGCACCGAGACGCCGCGCGAGCACTGAGACGCCGCCGAACTCCGGGGTGTCTCAGCCGTTCGGAGGCGTCTCGGGCAGACATAGCCGTCTCGCGCACAACACCGCCGCCACTGGCACACGCCGGCGTCTCGCGCACGACACCATCGCCCCGCAGCCACACGCCCCTCAGGCCGAGCCGCGCCAGACCACCTCGGTCGGCAGCACCAGCCCGCGCGGCTCGGTCGACGGCTCCGCGATCTGCTCGAGCACCTGCCGTGCCGCCTGCTCGCCGAGTGTCCGTGCGGGCTGGCGGACGGTGGAGAGTTCGGGATCGCAGCGCAGGGCCCAGGCGCTGTCGTCGAACCCGACGATGCCGATGTCCTCCGGCACGCGCTTGCCCCGACGCTGCAGCAGGTCCATCGCCCCGGCGGCGACGGCGTCCGACGCGGCGAACACCCCGTCGATGTCAGGCGCCCGGTCGAGCAGTTCGCGCATGCCCTCGGCGCCGGCGGTGTAGCTGAACAGGGGGTTCCGGGCGACGAGGTCCGGGTCGTACCGGTCACCGAGTGCCGACGCGAACCCGGCCAGTCGGTCCTGCCCGGAGTCGCGGTCGAGCCCGGAGGCGAGCATCGCGATGCGCTTCCGTCCGGTGTCGACGAGCCGGCGTGTGATCCGTTCGGCGGCGTCGCGGTTGTCGATGCCGATCCACGAGATCGCGGCCGCGTCGGGCGGGTGTCCGACGAAGCAGGCGGGCAGACCGATCTCGACGATCGCCTTCGTGATGGGGTCGTCGTCGCGGGCAGAGAGCACGATGGCACCGTCGACGAACCCGCCGCGCAGGTACTCGACGACGCGGTGGCTGTCCCGCGCCGAGTCGACCATGATCGTGACGAGCTGCTGCTCCGCCTCGGACAGGACGCTGTTGGTGCCGATGAGGATGTTGCCGATGTTCGGGTCGTCGAGGACCACGACCGAGGGCTCGTGCACGATGAGCGCGATCGCGCCGGAGCGGCGGGTGACCAGGCTGCGGGCGGCGGCACTGCGGACGTACCCGACGCGGCGGATGGCGTCCTGCACGGCTTCGCGGGCGGCGTCGGAGACGTACTGCTCGTCGTTGAGGACCCGTGAGACCGTCCCGCGGGAGAGCCCGGCCGCGTCGGCGATGTCCTGGATCGTGGCGCGTCGACGCGCTGTTCTGACCTCGGACATGCCGCCACTGTAGTGGCGCGTCGGGCTGCGGTGTTGACACGGCGGCCCGAGTCGTGTTGTATCTGGGATCGCTCCCAGAACGGATTTCGACAGAGATTTCGACACCGTCCTGGGATCGCTCCCAGATCGCCGCGGCGCAACCCGTTCGCAGCAGTCTGGGACCGCTCCCACACATGCTGGGTCCTTCACCGCCGAAGGGGTCGAACCGACCAAGGCGCCGACGGGCCCCGATCGACGAGGACCCCCGTGACCACCACCCTGCCCGCACCGGTCGGCGACGCCCCGGCTGCCGCCGTCGAGCCGGCCGACAGCGCCCTCGGTCTCGGCTCGACCGGCCTGGCGTTCGGCTGCGACTACAACCCCGAGCAGTGGGACCACGCCACCTGGGTCGAGGACGTCCGCCTGATGCGCGAAGCCGGTGTCACGATCGTCGCGATCAACGTCTTCGGCTGGTCGCAGGTCGAACCGCGACCGGGGGAGTACGACTTCACCGCGCTCGACACCGTCATCGACCTGCTGCACGGCGCCGGCATCGCGGTCGACCTGGGCACCGGGACCGCCTCCACCCCCGCCTGGCTCACCACCCTGCACCCCGAGGTCCTGCCCGTCGCGGTCGACGGCACCACGCGCTTCCCCGGCGGCCGCCAGGCGTTCTGCCCGGCGTCCCCGGTCTACCGCCGGTACGCCCTCGCCCTGGTCGAGGCCACCGCCGCCCGGTACGGCGACCACCCGGCCGTCCGCCTGTGGCACGTCTCGAACGAGCTCGGCTGCCACAACGCCCGCTGCTGGTGTGACGTCTCCGCCGACGCGTTCCGCACCTGGCTGCGGGCCCGCCACGGCAGCATCCAGGCGCTCAACACCGCCTGGGGCACCGCCTTCTGGAGCCAGCGCTACGGCTCGTTCGACGAGGTCCTGCCGCCCCGCCTGACCCTGTCGACCGGCAACCCCGCGCAGCAGATCGACTTCGACCGGTTCTCCTCGGACACGCTCCTCGAGCACCACCGCGCCGAGACCGCCGTCATCCGCAAGCACAGCACCAAGCCCGTCACGACGAACTTCATGGTCGCCGCCCACATCACCGCGATGGACTACTGGTCCTGGACCGGCGACATGGACGTCATCGCCAACGACCACTACCTCGACAACCGCCTGCCCCGGCCGAACGTCGAGCTCTCCTTCGCCGCCGACACCACCCGCGGCCTCGCTGGCGGTGCCCCCTGGCTGCTCATGGAGCACTCGACCGGCGCCGTGAACTGGCAGCCGCGCAACCTCGCCAAGGCGCCGGGGGAGATGCTCCGCAACACCGTGGCACACATCGGCCGCGGAGCCGACGGCGTCTGCTTCTTCCAGTGGCGCGCCTCCGTGCAGGGCTCCGAGAAGTTCCACTCCGCCCTGCTGCCGCACGCCGGCACCGACTCGCAGGGGTGGCGCGACGTGGTCGCGCTCGGCGCGCTCGTCGACCGCCTCGGCGAACTCCGCGGCTCGCGGGTCACCGCCGACGTCGCGCTCGTGTTCAGCTGGGAGAACCAGTGGGCGGCCGACCTGGAGGCCCACCCCACCACCGCGGTCCGCTACCTGGAACAGGTCCACGCGCTCTACACCGCACTGTGGGACCTCGGCGTCACCGTCGACGTCGTCGCGCCCGGCGCTCCGCTCGACGGCCACCCGGTCGTCATCGTCCCCGAGCTGTACCTGGTGCGCGACGAGCACGCCGCCGTCATCGCCGACCACGTCGAGCGGGGCGGGCACGCGCTCGTCACCTTCTTCAGCGGGATCGTCGACGAGCTGGACCGGGTCCGCACCGGCGGCTACCCGGGCGCCTTCCGCGAGATGCTCGGCATCCGGGTGGACGAGTTCCAGCCGCTCGGCGAGGGCGACGTCGTCGAGCTCTCCGACGGCGGGACCGCGACCACCTGGTCCGAGCCGGTCGAACTGGTCGACGCCGAGAGCGTCGTCCACTACGCCAGCGGCCCGCTCGCCGGCCGGCCCGCGGTCACCCGGAACGACCACGGAGCCGGGTCCGCCTGGTACCTCTCCACCGTCGTCGACGACGCGTCGCTGCGCTCCCTCGTGCAGAAGGTCCTCGACGACGCCGGCGTGCACGGCGACCCGGCGACCGCGCCCGGCCTCGAGGTCGTCCGCCGCCGCGACGACGAGCACGAGTGGGTCTTCCTGCTCAACCACTCGGACCGGACCGTGCAGCACCACGAGGCGGGCCACGAGCTCGTCACCGACCAGGCCGTCGCGGGCGTCACCGCGATCGAGCCCGGCGGTACCCAGATCATCCGCACGGACAGGAAGCGCTCATGACCACCACCACCCAGCGACGCCGGACGGCCACCCGGCCGCACCCGGCCAAGCGTCCGGCCGGCGGCGGCTCCCGCTACCGCCGCGCCATCGCGGTCTTCGTCGTGCCGTTCGCGGTCCTCTTCACCGCGTTCTACCTCGTCCCGATCCTTTACGCGGTGTGGCAGTCGCTGCAGAAGATCGAACGCCAGGGCACGTTCGGTGCACCCACGCAGGTGTTCGGCGGCCTCACCCAGTACGTCCTGGTGTTCCAGAACGACGTGTTCTGGGGCTCGGTCCTCCGCGTGCTGCTGTTCGGCGTCGTGCAGGTCCCGGTGATGCTCGGCCTGGCGCTCGTGTTCGCCCTGCTGCTCGACTCACCCCTGCTCCGCGGCAAGCGGTTCTTCCGCCTGGCGTTCTTCGCGCCCTACGCCGTCCCCGGTGTCATCGCCGCGATCATGTGGGGCTACCTGTACGCCCCCGACCTGTCGCCGTTCTCCGCCGTCACCTCGAAGGTCGACCTGCTCGGCAGCGGCACCGTCCTCTGGGCCGTCGCCAACGTCGTCACCTGGGTCTACGTCGGCTACAACATGCTCATCATCTACTCGTCGCTGCTCGCGATCCCGACCGAGATCTACGAGGCCGCGAAGCTCGACGGCGCCTCGCAGTTCCGGATCGCCGTCTCGATCAAGATCCCGATGGTGGTCCCGGCGATCATCCTCACCGCGGTGTTCTCCGTGATCGGCACCCTGCAGCTGCTCACCGAACCGACCGTGTTCCGGCAGTTCACCTCGACGATCTCGTCGACCTTCACACCGAACATGCTCGTGTACTCGACCTCGTCGGTGCCGAACTTCAACCTCGCGGCGGCGTTCTCGGTGGTCCTCGCCGTCGCCACCTTCATCCTGTCGATCGGGTTCCTCCGACTGACCCAGCGGAAGGACGCCTCGTGAGCGTCAACGCACCCTCCCGACGCGACGCCAAGCGCGACGCAACGAGCGCGGCAGACGCGCGCCGGGCCTCCCGTCCGGCCAGCGGACGCCCGGACGGCACCCGCGGTCCCCGCGAGAGCGTCATCTCGCGCAGCGCCGCGATGCTCGTCATGGGCGTCTTCACCCTCTACTTCCTGCTGCCGATCTTCTGGCTGCTGGTGTCGTCGACGAAGACCGTCACGAACTTCAACTCGACCGCGCCGCTCTGGTTCAGCGCCACCGCGATCCAGGACACCATCACCAACCTCGGGGAGCTGTTCACCCGTCAGGACGGCATCTACCTGCGGTGGATGCTGAACAGCATCGCCTACGCCGGCGTCGCCGGACTCATCGGCACCGTGCTGTCGGCGATGTGCGGCTACGCGCTCGCCAAGTACCGGTTCCGTGGCCGCGAAGCACTGTTCAACGTGTTCCTCGGCGGTGTCCTCGTGCCGGCGACCGCGCTCGCCCTGCCGCTGTTCCTCATCTTCAGCCAGGTCGACCTGACCGACACGTTCTGGTCGGTGTTCCTGCCGAGCATCGTCAGCCCGTTCGGCGTCTACCTGTCGCGGTTGTTCGCGGCGTCGAGCGTCCCGGACGAGATCATCGAAGCGGCGCGCATCGACGGCTCCGGCGAGGTCCGGACGTTCTTCACCGTCGCCGTCCGCCTGATGTCCCCGGCCCTGGTGACGATCTTCCTCTTCCAGTTCGTCGCCATCTGGAACAACTTCTTCCTGCCGCTCGTGATGCTCCGCGACTCGTCGCTGTTCCCCGTCACCCTCGGCCTCTACACGTGGAACTCGAGCGTGAACCAGTACCCGGACCTCCGGACCATGGTGCTCATCGGGTCGTTCGTGTCGATCATCCCGCTGCTCGTCGCCTTCCTCAGCCTGCAGCGGTTCTGGCGCTCGGGGCTCGGCTCCGGCGGCCTCAAGTGACCCGCTCTCTTCCCCTCCCGCACCTCATCTCCACCCGAACGGAAACAGCATGAAGACAACGAAGTTCCTCAGTGCCGCCGCCGTCGCGCTCGCCGCGACCGTGGCCCTCGCCGGCTGCAGCTCCGGCGGTGGCAGCAGCTCCGGTGGCGGGTCGTCCGACTCCGCCGCGTCGAGCTGCAAGCCGTCCGGCGGCAAGGTCACGCTCGACTTCACCACCTGGGTCCCGAACATGGACAAGGTCGTCGCGGTCTGGAACAAGGAGCACCCCGACATCCAGGTGAAGGTCTCCATCGTCGCCAACGGCAACAGCGGCACCTACCAGAACTTCTTCAACCAGCTGAAGGCCAAGCAGGCGCCGGACATCGGCCAGGTCGAGTACGACTCGCTGCCGGCGTTCCGCGTGCAGGGCGGCCTCGAGAACATCGCCGCGTGCAAGGGCGTCAGCGACGTGAAGAAGGACTTCTCCGCCGGGCTCTGGAACCAGGTCACGTTCGGCGAGGACAACTCTGTGTACGCGATCCCGCAGGACTCAGGTCCGATGGCGCTGTACTACCGCAAGGACCTGTTCGAGAAGGCCGGGCTCGACGCCCCGAAGACCTGGGCCGAGTACGCCGAGGACGCCGTCAAGATCAAGGCGATGGGCGGCAACATCACCAACTTCGCCAAGGGTGACGTCAACCAGTTCGCCGGGCTCGTCTCGCAGGCCGGCGGCCAGTGGTTCAAGAACTCCGGCCAGGACTGGAACGTCAACCTGACGGACACCGCGTCGAAGAAGGTCGCCGACTACTGGCAGGACCTCATCGACAAGAAGCTCGTCAACACGCTGCCGAGCTTCACCGACCAGTGGAACAACGCCTACGACAGCGGCCAGGACTGGACCTGGGTCTCCGCCGTCTGGGGCGCCAACACCATCTCGTCCGGTGCACCGTCGACCTCCGGCAAGTGGGCCGTCGCCCCGATGCCGCAGTGGAAGTCGGGCGACAGCGCCTCGGCTGCCTGGGGTGGCTCCTCGAACGTCGTCTTCTCCGGCAGCAAGCACCCCGCCGAGGCCGCGCAGTTCCTCACCTGGCTGAACACCTCGACCGAGGCGCTCTCGCAGCTCAACGAGGTCGCGAACCTCTACCCGGCATCGAGCACCGGTGCCGAGCTGCCCGCGCTCACCAAGGGCCTGGAGTTCTACGGCAACCAGAAGATCTACGAGCAGTTCGCCGACGCCGCGAAGGACATCCAGCCCTTCACCTGGGGCCCGACGATGACGCAGACCTACGCGGACGTCTCGGACGGCTTCGGCAGTGCGGCCTCCGGCAACGGGACCCTGCTCGACGCACTGAAGTCCGGTCAGACCAAGACGATCGCGGCGCTCGAGGCGCAGTCGATCCCGGTCAAGAAGTAACGCACCCGGCACGACCGACGACGGGCCCTGGAGGATCTGCTCACGCAGGTGCTCCGGGGCCCGTCCTCGTGTGGTCCGGCAGCTCGCCGCCGCGCGTCAGCTCCGGCCGCGGTTGCGTCGCCGGACGGCCTTCGGCGCCCGCCCCGCCATGAACGACCGCGCCGGGTCCACGACGAAGCCCTGCCGCAGCGCCTCGCGGCCGACGAGCATCCGGAAGCCCATCTGGTCGCGGTTGCTCAGCGTGACCTCGGCCATGACCGTCCGGCCGGCGAGCTCGATCGACATGAGCACGACGATCCGCTCCTGCGTGTGACCGCTCGAACTGCGGATCACCCGGCGGTCGTGGACGTCGCACTCGACCGTCTGCGGGTCGACGTCGGAGTCCTGCCAGGGGTGCACCGAGAACCGCACGCGGCCGCCGGGCAGCTCCTCGACGTCGAAAGCGTGCAGGGCGGAACTGCGGGCGCCGGTGTCGAGCTTGACCTTGATCCACGGGATGCCGATGTCCGGCAGCGCCGCCCACTCGCGCCAGCCCGCGACGATCGGCACACGGGACGCGGACTTCCCGCTGTCGGGGCGCTTCGCGGGCTCGGCCATGGCCCCTATCTTGGCAGTGATGAAACTCGCCATCCTGTCGCGCGCTCCCCACGCGTACTCGACGCAGCGTCTCCGGACCGCTGCAGCCGAGCGCGGTCACACCGTCAAGGTGCTGAACACCCTCCGCTTCGCGATCGACCTGACCGGCGAGCAGCCGGACCTGCAGTACCGCGGCAAGCTGCTCTCCGACTACGACGCCGTCCTGCCGCGCATCGGCAACTCGATCACCTACTACGGCACCGCGGTGGTGCGGCAGTTCGAGCAGATGGACGTCTACACGCCGAACACGGCGAACGGCATCACGAACTCGCGCGACAAGCTCCGCGCCAACCAGATCCTGTCCCGACACGACATCGGCATGCCAGCGACCACGTTCGTCAGCAGCCGCGCGGACGTCCGCGGTGCGATCGAACGGGTCGGCGGCGCCCCCGTCGTCATCAAGCTGCTCGAGGGCACGCAGGGCATCGGCGTGATCCTGGCCCCGGAGGCGAAGGTCGCCGAGTCCATCGTCGAGACCCTGCACTCCACCAAGCAGAACGTGCTCATCCAGAGCTTCATCTCGGAGAGCCGCGGCAAGGACATCCGCGCGCTCGTGGTGGGGGACCGGGTGGTCGCGGCGATGCGTCGGTCGGCCTCGGGCGACGAGTTCCGGTCGAACGTGCACCGCGGCGGCACGGTCGAGCAGGTCACGCTGACGCCGGAGTACGAAGAGGCGGCGGTCCGCTCGGCGCAGATCATGGGCCTCCGGGTCGCGGGCGTCGACATGCTCGAGGGCAACGACGGACCGCTCGTCATGGAGGTCAACTCCTCCCCGGGCCTCGAAGGCATCGAACGCGCGACCGGGCTCGACGTCGCCGGCGCGATCATCGACTTCATCGCGAACCAGGTGGCGTTCCCGGAGATCGACGTCCGCCAGCGCCTCAGCGTCTCCACCGGGTACGGCGTCGCGGAGCTGCTCGTGCACACGAACGCGGACCTGGTCGGCAAGACGATCAAGGACTCCGGGCTCTGGGACCGCGACATCACCGTGCTGACCCTGCACCGTGGGACGTCGGTCATCCCGAACCCCCGCAGCGGGGTCGTGCTCGAGCCCGGCGACCGTCTGCTCTGCTTCGGCAAGCTCGAGGAGATGCGGTCGATGATCCCGGACCGCCGGCGTCGTCGGACGAAGCTGCGGAAGCTGCCGAAGGACTCCCTGCCCGACAGCTGATCGCGCTCCTCTCACATGTTCGTCCGCATGGCGCTGTCTTCCGGTGCAGTGCACCCGTGCGCCTCCGACGTCACGTAGCGTCCCGCCCAAGAAGAGAGTTCGTCTCGCGTTCCGCAGTCCGCGGGCCGTCCGGGCCCCGTGATCCCGGGGTCGGACAACGCCAGCGGACGGTGGGCGCCGTGAACAGGGAGCACGCCATGACGACGTACGAATCGAACCACGACGTGGAGCCGATCCACGTCACCACCTACCGCTCGGCCCGCAAGGCCGCCCGACGCGGATGGGCGGTCCCAACGGACATTCCCGTCCCGTCGCTGGACGACCTCTGGTGCTCCGGCGCCACGGAGCGCGCGCGGCGACGATGACGGGCGGCGTGCGTCCCGGACGTCATCCGTGACGGCCGGGAGGCTGCACCCACCCCGTCAGGGAACCACCGGTCCAGAGTTGGCCGGCCCCGGAACGGACGCCCCTGGGACGGCCGCCCGCAGGATCGTCGCCCTCGGATCGACGAGCGTCGCGGCCGCCAGCTCGCGGATCGCCGCGAGCACCACGTCGAGCGCCCGGTCGAGCTCCGGCAGCGTCACCGCGCCGTACCCGAGGACCACGCCCGGCCCGGAGCGTCCCCGCTCGACCTCGTAGTCCGCCAGGTCCGCCACGAGGACCCCGGCCGCCGCCACCCGGGCCACCACCTCGGCGCCGGTCGGAACGGCCGCGCCGACCTCCGGACCCGGCCACGTCAGGACCGCGTGCAGCCCGCCGGTGAGGGCGCGAGCCTCCAGGCCGGCGACCCCGCTGTCCGCCAGCCGGCGCGCGATCTGCTCACGCCGGTGCGTGTAGTCCCGCCGGACCCGGCCGAGGTGCCGCCGGAACGCTCCGGTGCGGAGCAGGTGCGCCACCGCGACCTGCACGGGCTCCGCCACGACGGCCCCGCGGGCGGTCCTCGCGGCGACGACCGCGGCGTGCAACGGTCCGGTCTCCCGGGGCAGCACGAGGTACGCGCAGCGCAGCCGCGGGTCGAGGGTCTTCGAGAACCCGCCGAGGTGCACGACCACCCCGTCGGTGTCGAGCGCCGCCAGCGCGGGAACGGGTGTGCCGCGGTGGCGGAACTCGGAGTCGTAGTCGTCCTCGACGACGACCATCCCGACGGAGGCGGCACGGGCCAGGAGTGCCCGGCGCTGCCCGACCGGCATCACGGACCCGAGCGGGTACTGGTGCGTCGGCGAGACGACGACCGCGTCGGCCGAGGTCCCGGCGAGGACCGCCAGGTCGATGCCGTCCGGCCCGACCGGCACGGCGACCAGTTCCGCGCCCGCGCTCATCAGCGCCCGGTGGCCCGAGCGGTAGCCGGGGTCCTCGACCGCGATGCGTGGCGGACGGCCGAGCCGGGCCCGGAGTGCCTCGACGAGCAGCGACAGCGCCTCCGAGGTCCCCGCGGCGACCACGACGTCGGACACCCCGGGTGTGAAGCCGCGCGCCAGGCCGAGCTGCGCCACGACCTGCTCCCGCAGCGCCGGGAGGCCCAGCGGATCCGACAGCCCGTTCCGGAGCGGTGCATCGGCGGCCGCTCGCCACGCCGCCCGCCAGTCGCGAGGACTGATCGCGGTGACGTCGGGGATCCCCGGCCGACAGTCGAGCACCGGCCGGCCGTCGGGCACCGGCACCGGTGCCGACGTCGGGGTCGGTCCGAGCCGGGAGGCACGCCCCACCCCCGCCTCGCTGCCTGCGCCCGGTACCGGGCCAGCCCCGATGCCCCCAGCCCTGCCCCTGCCCCCGGCCCCGACGACCTCGGTCCTCCTGCCCGCCGCACCTCCGACCACCCGGGCCGCAGCCCCGTGCCGAGTCCGGATGTAGCCCTCGCCGTCGAGCTGCTCGTACGCCGCCACCACCGTCCCGCGTGCCACCCCGAGCTCGGCCGCCAGCGCACGGGTCGACGGCAGCGGGTCGTCCGTCCCGAGTGTCCCCTCGTGCACCAGTCCGCGGACGCGTGCGACCACCGCGGCCACCTTGCTCGACTGGTCCACTCGAACCGCTCCGATCTGGTCTACCTGCTGATCCAGTGCTGACCCTAGCGTCGGACCGTGCCCACCGACGAGACCCTGCCAGCCCTGCCCGCCCTGACCGTCCGACGCCTCCGCGACCGCCAGCAGACCGACCCCGAGGCCCTCCGCCAGGTCCTCGCCGAGGGCTTCGTCGCCCACGTCGGCCTGGTCCGCGACGGCTTCCCGATCGTGCTGCCGTTCCTCTACGGCGTCGGTGACCTCGGCGCCGGCCCGGTCCTGCTGCTGCACGGCTCGACCGGCGGCGGCCTCTTCCTCGACGCCGGCGCGGCGGGCGTCCCTGTCTCGGCGACGATCACCCACCTCGACGGCATCGTCTTCGCCAGCTCGACCTTCGACAGCTCGGCGAACTACCGCAGCGCGATGATCGCCGGACGGGCGACCGTCGTGCCGACCGAGCAGCGAGCCGACGCGCTCCGCCAGGTCTCGGACCACCTCATGCCCGGCCGCCGGGCCGAGGTGCGCGAGACGACCGCCAAGGAGGTCCGCCAGACCCAGGTCCTGCAACTCCCGCTCGACGCCGCCAGCGTCAAGGTCCGCGCCGCCGGTGTGGGGGAGTCGCCCGACGACGGCGAGGACCGCACCGTCTGGGCCGGCGTCCTGCCCGTCGCACTCCGGGCCGGTGCTCCGGTGCCCGGAGCGCTCGCCGCGGCCGCAGCGACACCGGTCGACGACGCCGTGGTCGCGCTCGCCGCCCGACTCGCCGCCGCCGCCGACGGACGGGAGGCCCGACTCGCCGCCGCCATGTGACGCCACTCGGCGAGTCTGTGACGGACTGCAGGAACGAGGTCGGGTTCTCCAGGCGGGATCAGGTTCGTGACCAATACGTTATCTTCCCGAGTCGCCGCTCCAGAAGGACGGCTCGGACCCGGAAGGAACCATGGGACGCCACGCTCTGCCCGCCCTCGACGAAGCCCGTCGAGCCGCACCCGTCCCGCCGCCTGCCGCACCCCGCGCACGAGGCCGCCGCTCCGCCTCCGGTCCCGCCGTGGCCCGCACCACCTTCGTGGAGCACCAGCGCCCGGCCCGCGTGGTCGCCCTCGCTCCGGCTCGTCCGGTCCGACCGGCGACGAGCGCCTTCGTCTCGCGGAACGCCGCCATCCGGGCCGAGCGCGCCGCCGACCCGCGTCACATCCGCCGGGCCGCGAACGCCAAGCGTGCCGCGCTGCTCATCGCCCCGGCGCTCGCGATCACCTCGACCCTGTCGCTGTCGATCCCGGCCGAGGCCGCGACGGCCGCCCCCGCTCCGACGACCACCACCACGACGTCACTGGCGCTGCAGAGCTACACGGTCGCCCACGACGTCCAGGTGCCGATCGTTTCCTCCGACGGCGTGACGACGACCTCGATCGTGTCCTACCCGACCCTCGTGCTCCGCTTCGGCGTGACCGAGACCCAGGCGAAGTCGGCGCTGTCCGCTGCGCTCTCGGCCGGCGGCGACCGCGCCACCGTGCTCCAGACGGCGCTGCAGTACCTCGGCGACCCGTACGTCGAGGGCGGTGCCAGCCACACGGGCATCGACTGCTCCGGGCTGACGATGGTGGCGTACCAGGCGGTCGGCATCCAGCTCGCCCACTACGTCCCGACGCAGGACGCCGTCGCCACGACCGTGCCCGAGTCCGAGGCGCTACCCGGCGACATGGTCGTCTACGACAACGACGACCACGTCGGCCTGTACCTCGGCCAGGGACTCGTGCTGCAGGCACCGCACCCGGGCGAGGTCGTCGACATCGTCCCGATGTACCCCGCCGCGCACCACTTCGCACGCCTCCTGCCCGCCGGCGTCTGACTCCCGACCGCAGCGCACCGACCGGCCCCGCACCGCGACCTGACCCGCGCCCGGGAGCAGGACGCGGGTCACGGGTCCGGCGTCTGGCGTCCGGTGACCCGTGACGGGCGGGACCGGTGCGCCCGAGGGGTTGCGAGCCTCCCGTAAGCTGGAGTGATGGCCACCGACACCCGCACACCGTTCGAGGAGCAGCGCTCTGCCCGCCCGCAGGTGCGCCCGCGCACCGAAGGATGGCAGCAGGCGACCGGGACCGACGGTCGGCCGCTGCTGCAGTTCGCGTCCCCGAAGCGGGGCAAGCCGCCGGTGCACCTGGCGGACCTGACGGTGGAAGAGCGCGAAGCCAAGGTGAAGGAACTCGGTCTGCCCGGGTTCCGCGCCAAGCAGCTCGCCACCCACTACTTCACGCACTACACGTCCGACCCGGCCAAGATGACCGACCTGCCGGCGGCCCAGCGTGACGAACTCGTCGCCGGGCTGCTGCCGCCCCTGCTCACCGAGACCCGTCGTCTCGAGACCGACAAGGGCGACACGATCAAGTTCCTCTGGAAGCTGCACGACGGCGCCCTGGTCGAGTCGGTGCTCATGCGGTACCCGGGGCGCATCACTCTCTGCGTCTCGTCGCAGGCCGGATGCGGCATGAACTGCCCCTTCTGCGCGACCGGGCAGGCGGGCTTGACCCGCAACATGTCGACGGCCGAGATCATCGACCAGATCGTGCAGGCCAACGCCGCGATCGCTGCCGGTGAGCTCGGGGGCGACCCGCGCAAGGGCGGGCAGGACCGTGTGGACGCCGAGCGGGTGACGAACATCGTGTTCATGGGCATGGGGGAGCCGCTCGCGAACTACAAGCGGGTGATGGACGCCGTGCGGTTGATGGTCGCTCCGCAGCCGAACGGCCTCGGGATGAGTGCCCGCGGCATCACCGTCTCGACCGTGGGTCTGGTGCCCGCGATGCTCAAGCTCGCTGACGAGGGGATCCCGCTCACCTTCGCGCTCTCGCTGCACGCGCCGGACGACGAACTGCGTGACGAGATGATCCCGGTGAACTCGAAGTGGAAGGCCGACGAAGCGATCGACGCCGCCCACAACTACTACGTCAAGACCGGTCGACGGGTGTCGATCGAGTACGCGCTCATCAAGGACATGAACGACCACGCCTGGCGCGCGGACCTGCTGGCGGAGAAGCTCAACAAGCGTGGCAAGGGCTGGGTGCACGTGAACCCGATCCCGCTGAACCCGACGCCCGGCTCCGTGTGGACCTCGTCCGAAGTGCACGTGCAGGACGAGTTCGTCCGCCGCCTCAACGCTGCGGGCATCCCGACGACCCTCCGCGACACCCGCGGCAAGGAGATCGACGGCGCGTGCGGGCAGCTGGCCGCGGCCGACTGACGTCGGTCCACGGTCGTCCGTTCGACCACGCTGGTCGCGTCGACGACCGGTCTGCCGGGAGGCGCAGTGCGAGTCAGCACTGCGCCTCCCGTCGTTCCCGGGGCAGGCCGCGCAGCCGCCCATCCGGGCACACCGCCGCGACACGCCCGGGCGGCGTGCTGGCTTGGCGCTGCCGTTCACCCGTGCGTAAAGTAATCACTCGTTGCCGCTGAGGCGGAGAACGGAACGGCCGAGACACTGACCAGGTCACTGACCTGGGAGATGCAGTCTGGCTTCGATCTTCCCCGGGCAACGAACCAGCCTCTCTGACGAGACACCATCTCGGTGTCGAGTGGGGAGTGCGTCTGGTCCTTGAGAACTCAACAGCGTGCACATTGTCAATGCCAATTTTATTGACCTCGTGCCCGGTCAGCCTTTGGGTTGGTCGGGTCATGAAGCAATTCCTTTTGGATTGAAGATTGTCAGTAGACAGTCAACAGTCAAGATCAACTCGCTGACACTTCGGTGTTGGTTGTAATTTTTTACGGAGAGTTTGATCCTGGCTCAGGACGAACGCTGGCGGCGTGCTTAACACATGCAAGTCGAACGATGATCAGGAGCTTGCTCCTGTGATTAGTGGCGAACGGGTGAG
>Ga0308156_1000795_pt1 | contig 49428 bp, 43 predicted proteins | sample PhyAR2_FD_201041 | JGI IMG/M metagenome (GOLD analysis project Ga0308156, IMG submission 201041) | Phyllosphere microbial communities from UC Gill Tract Community Farm, Albany, California, United States - DLSL A.R2 | ecosystem: Host-associated > Plants > Phyllosphere > Unclassified | place: USA... | reverse complement strand
CTCGGCATCGGCATCCTCGCCCCGTTCGCCGAGGACGAGGAACAGCTGGACCTGATGATGAACACCGCCGCGCCGATCTGGGACGGCAACGAGACCTGGCTGGTGCTCGGCGGCGCCGGCCTGATGGCCGCCTTCCCGAAGGCGTACGCCGTACTGCTGTCGGCGCTGTACCTGCCGGTGCTGCTGCTGGTGGTGGCGCTGGTGTTCCGTGGCGTGGCCTTCGAGTTCCGCTTCAAGGCGCACCGTTCACGGCGGCTGTGGAGCGTGGCGTTCGGCCTCGGTTCGCTGCTGGCCACGTTCGCCCAAGGCGTGATCCTCGGCACGCTGGTGCAGGGCCTGCCGCTGGTCGATGGCGTGTACCAAGGCGGCGCGTTCGGCTGGTTCAGCCCGTTCGCGATGCTGACCGGTGCCGCGCTGGTAGCCGGCTACGCGCTGCTGGGCAGCACCTGGCTGATCCTGAAGACCGAAGGCCGCGTGCAGGCGCTGGCCCGGCAGATGACCCGCCCGCTGGTGGTCGCGGTGATCGCGGCAATGGGCCTGGTCAGCAGCTGGCTGCCGTTCCTGCAGTCGCGGCTGATGGACCGCTGGTTCAGCGACGGCAACTTCTGGTGGTTGTCGCCGGTGCCGCTGCTGACCTTGGCGGTGGCCATCGCGCTGTGGCGCAGCGCCACCCATCCGCGTCGCGACCTGCCGCCGTTCCTGCTCAGCCTGGCCTTGTTCGTGCTGGGCTTCGCTGGCCTGGTGCTGGGCATGTGGCCGTACCTGCTGCCGCCGTCGATGACGCTGTGGCAGGCCGCCGCGCCGGCCTCGTCGCTGGGCTTCACCCTGGTGGGGCTGGTGGTGCTGCTGCCGGTGATCCTGGGCTACACGGCATGGTCCTACCGGGTGTTCCGCGGCAAGGTACGCGCCGACGCCGGCTACCACTGAACCGGCTCGCTGGATCGGTCCATGCGGGGGGCGGTCGCTGACCGCTCCCCGTTGTGCTTTGTGAAACATGTCATCCCTGTGTCGGACGTGCTAGCGTGCGCTCCTTTCCGGCAGCCAGGGGGGCAGCCGGCGACGTCCTGGACGGATGCATGGCTGCAGGAATGGGGGGCAGCCGCGTGTCGCCGTAATGGCTCGAGACTCTCGTTCGCCCATCGAAACATCACCGGTAATGATCGAATTTTCCGTTGTCGACTGGGCCGCCTGGGCGCCTGGCCTGACCGAGCGTAGCCAATGGATGGGCTGGGCCGGAGCACCGTTCCTGCCGCAGGGCGAGGACACGCCGGCGCTGGCCGAGATTCCGGCCATGCAGCGCCGCCGGATCGAGCGCCTGGGCCGCATGGCGATCCAGGCCGCGTGCTGGTGCGAGGACGGGCAGGGCGCTGACAGCCAGGTGCCGCTGGTGTTCGCCAGCCGCCATGGCGATGTCGCCCGTTCGATGGACCTGCTGGGCTCGCTGGTGGACGATCAGCCGCTGTCACCCACCGGCTTCGGCCTGTCGGTGCACAACGCGATCGCCGCGCTGTATTCGATCGCCCGCGGCCACCGGGGCAACTACCTGGCGTTGTCCGCTGGCCAGTCGACGGTGGAAGCGGCGTGCCTGGAGGCCGTCGGCCTGCTTGGTGATGGTGCCAGTGAAGTGCGGATCGTGGTCTATGAGTCGCCGTTGCCCGACGTTTACGCCGAATTCGCCGACGAACCCGACCCGTTCTTCGCCTGGTGCTGGCGCCTGGCACCCGCCGGTACTGCCGGCGGCAGCGATCTTTCGCTGTCCTGGCAGGTCGCCGGCGACGCCGAGCCGACCGCGCCGGGCGTGTTGCCGCATGCGCTGGACCTGCACCGCTTCCTGCTGGCCGGGGATCCGCAGCTGCAGCACGTGACCCAGGGCCAACGCTGGTCCTGGCGCCGCCGTGGCTGAGGCGCTGCGCCGCCTTGATCATGCCTGGCGGGTGTTCGGCACCGGCCTCAGCTTCGCCGCGTTTGGTGTCGGCGGTCTGTTGCTGGGTGTGCTGGTGATGCCGGTGCTGCTGCTGATGCGCGACCCGGTGGCGCGTCGCCGCCGGGCCCGCCGGCTGGTCCAGCGTGCCTTCGCCAGCCATGTGTGGCTGATGTGCCGGCTGGGCGTGATGACCCTGCAGGTCGACGGGCGCGAACGCCTGCAGCGCGACGGCCTGCTGGTGCTGGCCAACCACCCGACCCTGATCGACGTGGTCTGCCTGATCGCCCTGCTGCCCAACGCCGACTGCGTTGTGAAGCGGGCGGTGGCCTGCAACCCGTTCATGCGCGGCCCGGTGCGTGCCGCCGGTTACATCTCCAATGACGACGGCGCTGGGCTGGTCGATGACTGCGCGGCGGCCGTGCACGCCGGCGGCACCCTGGTGATCTTCCCGGAAGGCACCCGCAGCGTGCCGGGGCAGCCGTTGCGGCTGCAGCGTGGCGCGGCCAACATCGCCGTGCGCGGGCGCCTGGACATCACCCCGGTGCGCATCACCTGCACCCCGCCGACGTTGACCAAGGGCCAGAAGTGGTATCGTGTACCCTCACGTCGTTTTCACGTTCAGCTGCAGATCGGCGAAGATATCCCGATCGCGCCGTTCCTGGCCGAAGATGACTCGCCAAGGGGGGATGCCCTGGCGGCCCGTCGCGTCACCGACCACCTCACTCGTTATTTCGACCTGTCTGGAGATCCGACCCGTGCAAGCACTTGAGCACGAGATCAAGGAATTGATCATTTCCTCGCTTTCACTGGAGGACATCACCCCGGAGGACATCGATCCGACCGCGCCTCTGTTCGTGGAAGGCCTCGGCCTGGACTCGATCGATGCACTGGAACTGGGCCTGGCGCTGCAGAAGAAGTACGGTGTCAGCCTCTCGGCCGACTCGGAAGAAACCCGTCGCCATTTCTCCAGCGTGCGCGCGCTCGGCGAGTTCGTCGCCGCCCGCCAGTCGTAAGGCGCCAGGAACTGCCATGACCAAGAATGAACTGTTCGAGCGCATCGTCCGCATCCTGACCGACAGCTTCGAGATCGAGCCGGCGCGGATCAGCCCGGAATCGCGCCTGTACGACGACCTGGACATCGACAGCATCGATGCCGTGGACCTGATCGTGCAGCTCAAGCCGCTGCTCGGCCGCAACCTGCAGCCTGAAGCGTTCAAGGCCGTGCGCACCGTCCAGGACATCGTCGATGTCGTGCATGGCCTGCTGCCCGGTCAGGCCGCTGCCTGACAGCAGCACGGACGCCGCGACCATGGCACGGGCACGCATGGTCGTGGTGGCAGCGATTTCGCTTGCCTATCCGGTGCTGGTCTACCTGGCGATGGGCCGCTTCGAGCCACGCTGGCTGTCGCTGCTGCTGTTCGCGCTGGCCCTGCTGCGCGCGCTGAGCACCCGCCAGCCCTTGTGGTGGGCCGCCGCCGCCGGCGCGGGCCTGCTGGCCGGGCTGGCCACCGTGCTCAACCAGGCCCTGCCGCTGAAGCTGTACCCGGCGCTGGTGAACGTGGTGATGTTGACGGTGTTCGCCACCAGCCTGCGCTTCGGTCCGCCGCTGGTGGAGCGCCTGGCGCGCCTGCAGGAGCCGGACCTGCCACCGTTCGCGGTGGTCTATACCCGCCGCGTCACCCAGGTGTGGTGCGGCTTTTTCGTTCTCAATGGTGGTCTCGCCCTGCTCACCGCGCTGTATGCGTCGGACCGGGTCTGGATGCTCTACAACGGAATGTTGGCGTACGTGATGATGGGATTGTTGTTCGGGGGCGAATGGCTGGTACGGCGTCGGGTCAAGGCAGCGCACGCGCATGGCTGACTGGATTGCCCTGGACCGGCTGCTGATCGCGGCGCAGCCCGGTCGTGACATCGGTATCTGCGATGGCACTGCCCTCGACCATGTCGCCTTCCGCCTGCGCGTACTGGCCTGGCATGACGCTTTCAGCGCTGCCGAAGGTCGTGACTGGGCGCTCTACTTCGATGACACCGTGGCCTTCGCTGCGGCGTTGTTCGGTGCCTGGCATGCCGGCAAGCGGGTATTCCTGGCCGCCGACAACCTGCCCGCGACATTGCAGGCGCTGCAGCCGCAGGTGAGTGGCTTCGCAGGTGACCTGTCGGCGGATTACCAGCCGTTGCAGGCCACCGACAGCGCCGCCGCCGACGTGGCGCTGCTGCCGTTGGACGAGCGTGCCTGCGAACTGTGCGTGTTCACCTCCGGCAGCACCGGCCAACCCAGCGCGATCAGCAAGCGGCTGGACCAGCTGGCACGCGAAGTCGATGCGCTGCAGGCCGCCTTCGGCGCCCAGCTCGATGGGGCCCAGGTGCACGGCACCGTGTCCCACCAGCATATCTACGGCCTGCTGTTCCGCGTGCTGTGGCCGCTGGCTGCCGGCCGTGCGATCCAGCCCCGGCGCTTCTTCCACGAAGACCTGGTGGGCGCGCTGGCCGGTACCGACACGGTGCTGGTGGCGACCCCGGCCCATCTCAAGCGCCTGCCCGAGCAGCTCGACTGGGCCAGCCTGCACGGCCGCCTGCGTGCGGTGTTCTCCTCCGGCGGCCCGCTGCCCGAGGACGCCGCGCGCCAGGTCCGCCAGTGGTTGGGCGTGGCGCCCACCGAGGTTTACGGCAGCAGTGAAACCGGTGGCATCGCCTGGCGCCGCTGGGACACCGATGCACCGCCGTGGCAACCGTTGCCGGGCGTGCAGTGGCGGATCGAGGAGGACTGCCTGGCGGTGGCCTCGCCGCACCTGGAGACGTTGGACTGGTGGCGCACCCAGGATCGCGTGGAAGCATTGGCCGATGGCCGTTTCCGCCTGCTGGGCCGCGCCGACCGCATCGTCAAGATCGAAGAACGCCGCGTTTCGCTGGATGCACTGGAGCGCGCGCTGCGCGAGGATCCAGAAGTCGAGGACGTGCGCGTGCTGGTGCTGCAGGGCCAGCGCGAGCAGCTGGCGGCCGTGGTGGTGCCGGCCGATCCGGCGTTGGCACGTGCCGGTGACGGCGCACGGCGTGCGCTGGGACAGCGGCTCGGTGCGCGGTTGGCGCAGGGCCACGATGCGGTCACCCGGCCGCGGCGCTGGCGCCTGGTCGAATCGCTGCCGATCAATGCCCAGGGCAAGGTCACCCAGGCCGCACTGGTGGCGTTGTTCCAGCCGATGATGCCGGTGCCGGTCTGGGACTGTCGCGACGAGGCGGCGGCCACCCTGCGGATGACGCTGGACCCCGCGCTGCGCGCGTTCCAGGGCCACTTCCCGCAGGCGGCGATCCTGCCCGGCGTCGCCCAGCTGGACTGGGCAGTTCGCTTCGGCCGCCAGGCCTTCGTGTTGCCGGTTGGTTTCCAGCGCATGGATGCAGTGAAGTTCCAGCGCGTGGCCCGCCCCGGCGACGAGCTGACCCTGCACCTGGACTGGGACACCGGGCGCGGCGTGCTGACGTTCCGCTACACCTCGGTGCATGGCGTGCACGCCAGCGGCAGGGTGGTGTTCGCCGATGCGCATTGAGCCGGCCACCGCTGGCGGCGCGTTTGCGCCGCTGGTGGTCATTCCCGTGTACGACCACGAACACGCCATCGGCGCGGTCGTCGATGGCGTGCAGGCTGCGGGCCTGCCCTGCCTGCTGGTCGACGATGGCTCGCAGCCGTCCTGCGCGCTGGTGCTGCGGGAACTGGCACAGCGAGCGGGTGTCGACCTGCTGCGGCTGGACGTGAACCAGGGCAAGGGCGGTGCGATGCTGGCTGGTTTCGCCGAAGCGCAGCGTCGTGGGTATACCCATGTGCTGCAGATCGATGCCGACGGCCAGCACCACACCGGCGACCTGCCGCGCTTCATCGACGCCGCCCGCGCGCGGCCGGACGCCGTGATCTGCGGCATTCCCGCCTACGATGCCAGTGTGCCGAAGGCGCGCCTGTATGGTCGCTACGCCACCCACATCTGGGTGTGGATCAACACGCTGTCGCTGCACCTGCGCGACACCATGTGTGGATTCCGGGTGTATCCGCTGCCGCCGGTGCTGCGCCTGGTCGGCGAGGAAACCATCGGCCGGCGCATGGATTTCGACACCGAAGTGATGGTGCGCCTGTACTGGCGACAGGTACCGGTCGACCACCTGGCTACGCGGGTGACCTATCCCGCCGACGGCGTTTCGCATTTCGATGTGTGGCGCGACAACGTGCGCATCAGCCGCATGCATACCCGGCTGTTCTTCGGCATGCTCTGGCGCGCGCCGCGCCTGCTGTGGCGCCGCCTGCAGGGGCAGGGCTGAGATGAGTCACGCGCACGACGCCCCGCACTGGGCTGACATCGGCGAGTCCACGTCGGTGGCCGGCGTGCTGTTCCTGTGCTGGGTGCACCGCTGGTTCGGGCGCTGGCCGTTCCACCTCTGCGTGTGGCCGGTCGTGGCCTGCCACTGGCTGGGCAACCGCGTTGGTCGCCAGGCCTCGATGCAGTACCTGCAGCGGCTGCAGGCCCATGCCGGTGCGCTGGGCCATGCGCCCACCCGGCGCGACAGCCTGCGCCACTTCTTCAGCTTCGCCGACACGATGCTGGACAAGATTCTCGGCCTCGGCGGCCGCTATCCGCCCGAGCGCATCCGCCTGCAGCGTGACCTGGTGCTGGGCAGGATCGCGCGCCGCGAAGGCGGCCTGATCCTGACCGCGCACATCGGCTGCCTGGAACTGTGCCAGGTGCTGGCCGAGCAGGTGCCGGGCTTCCGCATCACCGTGCTGGTGCATACCGCGCACGCGCAGCGCTTCAACCGGCTGTTGCAGCGGCTGGACCCGCTGGCCGCGGTGGAGCTGGTGCAGGTCACCGAGATGGGCCCGGCCACGGCGATGATGCTGGCCGACAAGGTCGCCTCGGGTGGCTTCGTCGCCATCGTTGGCGACCGCGTGCCGGTGCAGGGCGGGCGCAGCGTGATGGCTGATTTCCTCGGCCACCGCGCGCCGTTCCCGATCGGCGCCTATGTGCTGGCGGCCGCGCTCGGCTGCCCGGTCTACACGATGTCGTGTCTGCACCAGGGCGACGGCTATCGGGTGGCATTCGAACAGTTCGCCGACCGCGTGGTGCTGCCGCGCGGTTCACGCGATGCCGCACTGGCCGAACAGGCGCAGCGCTTCGCGCGCTGGCTGGAACTCCAGGTCATCCAGTCCCCGCTGGACTGGTTCAATTTCTTCCCCTTCTGGGATCAGGCTCCTCATGACGATTGACGCCGTACCCGTGTGCCGTTTCGGCGATGCACCGCTGACCATCGAAGACGTGGTCGCCCTGGCCCAGCGCAAGTGCGAGGCCGCGCTGAGCGATGTGCCGGCGTTCCGCGCACATATCCAGCGTGGTGCCGACTTCCTCGACCGCCTGCTGCGCGAGGATGGCGTCATCTATGGCGTGACCACCGGCTACGGCGATTCGTGCACGGTGAACATTCCGCCGGCACTGGTCGCCGAGCTGCCGCACCACCTGTACACCTACCATGGCTGCGGCCTGGGCCGTTACCTGGACCCGGCCGAGACCCGCGCCGTGCTGGCCGCGCGCCTGGCCTCGCTGGTGCGCGGCATGTCCGGCGTCAGCGTGCCGTTGCTGGAAGGCCTGGCCACGCTGCTGCAGCACGACGTGCTGCCGTTGATTCCGGCCGAAGGCTCGGTGGGCGCCAGTGGCGACCTGACCCCGCTGTCGTACGTGGCGGCCGTGCTGTGCGGCGAACGCGAGGTGCTGCACGACGGCCGCGTACAGCCGGCTGCCGACGTGCTGGCGAAGATCGGCATGACGCCGCTGAAGCTGCGGCCGAAGGAAGGCCTGGCGATCATGAACGGCACGGCAGTGATGACCGGCCTGGCCTGCCTGGCCTGGCAGCGCGCCGATTACCTGGCACGCATGGCCACGCGCCTGACCGCGTTCAACGTGCTGTCCAGCGATGGCAACGCGCACCATTTCGATGAAACCCTGTTCGCCGCCAAGCCGCACCCGGGGCAGTCGCGCATTGCCGCACGCCTGCGCAGCGACCTGCACAGCGAGCGCCCGCCGCGCAACGAGCAGCGCCTGCAGGACCGCTACTCGCTGCGCTGCGCGCCGCACGTGATCGGCGTGCTGGAAGACACCCTGCCGTTCCTGCGCCAGCTGATCGAAACCGAACTGAACAGCGCCAACGACAACCCGCTGATCGACGCCGACGGCGAGCGCATCCTGCACGGTGGCCACTTCTACGGCGGGCACATCGCGCTGGCGATGGACACGCTGAAGAATACGGTTGCCAACATCGCCGACCTGCTCGACCGGCAGCTGGCGCTGGTGGTCGACGCCCGCTACAACCACGGCCTGCCGGCCAACCTGTCGGCGGCCACCGGCCCGCGCGCGGCGATCAACCATGGCCTGAAGGCGCTGCAGATCAGCGTTTCGGCGTGGACGGCCGAGGCCCTGAAGCAGACCATGCCGGCCTCGGTGTTCTCGCGGTCCACCGAATGCCACAACCAGGACAAGGTCAGCATGGGCACCATCGCCGCGCGCGACTGCCTGCGCGTGATCGAACTGACTGAACAGGTGGTGGCGGCCATGCTGATCGCTGCCCGCCAGGGCCTGGCGCTGCGCGAACGGGTTGGCATGAACGCGCAGCTGCATGGCAGTCTGGCCGACATGTACGCCGACCTGGGGCAGCGCATCGCCCTGGTCGAAGAAGACCGCGCGCTGGATCGCGAACTGCGGGAACTGCTGGTGGAGATCCGCGCGCAACGCTGGGAGCTGTATGTCGGTGAATGAAGGTAACGAACTGGTCGGCGAGGTCGAGCTGGCCCCTGCTTTCCATGACTGCGATCCGATGAACGTGGTCTGGCATGGCAACTACTTCAAGTACTTCGAGATCGCGCGCTGCGCGTTGCTGAAGCGCTACGACTACGACTATCCGCAGATGCTCGAATCGGGCTACCTGTGGCCGGTGGTCGACGCCCGGGTGAAGTACGTGCGGCCGCTGCTGTTCGGCCAGGCGCTGCGCGTGCGCTCGCGCATCGTCGAGTGGGAGAACCGGCTGAAGATCGAATACGAGATCCTCGATGCGGAAAGCGGCCAGGTGCTGACCCGCGCAATGACCATCCAGGTCGCGGTCGACGCGGCCAGCAAGGAAATGCTGTATCAGTGCCCGCCGGTGCTGTGGCAGCGTCTTGGAGTGCCTGCCCCGTGAACCGATCCCTTCGTCTTACGCGCGTGCTGCTGTGCGCGCTGCTGCTGGTGGCCGCACCGCTGGTGCAGGCGGCCGATGCCGCCGTCGATGCCATCACCCAGGCCGTCGCCCGACCGGACGTGCTGCGCGGGCAGTTCACCCAGGAAAAGCAGGTCAGCGGCTTCAAGAACCCGCTGCGTTCGCAGGGCCAGTTCGTGGTCGCGCGCAAGCACGGCGTGATCTGGTCCACGCTCAAGCCGTTCCCGTCGGAGGTGGTGGTCACTGCCGACCGAATCCTCAGCCGCCAGCGCGATGGCAGCACCCGCGTCGAACTGGACGCGCGCCAGCAGCCGGCGATGCGCTCGGTCAACGCGATCATGTTCGCGTGGATGAGCGGTGACGTGCAGGCACTGTCCAGCCAGTTCAACGTCGAGGCCACCCGTGAAGGGCAGGGCTGGCGCCTGAAGCTGACGCCGAAGTCGGCGATGCTGGCCAAGGCCTTCCAGTCGCTGACGTTGCAGGGCGACCGTTACGTGCGCCAGGTCGAGATCATCGAAGCCAACCAGGATCGCACCCGCATCCAGTTCACTGCGCTGAGCGAAGCGCCGGCCACGTTGAACGCCGACGAGGCGCGCCGCTTTGAGTGACAGCGCCGCACCGGATCGCCTGCGCCGCTGGTGGCACTGGCTGGGCATCGCCTGGCTGCTGCTGTTGCTGGTGCTGGGTGCGCAGCAGTGGCGACTGTGGAGCCAGGAGTCGCGGATCGACACCGACATCCTCGCCCTGCTCCCGCAGGACGCGCACGACCGCCTGCTCAGCGACGTCACCCGGCGCATTGCCGATGGCAGCTCGCGGCAGGTGGTGGTGCTGCTCGGCAGTACCGACGGTGCCGCTGCCAAGCGCGCGCAGGCCGCGTTCGCCGCGGCGATGGCCAGTGATGCCGACAGCACGCTGCTGGTGCCCAGTGGTTCGATCGAAGGCTGGTTCGATGAAGCGCGTGCGTTCTACGCACCGTACCGCGATCGCCTGCTGACCCCGGCCCAGCGCGAGCAGTTGCAGCAGGCCGAACCCGGTGCGTTGGCCGAACAGGCACTCGGCGCGCTGTACGGCCCGATGGGCGCGCCGCGGTTGACCGAGTGGCGGCAGGATCCGCTGTCGCTGTGGCCGCAGTGGTGGCAGCAGCAGGCCCAGGGCTCCGGCCTGCGCTTGGGCGATGACGGCCTGCTCGAGGCCGAAGGCAAGCACTGGGCGGCGCTGCAGTTCGATACGCCGGGCTCGGCCTTCAGGCTCGATGGCGAGCGTCATCTCGATGGCCTGCTCGAACGCGCCGGACAGGCGGCCAAGGCCGCTGCGCCGGATCTGGAGATCCTGCATGCCGGCGTGCCGTTGCATGCCGAAGCGGCTGCCGTGCAGGCCAACCAGGAGATCAACACCATCGGCTGGGGCTCGCTGGCGGCGGTGCTGCTGCTGGTGTGGCTGGCGTTCCGCTCGCTGCGGCCGATCCTGCTGGTTGCCGCCTCGCTGCTGATCGGTTGTGGCGTGGCGCTGGCGGTGACCGTGCTGGTGTTCGACAAGGTGCATGTGCTGACCCTGGTGTTCGGTGCCTCGCTGGTTGGCGTGGCCGAGGACTACGGCATCCACTGGTTCGCTTCGCGCCAGGCCGAGCCGGCCGACCGTCGCTGGAAGCTGCTGCGGCATCTGCTGCCGGGCCTGTGGCTGGCGCTGCTGACCAGTGCGCTGGCGTACCTGGCGCTGGGCCTGGCGCCGTTCCCCGGCCTGCGGCAGATGGCGCTGTTCTCGGTGGTGGGGCTGGCCGCTGCCTTCCTCACGGTGATCTTCTGGTTCCCGTGGCTGGACGGTGGCGAGATCCGTACCACCCGCTTCGCGCAGTGGCTGGGCAACACGCTGGAGCGTTTCCCGCGCCTGCACGGGCGTCGCCCGGTGGCGATCTTCCTCGGCGTGGCCGCGCTGGTGTCGGCCATCGGCATCGCCCGCCTGCAGAGCAACGACGACCTGCGCAGCCTGCAGTCCTCGCCGCCGGCGCTGATGGCCCAGCAGATCCGCCTCAGCCAGTTGCTGGGCATGCCCAGCCCGGCGCAGTTCTACCTGGTGCAGGGCAGCGATGCCGCACAACTGCTGCAGCGCGAGGAAGCGCTGACCACGCGCCTGCGTGAACTGACCCACGACAAGCGCATCGGCGGTTACCGCGCAATCAGTGACTGGTTGCCATCGCCCGCACGGCAGCAGGCCGATGCGGCGTTGACCGCCAGGGTGGAACCCGGCGTGCTGGCTGCCGTGGGCGAGGCGGTGGGCGAGCCGCTGCAGCGCCCGGCATTTGCAGCGGCGCCGCTGAGCGCCGAGGCGTTCCTCGCGTCGCCGGCGTCGCAGCCGTTCCGCCACCTGTGGGTCGGCAATGTGGGCGGGCAGATGATCAGCGTGGTGATGGTCGATGACCTGTCGCGTGTCGATGCACTGGCCACCCTGCGCGGTGCTGCCGAAGGCCTGGGCGGCGTGCGCTGGGTCGACCGTACGGCCGATTTCTCGCAGCTGCTGGGCCACTACCGCAAGCTGATGGGCGGCCTGCTGCTGGTCGGCATCGTGCTGGTGTTCGGCGCCCTGTGGCTGCGCTACCGGCGCCAGGCCTGGCGCGTATTCGCACCGACCCTGGTGGCCGGTGCGCTCACCCTTGGATTGCTCGGCCTGTTCGGCCAGCCGCTGCAGCTGTTCAACGTGCTGGCACTGATGCTGCTGCTGGGCATGGGCATCGACTACGGCATCTTCCTGATCGAGCACCGCGGCGATGCCAGCGCCTGGCTGGCGGTATGCGTGGGTGCGGCCAGCACCTGGCTGTCGTTCGGCCTGCTGGGTCTTTCGCAGACGCCGGCGCTGCGTGCGTTCGGGCTCACCCTGCTGTTCGGCATCGGCCTGGTGTGGCTGATCTCGCCGCTGTTCCGGCCGCCACCGCATGACGCTCCGCCGGCCTGACCGGGCACGCTTCATTCCGATTCCTCCGCTTTTCCACCTGATCGAGCAACAAGGACGCACCGATGACTACTGCTGTGGATGCCGCTGATTCTTCCCGCCACGAAGACGTGGAACGTACCGAGATCCTGATCATCGGCGCCGGCCCGGCTGGCTCGGTGGCCGCGGCGATGCTGCGCCAGCAGGGCCGCAGGGTGCTGATGCTGGAGCGCCAGCAGTTCCCGCGCTTCTCCATCGGCGAGAGCCTGCTGCCGCAGAGCATGGAATACATCGAAGCGGCGGGCCTGCTGCAGGACGTGGTCGAGGCAGGCTTCCAGTACAAGAACGGCGCGGCCTTCGTGCACGGGGAAGCGCGCACCGCGTTCGACTTCAGGAAGAAGTTCTCACCGGGCTGGGGCACTACCTACCAGGTGCAGCGCGCTGACTTCGACAACGTGCTGGCGCGCGGCGCCGAGCGCATGGGCGCGACCCTGCGCTTCGGTGACGAAGTGCTGTCCGTCGAGCCGGGCGAGCAGCCGCTGGTGAGCGTGCGCCGCCCCGATGGCAGCGAGTACCGCATCGAAGCCGATTTCATCCTCGACGCCTCTGGTTTCGCGCGCCTGCTGCCACGCCTGCTGGACCTGGAATCACCGTCCAACTTCCCGGTGCGGGGCGCGATCTTCTGCCACGTGCGCGACAACATCCCGGCCGAAGCGGAATTCGACCGCAACAAGATCCTGATCACCACCCATCCCGAGCACATCGACGTCTGGTACTGGACGATTCCGTTCTCCAACGGCTGCTGCTCGCTGGGCGTGGTCGCCGAGCCATCGTTCTTCGAGCGCTACGAAGGCGACGACCTGCAGAAGCTGCAGGCCATCGTCGGCGAGGATCCGAACCTGACCTCGCTGCTGGCCAATGCCGAATGGGCGGTGCTGCCGGTGCGCCGCATCACCGGCTATTCGGCCAATGTCAGCTCGCTGTGGGGCCCGGGTTATGCGCTGCTGGGCAACGCCGGTGAGTTCCTCGACCCGGTGTTCTCCTCCGGCGTCACCATCGCGTTCAAGTCGGCGCAGCTGGCCAGCGAATGCCTGAAGCGCCGTTACGCGGGCGAGACCGTGGACTGGGAAAGCGAATTCTCGATTCCGCTGCGCGCCGGTGTGAAAACCTTCCGCCGCTTCGTCGAAAGCTGGTACCAGGGCGGCTTCCAGAAGATCATCTACCACCCCGACCAGCAGCCGCAGGTACGCGACATGATCAGCTCCATCCTGGCCGGCTACGCCTGGGACACCAACAATCCGTATGTGGCCGACGACAGTGGCCGTCGCATGCGCGTGCTGGAGGAACTGTGCAGCGCCTGATCGTCCGCCTCTCCGCGGTCCTGCTGTGCCTGCTGCTGGCCGCCTGTGCCAGCCGCATGCCGCGGCCGCTGGTCGACCTGCCGCCGCTGCGGCTGGCACCGTCCAGCCTGCCGGCGCCGTTGGCCCTGCAGCAGCAGCTGCACTTCCGCTTCGGCAGCCACGAGCGTGATCTGGATGCGCTGCTGGAAGCCGACGCACAGCAGGTGCGGCTGGCCGTGCAGGCGATGGGCCAGACCGGCGTGCGCCTGCAGTGGGACGGCCAGCAGTTGACCCAGCAGCGTGCACCGTGGCTGCCGCCACAGGTGCGTGCCGAACGCGTACTGGATGACCTGCAGTTCGCGCTGTGGCCGACGGACGCCATTGCCGCCGCGCTGCCGGCCGGCTGGCAGGTGAGCGACGACGGCCGCCAGCGCAGCCTGTCCCGCGACGGCACCGTGTGGCTGCAGCTGCAGCGCCTGGGCGATGGCAGCGTGCAGCTGGACAACCGCGCCGAGGGCTACACCCTGCGCATCGAATCGATCGACATGGCCGGCCAGGAATGAAGAGCGCTCCCATTTTCCTGAACGACCTCGGCGTGGTCTGCGCGTTGGGCGAGGGCCGCACCGCGGTGGCTGCTGCGCTGTTTGCCGATGCGCCCAGCGGCTTGAGCGACAACGCCAACCTGCTGCCGGGTCGCACCCTCGCGCTGGGCGAAGTGCACAGCCCGCTGCCGACGCTGGAAGAACTGCCGGTGTCCCTGCGTGGCCGCAACAATGCTCTGCTGGACGTGGCACTGGCGCAGATCGCGCCGGCCGTTGCCGATGCCATCAACCGTTACGGCGCCGAGCGTGTGGCGGTGGTGCTGGGCACCAGCACCTCGGGCATCGGTGAATCCGAGCAGGCGCTGCGTACCCGCGCCGAGCACGGCCATTGGCCCGAAGGCTTCGACTACGCACAGCAGGAAATGGGCACCGCCGCGCAGTTCGTGCGTGAGCGCAGCGGTGCGCTGGGCCCGGCCTGGACGCTGTCCACGGCCTGTTCGTCCAGCGCCAAGGCGTTGATGTCGGCCGCGCGCATGCTGCGCTCGGGCATCGTCGATGCGGTCATCGCCGGTGGTGCCGATTCCCTGTGCCGGTTCACCGTCGCCGGGTTCAGCGCGCTGGAATCGGTCTCCGCAGTGCGCTGCAATCCGTTCTCGCAGCATCGCTGCGGGATCAACATCGGCGAGGGCGCCGCGCTGTTCCTGCTGACCCGCGATGCAGGCCCGGTCAGCCTGGCGGGGTGGGGTGAGTCGGCCGACGCGCACCATATGTCGGCACCGGACCCGCAGGGTCTGGGTGCCATCGATGCCCTGCAGCAGGCGTTGCAGCGTGCTGGCTGGGCACCTTCGGAAGTGGATTACGTGAACCTGCATGGCACCGCGACAGGCCACAACGACGCCATGGAAAGCCACGCCGTGGCGCAGGTGCTGGGCACCGCCGTGCCGGCCAGTTCGACCAAGCCACTGACCGGCCACACGCTGGGTGCGTCCGGTGCGATCGAAGCGGCGCTGTGCTGGATCCTGCTGGCCGAGAATCCGCAGCAGCAGCTGCCGCCGCACTGGTGGGACGGCGTGGCCGATCCGGCGCTGCCGGCGTTGCCGCTGGTAGCCCCGGCGACCTTCCTGCAGCAGCTGCCGCGGCGGGTGCTGAGCAATTCGTTCGCCTTCGGCGGCAGCAATGCCGTACTGGCACTGGAGCGCCGATGAACATGCCGCTGTATGCCATCGAAGAGGTGGTGCCGCACCGCCAGGACATGTGCCTGCTGGACCGCATCCTGCGCTGGGACCAGGACGGCATCGAGGCGGAACTGGTGGTGCCCGAGGCCGGCCTGTTCATCGAAGACGGTGCGGTCCCGGCATGGGTCGGCATCGAATACATGGCCCAGGCCATCGCTGCCTGGGCCGGCTGCCGCGCACGCACGGCCGGCAACCCGCCGCAGCTGGGCTTCCTGCTTGGCAGCCGGCGCTACACCAGCACGCGCAGCAGTTTCCCCAGTGGCACCCGCCTGCAGGTACAGGCGCGTTGCGAGCTGTTGGGCGACAATGGATTAGGGATGTTCGCCTGCCGCATCCTGGCAGGCGAAGAAGAATGGGCGGTTGCCAACGTGTCGGTGTTCGAACCGGCCGACTCGATGGCCTATCTGGAGAGTGGACAGGCATGACAGGGAATCCAAGCGTGCTGGTGACCGGCGCGAGCCGGGGCATCGGCCGGGCCATTGCGCTGCGTATCGCGCGCGATGGCTTCGACGTGGTGGTGCATTGCCGCAGCCGTGTGGAAGAAGCACAGGCGGTGGCCGACGAGATCCAGGCGCTGGGCCGGCAGGCGCGCGTGCTGGCCTTCGACGTGGCCGACCGTGCTGCCGCGCGTGCTGCGCTGGAGGCTGACGTGGAGGCACATGGCGCCTATTACGGCGTGGTGTGCAATGCCGGCATCGCCCGTGACGGCGCGTTCCCGGCATTGTCCGAGGACGACTGGGACCAGGTGATCCACACCAACCTCGACGGTTTCTACAACGTGCTGCATCCGCTGATCATGCCGATGGTGCGGCGGCGCAAGCCGGGCCGCATCGTCACCCTGTCCTCGGTGTCCGGCGTGGCCGGCAACCGTGGCCAGGTCAATTACAGTGCGGCCAAGGCCGGCATCATCGGTGCCAGCAAGGCATTGGCGTTGGAACTGGCCAGCCGCCAGATCACCGTCAACTGCGTGGCCCCGGGCCTGATCGAGACCGACATGCTCAACGAAGAAGTGGTCGAACATGCATTGAAGCTGATCCCGGCCGGCCGCATCGGCCGTCCCGAGGAAGTGGCGGCCACGGTCGCGTTCCTGCTGTCCGAGCCGGCCGGCTACATCACCCGCCAGGTGATCTCGGTCAACGGAGGGATGATCTGATGGCCGCCGATCGTCGCGTGGTGGTCACCGGTGCTGCCGCCATCAGTCCGCTCGGCCACGACTGGCCGACCATCCAGGCCCATCTGCGCAGCTGCCGCAATGCGGTGCGTTCGATGCCGGAATGGGATGTGTACGCGGGCCTGAACACCAAGCTTGCCGCGCCGGCGCAGGACTACGAGCTGCCGCCGAACTACAACCGCAAGACCACCCGCTCGATGGGCAAGGTGGCGATCATGTCGGTGCGCGCCACCGAGGTCGCCCTGCGTGAGGCGGGCCTGTTCGAGCACCCGGTGCTGCGCAGTGGCCGTACCGGCGTGGCCTATGGCTCGTCGTCGGGCAGCCACGAAGCCACCGGCGAATTCGGCCGCATGCTGCATGAGTTCACCACCGACGGCATCAGCGCCACCACCTACCTGAAGATGATGAGCCACACCGCGCCGGTCAACATCGGTGTGTTCTTCGGCTTGTCCGGGCGTGTCTACACCACTTCCAGCGCCTGTACGTCGGGCAGCCAGGGCGTGGGCGCCGGCTATGAAGCGATCCGCAGCGGCAAGCAGACGGTGATGGTGGCCGGTGGTGCCGAACAGCTCGACGCCACGGCTGCGGCGGTGTTCGACACCCTGTTTGCCACCAGCACGCGCAACGATGCACCGCACACCACCCCGCGTCCGTTCGATGCCGGCCGCGATGGCCTGGTGCTGGGCGAGGGCGCCTGCACGCTGATCCTGGAGGATCTGGAACACGCGCAGGCACGCGGCGCGACCATCCTCGCCGAGATCGTCGGTTACGGCACCAACAGCGACGGCCAGCACGTCACCCAGCCCAGCGCCGATACCATGGCCCAGGCCATGCGCCTGGCGCTGGAAGACGCCGGTCTGCAGCCGGCACAGATCGACTACGTGAACGCCCATGGCACCGCCACCGACCACGGCGACATCGCCGAGACCCAGGCCACCGCCCAGGTGTTCGGCAGCCGCGTGCCGATCAGCTCGTTGAAGAGCTACGTCGGCCACATGCTGGGCGGTTGCGGCGCGTTCGAAGCCTGGATGAGCATCGAGATGATGCGCGCCGGCTGGTTCGCGCCCACCCTGAACCTGGTCGAGGTGGACCCGCGTTGCGGCCAGCTCGACTTCATCACCGGGCAAGGCCGCGAGCTGCAGGCCGAGTACGTGATGAGCAACAACTTCGCCTTCGGCGGCATCAACACCTCGCTGGTGTTCCGCCGCTGGAGCGCGTGACCCCGCCGTACCCGCACCCCAACAAGGAGACGTTCCGATGCGCCGCACCCTGCTGATCGCCACTGCCACCGCGCTGCTGGCCCTGACTTCCACCGCTTCGGCGCGCGATACCCGCGTCGAACAGTCCCTGCGCGAGCTGATCAGTTCGCAGGCCGCCAAAGATGCCGGCATCGACGGCAGCGTGCGCTTCTACCTGGCCGGCCAGCCGGTCAGCGTGCAGCAGCGCCTGGGCGAAGACGTGACCAACAAGAAGACCAACGCCGCCAACAAGAGCGACGTCGAGGCCTGCAACTGGGTCGCGCTGTCGGCACTGCTGGCCCTGCAGGACGGTGCCAAGTCGCGCGGCGCCAACGCCGTGGTCGACATCGTCAGCTACTACAAGAAGAACGAGTTCAAGAGCGCGACCAACTACGAGTGCTGGGCCGGCACCTTCGTCGCCGGCGTGGCCCTGAAGGGCACCTACGCCAAGGTCAAGTAAGCGCTGCCGACCGGTGGCACAGCCTGAACGGCGCCGCCACATTGCTGAACCTCAACGGGGAAACGCCGTCGATCGCGCCGCCATCGTCGCGTGACGGCTTTCCCCGGTGTCGGCTTTCCGACACAATCACGGCTCTTCCCGGGTTATCGTCCCGTGGACATGCACGCCTACGTCTATAAAAGCCAACTCAAGCCGGACACCTACGTCTATCTCGCCCGACGCGATGACTTCAGCGCTTTGCCTGCGCCGCTGTCGGCGTCGTTGGGTCCGCTCGTCTTCGTGCTGGACGTGACCCTGGACGCGGAGCGCCGGCTGGCCCAGGCCGACCCGGCCAAGGTGCGCAGCGAACTGACCGAGCGCGGGTTCTACCTGCAGGTGCCGCCGTCGGTGAGCAGCATGATGCTGCGCCACTATGACTGAGCTTTCCCGATCCCGCGCCCTGTCGCTGGCCTTCACCCTGGGTGCCTTGCTGGCACTGGGTTCGGCGCTGGGCGGCCTGCCCGGTGCGGTGCTGGCGGCACTGGCACAACCGGCGTTCGCGTTGGGAATCTCGTGGTGGCGGCGCAGCCGTGCGCTGCTGCCGCCGAAGGTGATCGTCCGCCAGGACCTGCCGGCGCTGCTGGCACTGTGGATCGCCGCGCCGTTGCTGCTGGCCCTGTTGCTGGCCTGGCCGCTGGCCGCGCTGCGCGACAGCGGTAGCCTGGCTGCGGTGCTGGGCCTGAGCGTGCTGGTCAGCGCTGGCCTGCTGGCGGCTTGGCGCACCTGGCCGCTGTGGAATGATGTCGAGCGTCTCGACGGTGGCCTGGCCCAGCATTGGCAGGCGCTGGCCGGCCGCGACCTCAGCGCCTGGCGTGGCCTTGGCGTGGCCGCACTGGTGATGGCCCTGGCCGCACTGGTGGTACTGCCGACCTGGCCGGGCCTGCTGCCGGAAAGCGCGCGTTGGCCGTCGGCACTGGCGGTGCTGCTGCTGTCGCCGCTGCTGCACCTGCTGCTGCAGCGCATCGCACCGGCGCCGCTGGTCTCGCTGCGCGGCCCGGTTGGCGCTGAACTGCCGGTCGATCGCGAAACGCTGTTCAGCACTGCGGTGGACACCACGCCGCTGGAAGCATTGGCGCCGCAGGAGCTGACCCCGGCCCTGTACGAAGCCGCACGCCACGGCCGCATCGACCGCGCGCTGCAGTTGCTGCAGGCCGGCGCCGATCCGCATTCATTGCCTGACCCGAACTGGCGCGACCAGCGCAGCCTGGCTGTACTGGCCGCAGTATTGCCGGACCTGCGCCTGCTGCGCGAGCTGATCGGCCGCGGCGTCGATGTGAATGCGCCGCACCGTGGCATGACCCCGCTGCTGGCCGCGACCCGCGACAGCTGGCATGGGCGTCCGGAAGCGGTGATGACCCTGCTGGCCAACGGTGCCGATTCGCGCGCCACCGACAGCGAGGGCAACACGCCCCTGCACCACGCCGCGCGCAGTTCCGACCCGGGCGTGGCCGCGCTGCTGCGCGATGCGGCGGCTGAAGTGGACGCACTGAACCGTGATGGCTGGTCACCGCTGGCGGTGGCCTGCCAGGTCGGCAACTGGCGCCTGGCGCGCTTCCTGCTGGAGCGTGGCGCGCGCAGCGAACCGGCTGACGGCACCCCGGTGCTGCTGGCCGCGGCCGCCACCGAGGACGACGATCCGGCCGGCGTGCAGCTGCTGCTCAAGTACAAGGCACGTGCCGACGCGCGCGACCGCCAGCGCCGCAGCGCGCTGCATGAAGCCGCATTGGCCGGCCACGTGGACATCATCGGCGTGCTGCTGGCCGCCGGTGCCAACCTGGAAGCGCGCGATGCGCTGGGCCGCACGCCGTGGCTGGAAGCCGCACGCGCCGGCCGCGCTGCCGTGGTCGAGCACCTGCTGCCGCACAAACCCGACCTGGTTGCGGTCGACACCGATGGCCGCAACGCGGTGCTGCTGGCCACGATGGCCGAGGACGTTTCGCCGCTGTTGATCAAGCGCCTGCTGGAACTGGGCATCGCTGCCGACGGCAGCGATCCGGCCGGCCGGCGCGCGGTGGACTATGCCGCCGAAGCCGGTCGCTGGGCGATCGTGGCCCTGCTGGACCCGTCCTACCCGCTGCCCGCCGCGGTCAGCGATGGCCTGGCCGAGCGCGGTGAGACGGCCAGCGCCAGCGGCCTGTTGCCCGACCGCCCGCCGTTGACCCTGCTGCGCGAGGCGCTGGGGTTCGGCAATACCGATGGCATGGCCGCACTGGCCAGGCTGTGCCAGCCCGAAGAACTGGGTGGCCTGCTGCTCGATCCGGAGCTGGCGCTGGAGCCGCGTGCGGTCGACTGGCTGCTCGCCCATGGTGCCGATCCGTACGTGCGCGACGCCTGCGCAGATACGCCGATGTTCGCGCTGCTTTCGCGTGGCATCGATGCCGTGCCAGCCCTGCAGGTGATGCTGCAGCACGGCCTGTCGCCGGCCGGGCGCGGTGGCCTGGCGCGTTTCCTGGCCGCCTGTGCGCAGCACGACCAGGCGGCGCGTGGGCTTGAGCAGCTGGCGCTGGAACTGCTGGAGCGGGGCGCCGATCCGTTTGCCGCCTCGCCAGCCGGTGATCCGCCGTTGTCGCTGGCGGTGCGCCTGGGCTGGCTGCGCCTGCAGCAGGCCCTGCTCACCACCGGCGTGGACCGCGAAGCACGCGACAGCCATGGCATGACCGCGCTGCATCTGGCCACCGCACTGGCCCGCGAAAGCGCCTTGAAGCTGTTGGTGCAGCACGGCGCCTCGCCGGAAGCGCGTGCAGCCGATGGGCAGACACCGCTGGGCGTGGCGTTGTCGATCGGTCGTCGTGATCTGGCTGATTGGCTGGACTGGCGCGTCTGGCCGCTGCCGCGCCGGACCCTGCGCGAAGGCGATCTGCCGGCCGCCGCGATGGCCGGTGATGTCGACGCCGTGCGTCGTTTGAATGATCTGGGCTTTGCCGTCGACGCCGTCGACGCGCAGGGCTGCACCGCGCTGCTGCGTGCTGCCGGCGGTGGCCACCTTGCCGTGGTCGACCTGCTGCTGGCGCGCGGCGCTGATCCGCAGCATGCCGCTGCCAGTGGTGCCACGCCGTTGTCAGCGGCGGTCAGCATGCGCCAGGTCGAGATCGTCTCGGCCCTGCTCGACGCCGGTGCGCAGCTCGAACACCGCCTGCCAGGCGGGGTCACCGTGCTGATGCTGGCCTCGGCGCTGGGCCTGCCGGACATCGTGGCGCGCCTGCTCACCGCCGGTGCCGATGTGCACGCCGGCGATGCCCAGCAGCTGGCGCCGCTGCACTGCGCAGCCCTGTATGGCTTCAGTGCGCGCGACCGTTCGCGCCTGCTGGCGCTGCTCGATACCCTGCTGCTGGCTGGTGCAGAGCCGGACCAGGCCGCCGCCGGTGCGGTCACGCCGTTGCTGCTGCTGCTGGGCGCGCGCGCCGAACCGGGAACCGCCTGCGACGAGCAGGTGGTGATGGCCGCCGTCGAGCGCCTGCTGGATGAAGACGTCAGCCTGGACGTGCGCGATCCGCGCGGCTTCGGCCCGCTGCACCTGGCCGCCCTGCACGGGTTGCCGCTGCTGGTGCAGCGCCTGCTGCGCGCCGGTGCCGACCCGGAAGCGCGCGATGGCTTGAACCGCAGCCCGCGCGAGATCGCGGTGATGCGCGGCTTCATCGACGTCGCCGCCGAGTTCGAGCCGCGCGTGCCGGGTGTCTCTTCGATGGCCAGGTTCCTGCGCGACAACGGCTGACCCCTGGACGCGGTAGTGCCGGCCGCTGGCCGGCAGCTTCCCAATCCTGACGAGGTTCATGAGGTTGCCGGCCAGCGGCCGGCACTACCCAACCCCGTCGATCAGCGTTGCTTGTCGCCGTCGCTTTCCGCGTCCGAGCCGCGCGTGCCGGGTGTCTCTTCGATGGCCAGGTTCCTGCGCGACAACGGCTGAAGGTCGCCTTCCATTGGGTGGGTGCCGACCGTTGGTCGGCACACCGGCCCGCGGTCAGCGCTCCTTGTCGCCGTCGCTTTCCGCGTCCGCTTCGAACAGGTGCATCAGGTCGTTGCGGGCGTCGCGCGAGGTCTGGATCACGGCGGCCTCGTCGTCGTAGACCAGGTACTGGTCGCGCAGCAGCTTCTCGTCGTGCTCGCGGAACTGCTGCACATGGCGCTCGGCCACGTTCGGTGCCACGCCCAGCGCGGTCAGCACGCGCCCGCTCATTTCCAGGCTGGTACCGAATACTTCGCGGAACGGTTCGGCCGACATGTCCATCAACCGCCAGGCATGCTGGCGGTTGCGCGCACGCGCCAGCACCGTCGCGTCCGGGTACAGGCGGCGCACCATGCGCACCGCCCGCAGGTTGGTTTCCGGGTCGTCCACGGTGATCACGAACACGTCGATGTGCTCGCCACCGGCGGCGCGCAGCATCTCCGGCCGGGTCGGATCGCCGTAGTACAGCTGGTTGCCGAAGCGGCGCAGGTCGGCCACCGTGTCCGGGTTCGCCTCCAGTGCCACGAACGGCACCTTCTGCGCGGTGAGCAGGCGCGCGATCACCTGGCCGAAGCGGCCCATGCCGGCAATCAGCACCTTCGGGCGATTGTCCGGCGCCACCTTGTCGGCCTCCGCCGCTTGGCGGGGCGCGACCTTCTCCTCGCCGAGCAGGCGCATCAGGGCGATCATCAGCAACGGGGTGATCGCCATCGACAGGCCGACGATCGCCACCAGCCGGTCATGGTTGGCATTGCCCAGCAGATGCGCACGCTGGGCTTCGTTGAACACCACGAAGGCGAATTCGCCGCCCAGCCACAACACGCTGCCCAGCAGCAACGACTGCCGCGAGCTGAGTCTGGCGATGCGGCCGATGGCGTACAGCAGGCTGAACTTCACCACCAGCAGGATCGCTACGCCCGCAGCGATCATCCACGGTTCGGCGGCGATGCGGTCCAGGTCGATGCCCATGCCCACGGCAATGAAGAACAGGCCCAGCAGCAGGCCCTTGAACGGCTCGATCTGCGATTCCAGCTCATGCCGGAATTCCGAATCGGACAGCAGCACGCCGGCCAGGAATGCCCCCAGGCTGGGGCTCAGGCCGGCTTCCTGCATGAACCAGGCGGTGCCCAGCACCACCAGCAGCGCGGTGGCGGTGAACACCTCCGGGCTGCGGGTGCGGGCGATGATGCCGAACACCCGGCGCAGCACCGGCCGCCCGCACAGGATCACCACCGCCAGCGCGCCCAGCGCGACGGCCGCATCTTCCCAGCGCAGCGTCTCGTTCTTGACCCCGCCCAGCAGCGGAATCGCGGCCAGCAGCGGAATGGCGATCAGGTCCTGGAACAGCAGGATGGCAAACCCCAGCCGGCCATGGTCGCTGTTGATCGCCTTGTGTTCGGACAGCAGCTGCAGGCCGACCGCAGTCGACGACAGCGCCAGCGCCACGCCCACCACCAGCGCGCTCTTCCACTGGAAGTGATCGAGCAGCAGCAGGCCGCCCAGCACCAGCCCGGACAGCGCCACCTGCGCCGCGCCCGCACCGAACACCGAGCGCCGCATCACCTTCAGCCGGGCCGGGGACAGCTCCAGCCCGATCACGAACAGCAGCATGACCACGCCGATCTCGGCCGCGCCGAGGATGCGGTCGGCGTCCTGTACGAAGCCCAGACCGTCCGGACCCAGCACCACGCCGGCCGCCAGGTAGCCCAGCACCGCGCCGAAGCCGAACTTCTTGAACACCGGCACCGCGATCACCGCGGCCAGCAGCAGCACCAGTGCCAGTTCCAGACCACCGCTATGCATGGGAATACCTGGTCATCGGGAGGCCGGCTGTGCGTCCGTTCGGCGGGAAGGGGAAGCGCGGCGGATGCCACCTGGGCATTATGCGCGCGCCGCTGTGTACGCACGAGAACGGCAGCGGGCCCATTGTCCGGTCAGCGTGGCGGGTTGACCTGCACCGACCGCAGGTCCAGACTGCCCGCCGCTGCCGGCGTGTCCGGCAGTACACCCCTCCGGAGTCCCCAACCCATGTCCAGCGACAGTAGAAGTCGACCTCGGTCGACGCCAGCGATGGCCACCGCCTGACACCGGGACGGTTTGCCTGCGTTGGCGTTGCGCGAGGTCGCACCCCATGAAGGCGAATCACCATGAACCAGAAGCAATTGCTGCGTCCGGTGGCCGATGCCGCAGCATTGTCGGCACCGCTGGCGAACTACAACACCGCCGACGCGGTCGAATTCCTCAACACGCTCGAACTGCAGCGCGCCGCCGAGACGCTGGCCGCGCTGTCGCTGCCGCGCGCAGTGAAGATGCTCGAGGCGCCGGAGCTGCACCGCAGTGGCGAACTGGTTGCCGCACTGCCGCCGGCGCGCGCCGCCGCGCTGCTGGGGTTGATGGCCGACGACCGTGCCACCGATATCGTCCACGAGCTGGATGAAGAAGAACGCGCGCGGCTGATTCCGCTGCTGGGCAACGAAGCCCGGCAGACCATCCAGAAGCTGCTGAGCTACCCGCCGAACACCGCCGGTGCGCTGATGACCACCGAGTTCGTCGCCGTGCCCGCCACCTGGACCGTGGCCCAGACCCTGCAGCACATCCGCCAGGTCGAACGCACGCGCGAGACCGTGTATGCGATCTACGTGCTCGACCCGGCCAACCAGCAGCTGCAGCAGGTGGTGACCATGCGCCGGCTGATCACCGGGCTGCCGGAGGAATCGATCCTGGACGTGGCCCAGGTCAATCCGCCGGTGATGGTGGATGCGCAGATGGACCAGGAAGACGTGGCGCGGCTGATCCGCCGCCACGATCTGCTGGCCATTCCGGTGGTGGACGCGCAGCAGCACATGCTCGGCATCGTCACCGTCGATGACATCCTCGATGCGCTGATCGAAGAGTCCACCGAAGACGCGCACAAGTTCGGCGGCATGGAGGCGCTGGACAAGCCGTACATGCAGATCGGCTTCTTCGAGATGCTGCGCAAGCGCGCCGGCTGGCTGAGCGTGCTGTTCGTCGGCGAGATGCTGACCGCCAGCGCGATGCAGCACTACGAGGACGAACTGGCGCGCGCGGTGGTGCTGACCCTGTTCATTCCGTTGATCATGAGCTCGGGTGGCAACTCCGGTTCGCAGGCGACCTCGCTGCTGATCCGCAGCCTGGCGCTGCGCGAACTGCGCCTGCGCGACTGGTGGAAGGTGGCACTACGCGAAGTACCCACCGGCATGGTGCTCGGCGCCATCCTCGGTTGCCTGGCCATCGTACGCATCGTGATCTGGCAGCTCGGTGGCTTCCATGACTACGGCGAGCACTGGATTCTGCTGGCGATCACCATCGGTGCCGCGCTGGTGGGCATCGTCACGTTCGGCTCGCTGTCCGGGTCGATGCTGCCCTTCATCCTCAAGCGGCTGGGCTTCGACCCGGCCAGTGCCTCGGCCCCGTTCGTGGCCACCCTGGTGGATGTGACCGGCCTGGTCATCTACTTCAGCATCGCCGCGATGATCCTGCACGGGACGCTGCTGTAACGGGGGGCGTCATCCACGCATGGCGTGGATCCACTGGTTCTGGCCGGCGTAGCAGATCCACGCCATGCGTGGATGCGATGCCAGGTTCCTGCGCACGATCATGCCGCCGCAGCGCCGGTCCGTGTAACGTAGGCACATGAGTACCTACCACCTGCAGTCCGTGTTCCGTCCGCAGTCGGTCGCGGTGATCGGCGGCAGCCCGCGTGAGCGCTCGGCGGGCCGCGCAGTGATGCGCAACCTGCGCGGCACCGGCTTCCCCGGCAAAGTGGCATGGATCAACCCGCGCCATGCCGAAATCGATGGCATCCGCACGGTGAAGCGGCTGAAGGACCTGGACTGGGTGCCGGAACTGGTGGTGATCACCGCACCGGCCGCCATCGTGCCGCAGGTGGTACGCACCGCTGCCGAACGTGGCGTGCAGGCCGCGATCATCCTCACCGCGCACCTGGGAGAAGGCCCAGGTTCGCCATGGGCACAGGTGGAGGCCGCCGCGCGCGCGCATGGCCTGCGCATCCTCGGCCCGCACTGCCTGGGCGTGATCGCGCCACATGCACGGCTCAATGCCAGCATCGCCGCGCATTTCCCACAGGCCGGCGACCTCGCGCTGATCTCCGAATCCTCGGCGATTGCCGCCGCCCTGGTGGAATGGGGCGTGGCGCGCTCGGTTGGGTTCTCCGCCGTGGTTTCGCTGGGCGACACCATGGACGTGGACTTCGGCGATCTGCTGGATTATTTCGCCACCGACTACCGTACCCGCGCCATCCTGCTCTATGTCGAGCAGATCAAGGACGCGCGCAAGTTCATGTCGGCCGCGCGCGCCGCTGCGCGTGCCAAACCCGTGGTGGTGGTGAAGTCCGGGCGCGCCGAACGGGTACAGCCGGGCAGCGCCGATACCCACGTGCAGGCACTGGCGCGCGCCGATGATGTGTACGGCGCGGCATTCAACCGTGCCGGCCTGCTGCGGGTGAGCGCGCTGGACGAACTGTTCACCGCGGCCGAGTCGCTGGGCCGGCTTGGCACCTTCCCCGGTCGCCGCCTGGCCATCCTCAGCAACGGCGGTGGCGTCGGCCACCTGGCGGTGGACCAGCTGATCGCCCTGCAGGGCACGCTGGCGCAACTGTCGGACAGCACCGTGCAGAAGCTGGATGCGGTACTGCCGCAGGGCTGGACGCGCAGCAACCCGGTCGACATCGTGGTCGACGCCGATGGTGATCGCTATGCCACTGCCATCGAAGCGTTGCTGGCCGACAGCGAGAACGATGCGGTGCTGGTGGTCAACGTGCCTACCGCGTTCACCTCGTCGGCCGATGCGGCGCAGGCGCTGACCCGTACGCTCGGCCTGCGCCCGCGCCATCACCGCGACAAGCCGGTATTCGCGGTGTGGCTGGGCAACGACGACCAGGCCACCGCCACCCTCAATGCCGCACGCGTGCCGACCTATCCCACCGAAGCGGAGGCCGTGCGCGGCTTCCAGCATCTGGTGCGTTACCGGGAGGCACAGAGTGCGTTGATGGAAACGCCGCCGAGCCTGCCGCAGGATTTCAGCGTGGATACCGCGCGTGCGCGCGCGCTGGTCGAAGCCGCGCTGGCCAATGGCCAGGGCTGGCTGGACCCGTTGGCCACCCATGAACTGCTGAAGGCCTACGGCATCCCCTCTGCACCGGTGATGCATGCGCGCGATGCGCACGAGGCGATGGACCTGGCGCAACCCTTGCTGGAGCGTGGTGCGACGGTCGCGCTGAAGATCCTGTCGCCCGATATTCCGCACAAATCCGAAGTGGATGGCGTGCGCCTGAATCTGGCGACCCTGCCGGCGGTGCAGAGCGCGGCGAAGGCCATCCTTGCTCGTGCACGCCAGCTACGGCCGGACGCGCGCATCGACGGACTGCTGGTGCAACCGACCATCGTCCGCCCGAAGGCGCGCGAGATCATCGTCGGCATCGCCGACGACGCCACGTTTGGACCGGTGATCGTGGTCGGGCGCGGTGGCACGGCGGTGGAAGTGATCAACGACAAGGCACTGGCGCTGCCGCCGCTGGACCTGCGCCTGGCCCACGAGCTGATCGGCCAGACCCGGGCTTCGCGCATTCTCAAAGCCTATGGCGACGTGCCCGCCGCCGACGAGCGCGCACTGGCACTGGCGCTGGTCAAACTGGCGCAGCTGGCGGCGGACATTCCCGAAGTGCGCACGCTGGACATCAATCCCCTGCTGGTGGACAGCAAGGGCATCCTCGCGCTGGACGCGCGCGTTGCGGTTGCGCCGTCGCGCATCCTGCACAAGGGCCGTGGCCATCCACGCTTCGCCGTGTTCCCGTATCCGAAGGAATGGGAGCGCACCATCGAGCTGTCCGATGGCGGTCGCGCGTTCGTGCGCCCGGTGCGGCCGGAAGATGACGCGCTGTTCCGTGCGTTCTTCGCGCGTGTCAGCGACGAGGATCTGCGTCTGCGCTTCTTCCAGTCGGTGAAGCATTTCAGCCACGAGTTCATCGCCCGCCTGACCCAGCTGGACTACGCCCGCTCGATCGCATTGGTGGCGCTCGAACCGCGCAGCGGCGAAATGCTCGGCGCGGTGCGACTGCATGCCGATGCGGATTACCACCGTGGCGAGTACGGCATCCTGATCCGTTCGGATCTGAAGGGACACGGCATCGGCTGGCGCCTGATGGCGATCATGATCGAGTACGCCAAGTGGCTGGGCCTGGATGTGGTGGAAGGCCAGGTGCTGCGCGAGAACAGCACCATGCTGGCGATGTGCCAGAGCCTGGGCTTCAAGACCCGGCTGGACCCGGACGACCCGACGGTGATGATGGTGACGTTGCCGGTGCAGCAGGTGGAAGTCCCCGACGTCCCGCCAGCGGCGTGACCGTGACGGTAGCGCCGGGCCATGCCCGGCGGAACATCGGATTCAACGCAGCGGCTCGACCACCACCGCCGTGCCATAGCACAGCACTTCGGTCAGGCCGGTCATCACATCGGTGGCGTCATAGCGCATGCCGATGACCGCGTTGGCACCCAGCTGCCTCGCATGCTTGACCATGTCGCGATAGGTTTCCTCGCGCGCCTGCTCGCACAGCTCGGTGTAGATGGTGATGTTGCCGCCGAAGATCGTCTGGATGCCGCCAAGGAAGTTGCCCACGATCGAGCGCGAGCGCACGGTGATGCCGCGTACCACGCCCAGGTTGCGCGCGATGCGGTAGCCGGGCAGCTCGAAGGCGGTGGTCACCATCGAATCCTCGAAGCGCGCTGCGGACGTGGTCGGGGCACCGCTGTTGTAGGGGTCGGCCATGGGTGTCTGGTCGTGTTGTGGGTTTGAAGACGCCACAATACCCGCATGACCGACCGTATTCCCCTGCTCCTCCTCCCGGGCCTGCTCAACGACGCCGAACTCTGGCGCGCGCAGCTGGCCGACCTGGCCGATATCGCCGACTGCACCGTGGGCGACCAGACCCGCGGCGAGACCCTGCAGGCCGTTGCCGAGGAGGTACTGGCGCAGGCGCCGGAGCGGTTTGCGCTGGCCGGTTTCTCACTGGGCGGCTTCGTCGCCCAGCAGATCCTGCGCACCGCGCCGGAGCGGGTGCTGCAGCTGGCCCTGATCGACACCTCGATCCATGCCGACTCCCCGGAACGTGCCGAACAGCGCCGCAGCCAGCGCGCCAGCGTGCGCCTGCCCGGTAAATTCCACGGCTTTGGTGACGCGCTGATGCGCAGCTATATCGACGCCTCGCGGCTGGACGACTACGTGCTGGTGCAGCGCGTGCGTGACATGACCGCACGGCTGGGTGCGGAGGTGTTCCTGCGCCAGAGCGCGCTGGAGCGCAGTGATGGCCACGATGTGCTGGCCGGCTACCGCGATCCGCTGCTGATCGTCTGTGGTGCGAACGACCGCATCACGCCGTTGGCGGTGAGCGAGGAGATGCACGCGCTGGTGCCGCATTCGCAGCTGGTGGTGGTGCCCGATTGTGGGCACCTGGCACCGATGGAGAAGCCGGACGAGGTGAGTGCGGCAATGCGCGGATGGTTGTTGCAGGTGTGACACTGTCCTGCCTGATGGATTCCTCGTTCCACCCCATGCCGTTGTAAACGCGGTAGCGCAGCACGCCGATGTATTCGTGCACCATCACTTCGATCAGCAGCAGGTTGTATGCGGAGGGAAGCCATCCTGCTGCGGCGCGGAGGCGATCACTGGGCAGGCCCTCGGCCACGACACCGAAGTGCCGGAAGTAGATCAGGCTGCGCTTGAGATGCAGGCCTGAAGTCACCAGCACCACCCGGAGACTGTCGTGCTGGATGATTCGGCTGCTGTTCCTGGCGTTCTGCCAGGTGTTCACGCTGGCCTGCTCGCGGACAATGTGGCCTGCAGGCACGCCCAGCGCAATCAGTTCACGCGCGTAGACCTCGGCTTCCGTGGCGTTGTCCGGCGTCGTGGCACCTCCACTGACCAGCACCGCGCAGGTTTCGCCGTTGCGCTCGCAGGCGAGGTAGCGTTGCGCTGCGGCCATCAACCGGCTATTGCCAGCCAGGCTTGGCCTAGAGCTGTGAGCATCCTGATCGATGCCAGCGCCCAGCACGACAATGGCCGTGCGTGGATGCGGCGCCGGTGCAATGCTTGAAGGTGCGTCCTGTGCCAGGTCCAGCAGCCATTGCGTGATGGGCGGGCTCGCGCTGGCCAGGATCGCCAGCGGCGCCAAGGCCAGCGCGGCGGCGCTGCGTACGTGTTGCTTTCGGACAAGAACAGCGCACAAAAGCAGCAGGAAAAGTGTCAAGGCCAGCATGACGAACCTCAGGACAATTTGAATGGATTCCGATGGCGTTGCGCGATGGGCGCTTCCATGCTGGATGCCATGGATCTGAAGCGAATGTCACTCCCGGTCAGATGTGCTGCCATCGTGGGCGCCATCCTGCTCGCGGTTGCTGTCGGGCTTCTTCTCGGTAGCACGTTTCCGCAGCTGTTCCTGCAGATCCATCAACGGATGCAGTAGTCCGTATGTCTCGCACGCTGTCGCTTCAGGCCTCTGGTCGAGCGTTGCGGAACGCGGATAAGCATCTCTTCAGGTGTTGAATGCGACAGGCGGAGGAACGCAATGCGGCGCTTGAACACAACGCAAGGGGCACAGTCGCGGCAGTACCCTGCAGACGGTCCTGAGCTCGGCGAGCGATCTATGCTCAGCCTGATTGCAGTGGCTGCGCCAGACCAGCTCTCATCATTCACCGCCGCCCTGGACGAGGCGATCTCGCGTTGGGTGAACGCTGCGGAGAATGAATCCTCTGGTTGTCTGGAACAGGAACTCTCGCGCGTGCATGCATTGAAAAGCGTAACTTCGGCGCTGGGCAGCCGCAGGATCGCCGATGCCTGCGAAGGCCTGGCTGACGCTCTCCGCTCCGGTGAAGTCATCGGCACCGTGCGTCTGCGCGGCTGCGCACTGGCGATCTCGGCACAGCGCCTGCTGCGGCGCACGACGGGTCAATCACTGACCAGGGGACGCTGACATGCATGGTCCGCACACGTCTTTGCACACCTCGTCCCCAGCAGCGCTGCTGCATGCCGCGCGTGCGTTGGAGATGCACCGCCTGGCTATGTTGCTGTCGTGCCTGCAGGAGCCGCGCGCCAGCGGGTTCCGGGTGCTGTTGCAGGCGCTTGCGGTGCTGTGGTGCTGGCTCTGGCTGGATGGCCCGCAGCGGGTTCTAGCCGATGAGGCCGCGCGCGTGTTGCCGGTCGCCATCGTACTTCTGGCAGTGTCTGTGGCTTGGGCTCTCTTTATAAATCTCTGCTCGCAGCGTCGCCGTTCGTGGTACGACGCGGCGGGTCTTCTGCTCAGTCTGGTCATGGTGGCCATCCAGGTGCACTCGGCCTTCATCCTGTTGATGGCGCTCAATGCAATCCTGCCGTTCCTCGTCATTGCTGCGACGGTGGCTTACGGACGCAAGGCCATGGCGCCGGCAATCGCGGTAACGGCATTGGCTTTGCTGTGGGCAGCACCCGAAGGCTACTGGTTTTCGCGGCCCGCCTATCTGGCCTATGCGCTGGCATTGACCATCCTGTTGCCGCTGGTCGTGGCGTCACTGGTGGCTGCAATGCGCGAAATCGCGTTGCGTGCCATTGCTTCGCGCGAGGCGCAGGGGCGATTCGTCGGCACAATGAGCCATGAGCTTCGCACACCGCTCAATGCGATCATCAGCGGTATCCAGCTTCTGGAAGTCGATACGGCAAGTGCTGCCCAGCGACATGCACTGGCCACGGTTGCCAGGCAGGCACAGGCGCTCAGGCATCGCATCGATGATGTCCTCGACGTTGCCAGCATTGATGGTGGCAAGCTGCAGCTGCGGCCACATCCTTGTTCGCTGTTTTCCATCATCGAGGCGGCGCAGGCCAGCTGTATGCCTGCGGCTGCCGACAAAGGCGTGGTTCTGCAGGTGGACGCAGGGAGGCCGGACGTATGGATGCTGGCAGATGGCGGTCGCATCGAACAGGTGGTGACCAATCTTCTCTGCAATGCCATCAAGTTCAGCCCCATGGCGGGCGAGGCGAAGGTCTCGGTTGGCGCCGTTCGATCGGCAGAGGACTGGCTGGTGCGGATCTCGGTCTGCGACTCCGGGACGGGCATCGATGATGCGCAGAGAGAGATGATTTTCTCGCCCTTCGTGCAGGTCAGCCAGGGCGAAGCGCGCTGCGAGCAGGGGGTCGGGCTCGGGCTGTACATCGTTCGGCTGATCTCTGATGCCATGGGCGGAACGATCAACGTAGGCCGCAGCGACGCCGGGGGCGCCTCATTCGTGTGGTCCTTCACTGTGGCCGCGGCCGATGAGGCTGATCCGCTTCCTTCCCTGGAACAGCTCTTCCAGTCGCACGCGGCGATGGTTCGTCCGCTGCACTGCCTGCTGTTCGAGGACGTGGAGACCAACCGCGACGTGGTGCGGCACCTGCTGCAGTGTGCCGGCCATCGCCTCAGCTGCCGCCATGATGGTCACGATGCGCAGGCCATCATCAAGGCACTGGCGCCCGACGTCGTTCTGCTTGATCTGCATATGCCTGGCTGCAGCGGATGGGATGTACTGGAGGTACTGGTCAGGGACCCTGAGTCGCCCCCCGTTCTGGTGATGAGCGCAGATACCCGGGTACAGGTGATCGAGAGGGCGCGTGCGCTGGGTGCGGCCGGCTTTCTGTGCAAGCCACTGGACATCCAGGAGGTCTTGGATAGGTTGCGCGATGTTGCGGGACGCGGTGGTTCCGGTGCAACGGTGTAGGGCCACGCGTGCGCAAGGCCCTACCCGTTCCGACCCCGGTGCGGTGGCTCTGGCAGGTGCCGACCTTGGTCGGCACGTTGTTTCATCGGTCGACCAGAGGTCAGCGCCGACCAAGGTCGGCGTCTACCACAGCAGGCGTCCGTCCCCGGGGGGATCAATCCCAGGCCGGTGCGATGCCTTCCGGATTGGCCAGGCGGTGGCCACGGTCCAGCTTGGCGATCTGCGCCATGTCGTCTTCGGTCAGGCGGATCGCGGCGGCTTCCAGGTTGCTGGCCAGGTTCTCGCGCTTGGTCGATGACGGAATGACCGCGTAATCCTGCTGCAGCGCCCATGCCAGCGCGATCTGTGCCGGGCTGGCCTGATGACGGCCGGCGATGGCCTGGATCACTGGGTCCTTGATCACCTCGCCGTAGGCCAGGCTCATGTAGGCAGTGACGCGGATCCCGTTGTCCTGCAGGAACTTCACCAGCAGGCGGTTCTGCAGGTAGGGGTGGATCTCGATCTGGTTGGTGGCGATGGCATCGGCGCCGAGGATCTCGATCGCCTTGCGGGTCTGGGCGATGGTGAAGTTGGAGATACCGATCTCCCGAGCCAGCCCCTGTGCCTTGGCCTCAGCCAGGGCAGGCAGGTATTCCTCCATCGGCGTATCGACCTTGTCGTTCGGTGACGGCCAGTGGATCAACGCCAGGTCGACATGGTCGGTGCGCAGCTTTTCCAGACTGGTGCGCAGGCTGGCCAGCAGCGCATCGCGCTTGAACTCGGTGATCCACACCTTGGTGGTCAGGTAGATCTCGTCACGCGGCACGCCCGACTCGGCGATGGCCTGGCCGACCTCGGCTTCGTTGCCGTAGATCTGCGCGGTGTCGATGGCGCGGTAGCCGACGTCCAGCGCGTTGCGCACCGAGTCGATCACGGTCTGGTCTTTCAGGCGGAACGTGCCGAGGCCGAAAGCGGGGACAGTCATGGGGAACTCCAAAGCGGGGGAAGGAGGTGATCGCAAAGGGTAGGGCAGGGGCCGTGTGCATGCCGGCAACGGTGCATTGCATGCATCAGTGCGCGCTCACCGCAATGCCTTCGGCGCGATCGTCGATGCCGTCGCGACGGTCCAGGCGGCCGCTGAGTGCCGTCAGTGCGAACGCACCGACCACCACCAGCGCACCCAGCCACGGCGTATGCATCAGGCCGATGTGCTCGACCACCAGGCCGCCCAGCGACGCACCCAGCGCGATGCCGATGTTGAAGGCGGCGATGTTCAGGCCCGAGGCCACATCGGTCGCCTGCGGTGCGTAGCGCTGTGCCTGCTTGACCACGTACACCTGCAGGCCGGGCACGTTGCCGAACGCCACCGCGCCCAGTGCCAGCACGGTCAGCAGCATCAGCCAGGTGTTGTGGGCGGTGAAGGTCATGACCAGCAGCACGATGGCCAGCAGCGCGAAGATACGCTTCAGCGCGGGAATCGGGCCCATGCGGTCGGCCATGCGGCCGCCCCACAGGTTGCCGATCGCCACCGACACGCCATACACCAGCAGCACCAGGCTGACCGCGTTGGCCGAGAAGCCGGTGACGTCCTGCAGGATCGGCGCCAGGTAGGTGAAGGACAGGAAGGTGCCGCCGTAGCCAAGCGCGGTGATGGCATACACCATCAGCAGGCGCGGCTGCGCCAGCACGCCCAGCTGCTGGCGGAAGGTGGCCGGCGCGCTCTGTGCCAGGCCGCGCGGCACGAACAGCAGGCTGCCCAGCAGCGCGATCACGCCCAGGCCGGCCACGGCCAGGAAGGTCGCGCGCCAGCCCAGGTGCTGGCCGATGAAGGTGCCCAGCGGCACGCCGGTCACCAGCGCCACGGTCAGGCCGGTGAACATGATGGCGATCGCGCTGGCGGCCTTCTCTTTCGGCACCACGGCGGTGGCGATGATCGAGCCGATGGAGAAGAACACGCCGTGGGCCAGGCCGGTGAGGATGCGGGCGACGATCAGCGAGGTGTAGCCCGGTGCCATCCATGCGATGACGTTGCCGAGGGTGAACAGCACCATCAGCGCCACCAGCAGGGTCTTGCGCGGCACGCGGCCGGTGAGCGCGGTCAACACCGGCGCGCCGACGGCCACGCCCAGGGCATACAGGGAGACCAGCAGGCCGGCCGAGGGCAGGCTGACCTGCAGGTCGGCAGCGATGGTCGGGATCAGGCCGACGATGACGAATTCGGTGGTGCCGATGGCAAAGGCACCGAGGGTCAGCGCCAGCAGGGCGAGCGGAATGCCACGGATCATGACAGTGTCCAGAGGGAAGGAAGGCGCGCAGTGTGCGCGGCCGACCTTTGCCGAAAAACCGGTCTTCACGCCAATCACTCTTGCCGCGTGGTCAATAATGGCGCCATGAAAACCACCCTCGACGAAATGCAGGCCTTCCTGGCGGTGATCGACAGCGGTTCGATCAGCGCGGCTGCCGAGCAGCTGGGGCAGACACCTTCGGGCGTGAGCCGCGCGCTGGGCCGTCTGGAGGACAAGCTGGGCACGACCCTGCTGACCCGTACCACCCGCCGCCTGCACCTGACCGCCGAGGGCGAGGCCTACCTGCGCCATGCGCGGGCGATCATCGATGCAGTGGAATCGGCCGAGGAACAGATGGCGGCGCGGCGCGAGCGTCCGGCCGGCCGACTGCGGGTGGATGCAGCGATGCCGTTCGTGCTGCACGTGATCGCGCCGCTGGTGGCTGGCTACCGCGCGCGCTATCCGGACGTGCAGCTGGAGTTGAACAGTTCCGAGCGCTACATCGACCTGCTGGAACGGCGCACCGATCTGGCGATCCGTATCGGCCCGCTGGCCGATTCCACCCTGCACGCGCGGCCGCTGGGGCGCTGCCGGCTGCAGGTGCTGGCCAGCCCGGCCTATCTGGCCACGCACGGCGAGCCGGCCAGCGTGGTGGCATTGGGTCAGCACACGCTGCTGGGGTTCAACGAGCCGGAGTCATTGAACCGCTGGCCGCTGCCGGGCGATGCCGAGGGGCAGCTGCTGGTGCGGCCGGACATCGCGGTGTCCAGCGGCGAGACCCTGCGCACGCTGGCGGTGGAGGGCGTGGGCATCACCTGCCTGTCCGACTTCGTGACCGAACGCGACCGCGCGGTCGGTACCCTGGTGCCGGTGCTGGCCGCGCAGACGCTGGATGTGTACCAGCCGATCCATGCGGTGTACTACCGCAACACGGCCGTATCGGCACGGATCAGCTCGTTCCTGGATTACCTGGGCGAGGCGATGGCCGCCTCGGATTACCTGCGCTGATGGAGTGTCCGGGTTGCCGGCCAGCGGCCGGCATTACCGGGAATCGCACGCATGGTAGTGCCGGCCGCTGGCCGGCAACCCCCACACTGCCCGGTGGATCCGTCAGGCCGCGCGCGCCAAGGCACCCGTTGCTGTCGCCGTGGTGGACAGATCAAACACATCCACCGCTTCGATCAGGCGATCCGCCTGCTGTTCCAGGCTGCGTGCCGCTGCGCTGGCTTCTTCCACCAGCGCGGCATTCTGCTGGGTGGTGCCATCCATCTGGATGATGGTCTGGCTGACCTGCTCGATGCCGGCCGACTGCTCCTGCGACGCAGCGGAGATCTCGGCCATGATGTCGGTCACGCGCTGCACCGACGCGACGATCTCGGCCATGGTGTCGCCGGCCTGGCGCACACGCTGCGCACCGTGGCCAACCTGTTCCACCGACGCCTCGATCAGCGATTTGATTTCCTTGGCCGCCGCCGCCGACCGCTGTGCCAGCGTACGCACTTCACTGGCGACCACCGCGAACCCGCGGCCCTGCTCGCCGGCACGCGCCGCTTCCACCGCGGCATTCAGCGCCAGGATGTTGGTCTGGAACGCGATGCCGTCGATGACGCTGATGATGTCGGCGATCTGCCGCGACGAGCCTTCGATCGCATCCATCGTCGCCACGACCTGGCCGACCACTTCACCGCCGTGCGAGGCCACGCTGTGCGCACCGATCGCCAGCTGGTTGGCCTGCCGCGCGTGCTCGGCGTTCTGGCGCACGGTGGAGGTCAGTTCCTCCATCGACGCGGCGGTTTCTTCCAGGTTCGCCGCCTGCTGTTCGGTGCGGCGCGACAGGTCGTTGTTGCCGGCGGAAATTTCCGCAGCGGCGGTGTGGATGCTGCCGGAGGCGTGCTTGATGTCGCTGACGATCGTCGCCAGCTGTGCAGCGGTGGCGTTGGCATCCCCCGCAATGCGGGCGAACACGCCCTGGAAGTCGCCGTCCATACGCGCACCCAGGCGACCATCGGCAATGGCACGCAGCATGGCCGAAACCTCCCCCAGGTTCTGTTCGGTGGTCTGCATCAATCGGTTCAGGCCATCGACCATCGCGCGGAAATCATGCTCGAAGCGCGCACTGTCGCCGCGCTGGCTGAAGTCGCCCGCCGCCGCAGCTTCGGCCAGGCGGCGGATTTCGCCGTTGATCGCGCCCAGGTTGGATTTCACCGCATCCAGCGCCTCGGTGATCACGGCCTTCTCGCCGGGCAGACGCTCCATGTCCAGGCTGAGATCGCCCACTGCATAGCGGCCCATGATCGTGATCGCGCGCATCTTCACCTGGATGTGCGCATCGACCAGGGTGTTGGTGTCGGCCACCATCGTGCCGTAGGCGCCGGGGAAGGCGCTGCTGTCCATGCGGTGGCTGATCGTGCCGGCGTCGTGTGCCCTTGCCATCGCGGTCTGCGCATCAAGCACGCCACGCAGGGTGCTCTGCACGGCCTGCATCGCCTGTGCCAGGCGACCGATCTCGTCGCGGCTGCGCACCTGCACCACGTGGTCGAGGTCACCGGCGGCAACCGCACGCGCGGCCGCTTCCACCGCCAGCACCGGCTGCACCACGGCGCGCCGCAGCCACCAGCCAAGGGCGATCAGCAGCAGCACGGCGGCGCCGATGGTCAGCGCGGCGCACACCACCAGCACCTGTCGGGAATCCTGCGAACGCGCGGTCACTGCAGCCTCGGCTACCTCGGTGGCACGCATGCTCAGGGCATCCAGCGCACTGGCCACCGGACGGTCCTTGCCACGCACCAGGGAATCGCCAACCGCCGGGTCGTAGCTGGCGTCAGCGAAGGCCTGCAGTGCGGCGTGGTAGTCCTGCTGCAACTGTGCGTGCAGGCCGGAAAACGCCTGCGCCAGTTCGCGCGTGCGCGCATCGGGGCTGGCGGCCAGGCCCGTGGCCAGTTCGGCAACGACGCGGCCTTCGTTGTCGAAGGCCTGCAGGTGATGCTGGCGCAGCGCGTCATCGTGGCCGCGCAGCAGCAGGTTCTTCCACTCCTGTACCTGTCCGCGGAATTCGCGTTGCAGGCGCTCGGCATCGCGGCTGTGGGCAACCTCCGGCGGTACGTCGGTGGACAGCTTCAACCAGGCCGACGCCAGGCCCGCCAAGGCGCATACCAGGACAACAGCCAGACCAACAGAAACGGCACCGAGCAGCTTCGACTGCAGCCGCGGCGCATGGGAAGAGGCTTTCATGGGACGAGATCTCGGAAGGGGTGCGATGCGGTATCGACCGTCCTTGAGCGCTCTGAAGTGCGATGTCTGTCACATTACCGTTCTGTTTATTGATGTGAAGGTTATGTTTACTTGGACAAATGTGTCCATTTGGAACAAAAGCAGACCCTCGACAGGTGGTTTAAATGTAACTATTGTTGTTACATGAAATCCGCGAATCCGCTTTCCGACGCCCTGCACGTGATGGCCCATCTGGTCGGCCAGCACGGGCCGCGAACCTCCGAACAGCTGGCGACCTGCCTGCCGACCCATCCGGTGGTGATCCGCCGCCTGCTGGCGCAGATGCACAAGGCCGGCCTGGTACGCAGCACGCGCGGCCACGGTGGCGGCAGCCAGCTCGCCCGCGATGCGGCGACGATCACCCTGTACGACGTCTACCAGGCCATCGGCGCGCCGCCGATGGTCCAGGTCGGTACCCGCGAAGGCAGGGGCGGCTGCCCGATCCAGCAGCTGGTCAACCAGGCCCTGCTGGAGAGTGCCCGCGAAGCGCAGCGCCTGCTCGAGCAGCGGCTGCAGGCAACCACCCTCGACCAGCTTGGCGCCGACTTCGCCCGCCATCTTGCCCATCACCGTTCCCTGGAAGGTCACCATGAATCCTGATGTCCTCATCGTCGGCGGCAGCTACGCCGGCATCGCCGCCGCACTGATCCTGGCGCGTGCGCGCCGGCCGGTCACGATCATCGATGCGGGTTCGCCGCGAAACCGTTTCGCCAGCCATTCGCACGGCGTGCTGGGCCTGGACGGCATCAGTGGCGCCGAATTGTTGAAGAACGCGCGCCAGCAACTGTTGGACTACCCGAGCGTGCGTTGGCTGAATGCCGAAGCGGTGCAGGCCACGCTCCGCACCGAAGGTGTGGAGGTGCGTACGGCCGACGGCCAGGTACTGACCGCGCGCAAGCTGCTGCTGGCCACCGGTATCGCCGACCAGCTGCCCGATCTGCCCGGCCTGGCCGAGCGCTGGGGCAGCACCGTGCTGCACTGCCCGTACTGCCATGGTTATGAAGTGGGTGGCGGTTCGATCGGCCTGCTCGGCGGCCATCCGATGTCGGCCGGCAAGGCGCCGCTGTTCGCCGACTGGGGCAACGTCACCTTCTTCAGCCAGGGCCTGCCGATCAGCGACGAGGAGCTGGCCGCCATGCAGCAGCGCGGTGTGCAGGTGGAAACCACGCCGGTGGTAGGTGTGCACGGCGAGCAGCCGACGTGGCTGGAAGTGGAACTTGCCGACGGTCGCCGAGTCGCCCAGCGTGCGCTGTTCGTGCCGGCCATGCAGCAGATGGCCACGCCGCTGGTGCAGCAGCTGGGTTGCGCGCTGGTGGAGAGTCCGCTGGGCGTGCTGGCCGAGGTGGACATGATGAAACAGACCTCGGTGCCGAACGTGTACGCCGCCGGTGATGCGACCACGGTCGGCAACATCACCCTGGCCATGGCAGAAGGCGTGCGCGCGGGCATCGGCATGCACCATGCGCTGGTGGCCGAGGACAGCCTGCCGCGCTGAGGCAAAGCATCCACGCATGGCGCGGATCCGTTGAAGGGTGCCGTCGTTGGCCGGCACCCTCCGCCTTCAACCTTCCACGCTGGCCGCGTCCAGCTGCGCCACATCCTGCACGCTCAACGCCACGTTCGCCGCCGCCAGCAGGTCGTGCAGCTGCTCCACGCTGGTGGCACTGACGATCGGTGCGGTGATCGACGGCCGTGCGATCTGCCAGGCCAGTGCGATCTGCGCGGCAGTGGCGTTGTGCTTGCTGGCCACGTCATCCAGTGCCTGCAGAATGCGCAGGCCGCGCGGGTTCAGGTAACGCTTGACCACGGTGGCGCCGCGCGCGGAACTCTTGCCGGCATCGTCCGGCGTGCGGTACTTGCCACTGAGGAAGCCGCTGGCCAGTGCGTAGTAGTTGATCACGCCGATCTGCTCGCGCTGCACCAGCGGTTCCAGTTCCTTCTCGTAGCCGGCGCGGTCGTACAGGTTGTACTCCGGCTGCAGGGTTTCATAGCGCGGCAGCCCGTAGTCGGTAGAGACCTTCAAGGCATCGGCCAGACGCGTGGCGCTGTAGTTGGACGCGCCGATCGCGCGCACCTTGCCCGCCTCGATCAGGCGACCGAACGCGGCCAGGGTCGCTTCCAGCGGCGTGGATTCATCGTCCTCGTGAGCCTGGTACAGATCGATCACCTCGGTCTGCAGGCGACGCAGCGACTCCTCCACCGCCGCATTGATGTTGTCCGGGGTGAGGCCGGGGCGCTCGGCCCATTTGGCCACCTTGGTCGCCAGCACCACCTTGTCGCGCTTGCCGCTGCGCGCGAACCACTTGCCCAGCAGTGTCTCCGACTCGCCACCCTGGTTGCCCGGCACCCACGCCGAGTACACGTCGGCGGTGTCGACCAGGTTGAAGCCGGCATCGACGAAGGCATCCAGCAGGGCGAAGCTGGCCTTCTCATCAGCGCTCCAGCCGAACACGTTGCCACCGAAGGCGAGCGGAGCTACATGCAGGCCTGAACGGCCCAGTTCGCGGTTTGCCGTCATGGGCACGGACTCCTTGGGGGAAGTCCTTCAGGATAGAACGCGATGTGTGACCGCGCTGCGGCGCTGACCACAAAACTGTGTTCCGCACCGCGCACGCGGCTAACGTTTTGTGAACACCTGCGGCGCGGCGGCTGCTAGTCTCGCCGCATCTTCCGCTGGAGTCGCCCCGATGATTGCTGCCTCATCCCTGCGTGGTTGCCGCCTGCTGCTTGCTTCGGCCCTGCTGGTTGCCGTTCCCGCATTCGCCGCGCCGGCCACGGTCGCACCGGCAAAGATCCAGGTGTCGCCCGCGATCGATGCCGCGGTGAAGGCCTCGACCCGCGACCCCGCCAACGTCAAGCGCGACGGTTTCCGTCATCCTGCGCAGACCTTGGGCTTCTTTGGCGTCGCGCCGGAAAAGACCGTCATCGAGATCACCCCGGGCAATGGCTGGTACTCGGAGATCCTGGCGCCGCTGCTGCGCGACAAGGGTCATTACATCGCTGCGGTGGTCGATCCGCAGGCCGTGGCTGAAGGTCGCGGCCGCGACTACCAGCAGCGCAGCCGCGACAGCCTGGAAAAGAAGTACGCCGCCGCACCGGCACAGTTCGACAAAACCACCGTGGTTGCCTACGACCCGGCCAAGCCGGTGTTCGGTGCAGCCAACTCGGCCGATGTGGTGCTGACCTTCCGCAACGTGCACAACTGGCGCAAGGCCGGCCAGGCGCAGGGCATGTTCCAGGGCTTCTTCAACGTGCTCAAGCCGGGGGGCGTGCTCGGCGTGGTCGAGCACCGCGCCAAGGCCGACGTGGCCGACGCTGACGACACCGGTTATGTGGGCCAGCAGCAGGTGATCGCGATGGCCGAGGCCGCCGGTTTCAAGCTGGACGCGCGCACCGAGGTCAATGCCAACCCGCGCGATACCAAGGACCATCCGAATGGCGTGTGGACCCTGCCGCCGACCAACCAGCATGACAAGGCGGATGACGCCAAGTACCAGGCCATCGGTGAAAGCGATCGCATGACCCTGCGTTTCGTGAAGCCGTGACCCGGTAGCGCCGGGCCATGCCCGGCGAGCACGCGGCGTGGCATGGGACAATGCCCTGCCCGCCGCCTGCCGTCCCCGCGATGCTGATTGCCTTCAACAAGCCGTTCAACGTGCTCTGCCAGTTCACCGACCGCAGCGTGCCGCCGCGGCCGACATTGGCCGGCTTCGGTTTGCCGCCGCGCGTCTACGCTGCCGGCCGTCTCGACCATGACAGTGAAGGCCTGCTGCTGCTGACCGACAACGGTACGCTGGCGCACAAGTTGACCGACCCGAAGCACAAGGCGGACAAGCTCTACTGGGTGCAGGTGGAAGGCACGCCCAGCGACGGGCAGCTGCAGCAGCTGCGCGATGGCGTGGTGCTCAATGATGGGCCGACGCTGCCGGCGAAAATCGAGCGCCTCGATCCTGCGCCTGAACTGTGGCCGCGCGATCCGCCGGTGCGCTTCCGCAAGACGGTGCCCGACAGCTGGCTGGCGATCACGATCCGCGAGGGGCGTAACCGCCAGGTGCGGCGGATGACCGCTGCGGTGAACCTGCCGACGCTGCGGCTGGTACGCGCTGCAATGGGGCCGTACCGGCTGGATGACCTGCAGCCCGGGCAGTGGCGGCAGATCGGCTGAAAAAAGGCCGGAGGCCTTGCGGCGTCCGACCCTCGTGCAGCGTCATGGGGTCAGAGCCCTTCCTGCGGAAGGGATCCGACCCCGGTCAATCAGGCGTCGCTGCCGATATCGCTGTGCTCGTCGACCACGGTGTCGTTGCGGCGATCGCGCGCGTTGATGCGCTGGGCCTGGCCGTTGACCACATGGCCATTGGCGGCCTTCTTCTTCTGCTGCTTGCGGTACAGCGCATAGCCCAGCAGGCCTACGCCCACGGCAGCTGCCGCGATGGTCACCGCCGGATTGCGGCGGGCGAACTTGGTGGCGACCTTGCCGCCGGTCTTCACCGCGCCAAGGGCGGCACCGGTCTTGATCCAGTCGCTGGCCTGCGGGCCGAGGTGACGCAGGCTGCCGCCCGCGCTCTTCAGGCCATCGCCTGCGGTATGGGCCAGGTCGAGGGCGCGCTCCAGGGCGCGGTCGGTGATTACGGTCAGCTTGCTCATGCGGGGGTGTCCTTGCCTCGGGTCGAAGTCCAGTGTCGCCTGTTGCCCGTAAACGGTATGTCAGTCAGGCGGGCGCGTGGTGTGACTCTACCGCAGCCATTCAGGAACGGGCGGGGTGTCGGCGCGCATTACGTCCCGCGCGGCTTGGCCCGGTGGGTCGCCGTAGCCGTCCAAGGGTCGTCCGGCCACGGGTGGCGCGGGTAACGGCCCTTCATCTCCTTCTTCACCTCGGCGTAGGTGTTCTCCCAGAAATTGCGCAGATCCTGGGTGACCTGCAACGGCCGGCCGCCCGGCGACAGCAGGTGCAGGGTCAGCGGCACCCGGCCATCGGCGATGCGTGGCGTATCGGCCAGGCCGAACAACTCCTGCAGCTTCACCGCCAGCACCGGCGGCAGCGGCTCGCCGCTTTCGCCGTCCAGCGCGTAGCTGATCGGCCGCTCCAGCCCCGACGGCACGGTGATCCGGGTGGGCGCGTGGCGCTCGACCAGCTGCCGATGCGACCATTCCAGTGGCGACTTCAGCGCTTCGCCGAAACTGGCCTCGTCCAGTGCATCCAGCCGTGTCCTGCCCGCGAACGCCGGCTGCAGCCACTGTGCACGGTTGGCCAGCAATGCGGCATCACTGCAGTCGGGCAGGCCCAGCTCGGGCATCCAGCGCCGCAGCGATTCCACCCGTGCCTGCCACTGGCGCAGACCGTCGGTCCATGGCAACGCCTGCAGGCCGAGCTCGGCAACGGCGTCGGTCAGTGCCTGCGCCGCCAGCTGCGGATCAACCCGGCCAGCCGAACGGCTGTCCATCACGATGCGGTCGAAGCGTGTTTCGCGCAGCGCGACCAGGGCGCGGCGGGTGTCATCCCAGCGCACCGCGTCTTCGGTTACGAAGCGCTCGGGCCAGTGCCTGCGCAGATAGCCTTCATCCACCGGTGCGGCGCGCAGCAGCAGCGCGTCGCGCGCCTCGAAGCGCAGTTCGCTGGCCACCAGCCACGGTTCGCCCCGCAGGTCGCTCAGTTCATGCAGGCGGGCGCTGCGGCCGTTGGCCAGCAGGTAACGCAGCGGGTCGTTCGGATGCTGGAAGGCAATGCGGTCGGGGAAGGCATGGGCCAGCAGGTCGCCCAGTTCGTGGGCCTCGATGCTGGCGGGCGTTGTAGCGTCACAACGCAGGCGACGGCGCCACTGTTTGGCAGCGGCATCGATGGCGGCCAGGCCACTGCGATTGGCATCGGCCGGCGCACGGCCGTTGCGGAAGGCCGCCAGTGCGCGCCAGCGTGCGGCCAGTGCATCACCGCCCTGGCGCAATGGGTCACGAGCTTCCAGCAATGCCGCCAGATCGGCGGCCAACGCCTGCGCGCGGGCATCAGCTGCGGCCAGCAGCATCGCGGCCATCCGCGGGTGGGTGCCCAGCGCCAGCACGCGACGGCCGAGTGCAGTGATCGCGCCGCTGCTCGACAACGCGCCCAGGCGCTGCAGCAGTTCGCGTGCGGCGGCCATCGGCCCGGTCGGTGGCGGGTCGAGGAAGCGCAGGTCGCTGCTGCCCCAGGCGGCCAGTTCCAGCGCAAGGCCAGCCAGTTCAACCTGGTCGATCTCGGCGCGACGCTGCGGTTCCAGCCGCTGCGACTGCGGCCACAGCCGCCAGGCCACGCCCTCGGCCACGCGCCCGGCACGGCCGGCACGCTGGTCAGCCGAGGCCTGCGCAATGGCGACCACGTCCAAGCGGGTGAATCCACTGTTGGGGTCGTAGCGCGGCTCGCGCGCCTGGCCGCTGTCGATCACCACGCGCACGCCGGGCAGGGTCACCGAGGATTCGGCGACGTTGGTGGCCAGCACCACGCGGCGGCGGCCGTCGCTGGCGGCCTGCAGCACGCGCGCCTGCTGTTCCACCGGCAGTTCACCGTGCAGGGCCAGTACGTCCACCGCAGCGCCAGCAAGGCTGTCCTGCAGGCCTGCCTGCACGCGTGCGATCTCACGTTGGCCGGGCAGGAACACCAGCAGGTCACCGGGGTGCTCGGCCAGCGCCTGCTGCACCGCGCGTCGCACCTGCAGTTCCAGCGCCTCGTCACGCCGGGCAGGGAAGTGGCTGGTTGCCACCGGATAGCTGCGGCCTTCGCTGCTCAGTCGTGGTGCATCGAGGAAGCGCGCCAAGCGTTCGCCATCGAGCGTCGCCGACATCACCAGCAACCGCAGGTCATCGCGCAGCTGCGACTGCACGTCCAGCGCCAGCGCCAGGCCCAGGTCGCCACTGAGGTGGCGCTCGTGGAATTCATCGAACAGGATCGCACCCACGGTTTCCAGCATTGGATCGTCCTGCAGCATCCGGGTCAGGATGCCCTCGGTGACGACCTCGATGCGCGTGCGCGCCGATACCTTGTTCTCGAAGCGGATGCGGTAGCCGACGATGCCGCCGACCTCCTCACCGAGCTGGCGCGCCATGAACATCGCGGCACTGCGCGCGGCCACCCGGCGTGGTTCCAGCAGGATGATCCTGCGGCCGTCCAGCCACGGCGCATCGAGCAGCGCCAACGGCACCTGGGTGGTCTTGCCCGCGCCAGGCGGGGCTTCCAGCACCAGCCGCGAGTGCACGGCCAGGTGCTGCTGGATCTGCGGCAGCAGCGGAGAGATGGGGAATTGCGGGGCGTTCATCTGCAAAGGATAAGGGGCCATGGCGGGCACGGGTACAATGCGCGGGTTTTCCTGCCTCTGCTGCCCCCATGCATCTGATCGATATCGGCGCCAACCTGACCCACGACTCCTTCGACCGCGACCGCGACGCCGTGCTGGACCGCGCACGCCAGGCCGGTGTGGTGCAGATGATCATCACCGGTGCCAGCCGCGAGCATTCGCCGCTGGCCCTGCAGCTGGCGCAGCAGCACCCGGGCTTCCTGTACGCCACCGCCGGCGTGCACCCGCACCACGCGGTGGAGTACACCGACGAGTGCGATGCGGAGATGCGCGCGCTGCACGCCCATGCCGAAGTGGTGGCGGTGGGTGAGTGCGGGCTGGATTATTTCCGCGATTTCTCTCCGCGCCCGGCGCAGCATCGCGCGTTCGAGCGCCAGCTGCAGCTGGCTGCAGACAATGGCAAGCCGCTGTTCCTGCACCAGCGCGACGCGCATGCCGATTTCATGGCGCAGATGAAGAATTTCGAAGGCCGCATCGGTCCGGCCGTGGTGCACTGCTTTACCGGCGAGCGCAAGGAGCTGTTCGACTATCTCGACCAGGACTGGTACATCGGCATCACCGGCTGGCTGTGCGACGAGCGCCGTGGCGGTCACCTGCGCGAGCTGGTGAAGAACATTCCGGCCAACCGGTTGATGATCGAGACCGACGCACCGTACCTGCTGCCGCGCACCTTGAAGCCGATGCCGAAGGACCGCCGCAACGAACCGGTGTTCCTGTCGCACATCGTGGAAGAGCTGGCGCGGGACCGTGGCGAGGATGTGCAGACCACGGCCGCAAACGCCACGGCTGCCACGCGTGCGTTCTTCCGGTTGCCGGACGCCGCCTGATCGGCAAACGGTAGTGCCGGCCGGGAGCGCCCGGATCCGGTAGCGCCGGGCCATGCCCGGCGAGCGAGGCGGCAATATCCGTCAGCGGGGAGCGTCCGGATCCGGTAGCGCCGGGCCATGCCCGGCGAGCGAAGCGGCAAGATCCGTCAGCCCTTCCCGATACGTTGGAAACCGCGGCGTCCAGCCCAGCGCGTCGCGCGTGCTGCGGCTGTCGATGCGCTTGCTGCTCTGGTAGAAGCGCCGCAATGTCGCGCTCACTGATGGATCGTCCCAGGCCACCGCGGGCGGCAGGGTAAATCCCCCGAGCTGCGCGGCGAAGGCCAGTACATCCTGCGGTGGCGCCGGTTGGTCATCGCTCGGCAGATACAGCGCATTGGTCGCGGGGCGTTGCATCGCGGCGATCACCACCGCAGCCAGGTCGTCCACGTGCAGGCGATTGAACACCAGCCCTGGCCTCACCACGTGCCGCGCGCGGCCCTGCGCCAGCTGCAGCAGCGCGTTGCGCCCGGGTCCGTAGAGGCCCGGCAGGCGGAACATCGCCGAGGCGATACCGCGCGCATCCGCCAGCGCACGCCATTGCGTTTCGGCGAGGCGACGCTGCATGCCTGCCGGCCCGATGGCATCGGCCACGCTGTGCTCATTGATCCAGCCACCGTCGCGGTCGCCGTAGACCGAGGTCGACGACAGGTAACCGAGCCAACGCAGTGAACTGCTGTCGCGCAACGCGGCATGCAGCAGGCGCAGCGCCGGGTCGCCCTCGGCATCGGGAGGAACGCTGCACAGCACTGCGTCGGCATGGGCAATCGCAGCGACCAGGCTCGGGGCAAGCACGGCGTCGGCACGCAGCTGATGACGCAGCAGGCCATCGTCAGGTGCCGACGCCGGATCGCGCACCGTGCCTTCCACGTGTACGCCCTGGGCCTGAAGGCGCGCGGCCAGCACGCGGCCACTCCAGCCCATGCCGAGGATCAGTACGCGCTTCGGCAACGGGCCAGGCATGTTCATCGGATCACACCGAGCGCTGGGCCTGGTAGGCCTGCAGGCTGCTGTAGGCGACCTGCAGCAGCAACGCTTCCTGGCCCGCGGCGCGCGCACGCGCCAGCATGTCGCCGACGATCTGGGCCGCTTCCACCTGCTGGCCTGCCTCCAGGTCGCGCAGCATCGACGCCTTCAACGCCGAACCGGCCTGGGTCAGGGTGCCACGCGCGGTGTCCTGCGCCGCCTGCGGCACCGGCTCACCCGCTGCTTCGGCCACCGCCAGGCATTCGTCATAGAGCCCACGCACGATGGCGTCGCCGTCGTCGGTGGCCACGATCGTGCCGATGTCCGCACGCAGCAGGCAGGTGGCCGCCGCCAGCGCGGTCAGGAACGTGTACTTGATCCACTGTTCCTGGCCGATGTGCTCACTGGCCAGATGATCGAGATTGGCCTGCGCACACGCTGCTGCGAACGCCTGCACGCGCGCGGAGATCGCACCGCCATCGCGTTCGCCGAAGGTCAGCTTGGCCGGCTTGCCCAGGTGCAGCACGGCGCCATCAGGCGCCTTGGTCGCACTGATGAAGCACAGACCGCCGAGCACGGCGTCGCGGCCGAAGCGCGCGTCGAGCGCGTTGTAGTGATGCAGGCCGTTGAGGATCGGCAGCACGGTGGTACCCGCGCCCACCGCCGGGGCGATGGCATCGATCGAGCTGTCCAGATCGTAGGCCTTGCAGCTGAGGATCACCAGATCGAACGGCTTGTCCGCAGCCAGCGCAGGCAGGGCATCTGCGGTGACGTGCTGCACCGGGAACGTGGCATCGCCCACCGGGCTGCGCAGCACCAGGCCATCACGATCCAGCTGCGCGGCGCGCGCGGGGCGCACGAGGAAGGTCACGTCCACGCCAGCCTGGGCCAGGCGACCACCGAAGTAACCGCCGGTACCGCCGGCGCCGAGGATCAGGATACGCATTGCACGCTCACTGCAGTTGGGGGATTCACTGCAGCGATTGTGCCGGAGTTTGCGGCCAACGGCTGAGCCCCTCGTGGTGGTTCGCGCAAAGCGCGGTCCATGAGGCTGGCCGGGTGGGTAGGTTGCGCAGGGGACGCCGTAAATACGTCCCTGTAGGCTCGGTCGCCGCATCCATGCGGCTCACGCCCCTGCACAACCTACCCACCCGGCCACGGACGTGTTCCGTGTGCGTCCACCACGGAAAACAAAGAAGAAAATCAAAAGCAACAGCGGGTCGCTTCGCTCGTTCCACGCGATCATCTTTCCGATGGATCCCCATCCATCAGTTCACAAACGAAAAGAGCCGAGCAGATGCTCGGCTCCATCGCGAATGCTTCATCCACGCATGGCGTGGATCTACTGTGTCGACCAGGGTCGACACCCACCAACAGCAGCACAGACGCCGTTCCGACAGCAGCGGAAAACTTTCGAAGGCGGGGTGGTGTCGGGTTGCGGGGTGTCCGCGCCATGGATGGCGCGGCCAAGCCTACAAGGACGTACTTGCGGCGTCCCCGCAACCCGACACCATCCCGCCATCCCACGGATATCTCGCTTTTGACGTTGACGTTGCTGTTGCTGTTGCCGGCCAGCGGCCGACACTACCACTGCGGGTGCAGGGCCGCAGGCCCTGCAGAACATCCTCAGCTGCGCATGCCCACGCCACGGCGCAACAACCACAGCGCCAGCGCCGTCAGCACCACCACGAAACCGATCATCAGCGCATACGCCACCACCACCGGCACATCGCTGCTGCCCAGCAGGCCATAGCGGAACGCGTTGACCATGTAGAAGATCGGGTTCGCGTGCGTGGCCGCCTCCGCCCATGGCGGCAGCAGCTCCACCGAATAGAACACGCCGCCCAGGTAGGTCAGCGGAGTCAGGATGAAGGTCGGCACGATCGCCACGTCATCGAACTTCTTCGCATACACCGCGTTGATGAAGCCGGCCAGCGAGAAGATCGTCGCG
>Ga0308156_1000793_pt1 | contig 49622 bp, 52 predicted proteins | sample PhyAR2_FD_201041 | JGI IMG/M metagenome (GOLD analysis project Ga0308156, IMG submission 201041) | Phyllosphere microbial communities from UC Gill Tract Community Farm, Albany, California, United States - DLSL A.R2 | ecosystem: Host-associated > Plants > Phyllosphere > Unclassified | place: USA... | reverse complement strand
GCGCCAGCGCGCCCTCGTCTCGTTTCGGCATCGTCGTCTCCCTCGGCGACGCGAACCGTCGCTCTCGATCCCGACGCTCTAGCTTGGACGACGTTAGGTCAAGCGCCTATCGGTAGGTCGTTGATGACGAAGGCTTGAACCATGACCCTCACGACCCGCGCCGCCGTCCTGTCTGACATGGGCGTCGCCCGCCCCTATGCCGACAGCCGCCCTCTGTTGGTCCAGACCGTCACGCTGGACCCGCCCGGCCCCGGCGAAGTGCTGGTCGCGATCAAGGCCGCGGGCCTGTGCCACTCGGACCTGTCGGTCATCAACGGCGACCGCCCTCGCCCCCTGCCCATGGCCCTGGGGCACGAGGCGGCGGGCGTGGTCGAGGCGCTGGGGGACGGCGTCACCGATCTCGTCATCGGCGATCACGTCGTCATGGTCTTCATGCCGTCCTGCGGCCATTGCAATCCTTGCGCCGGCGGCCGTCCCGCCCTGTGCGAGCCCGGCGCCGCCGCCAACGGCCGGGGCGAGCTGTTGTCCGGCGCCCGCCGCATCTTCCGCGAGGGCGAGCCGGTCAACCACCACCTTGGCTGCTCCGCCTTCGCCAAGCGGGCCGTCGTCTCGCGCCGCTCCCTGGTCAAGATCGATCCCGACTTGTCGTTCGAAGAGGCGGCCCTGTTCGGCTGCGCCGTCCTGACCGGCGTTGGGGCCGTTGTGAACACCGCCGGCGTCAAGGCAGGCCAGAGCGTCGTCGTCATCGGCCTGGGCGGCGTGGGCCTGGCCAGCGTGCTCGGCGCCCTTGCCTCAGGCGCCAGCCCCGTCGTCGCCGTCGACCTCTCCGAGGACAAGCTGGCCCTGGCTCGCACCCTCGGCGTGGTCGAAACCGTCAACGCCGCCGACCCCGATGCGGTCCATCAGGTCCGCGCTCTGACGAACGGCGGCGCCGACTTCGCCTTCGAGATGGCCGGCTCGGTCCGGGCGCTGGAGGCGGCGTGGAAGATGACCCGGCGCGGCGGAACCACCGTCACCGCCGGCCTGCCGCCGCCCGATGCGGCGCTGGCCGTCAACGTCGTCTCCCTGGTCGGCGAAGAGCGCACGCTGAAGGGTTCTTACATCGGAACCTGCGTCCCCAGCCGCGACATCCCCCGCTACGTCGCCCTGTATCGCCAGGGCCGCCTGCCGGTGGATCGCCTGATGAGCGGCGTCATTCCCCTGGATGACATCAACACCGGCTTCGACCGCCTCCACGCCGGCGAGGTCGTGCGGCTGATCGTCAGACCCTGACGACACTGTAATCCCGCCGCCCGGTTTCGGCCGCAAATCCGCAGACCAATGTCCGCTCAAGCTTCAGCGGAGATCTCCCATGCGCCCGTCTCGCCTGTCCTGCGCCGCCGCGATGTCGGCCGTCGTCCTCGCCTTCGCCGTTCCGGCCCTGGCGCAGGAGACCTCGCCTCAAAACAACGCGGAAATGGCGGCCATCTTCGCCGCCGACCAGGCCGTACGTCAGGTCGCGCCCGAAAAATTCCGCGACCGCGCCTTTGTCAACGAGATGCTCGCCGCCGACGCCGCGCGCCGGGTCCAGACTCGCGCCCTGCTCGACACCGGCGCGCTCCAGACCGGCGAGGACTATCGCGCCGCCGCCTTCGTCTTCCAGCACGGCTCGACGCCCGAGGACTATCTGCTGGCCCATACGCTCGCGGTCGCCGCCACGGCGCGCGGCGCTGACGGCTCTTGGATCGCCGCCGCCACCCTGGACCGCTACCTGCAGACGACCGGCAAACCTCAGATTTACGGCACCCAGACCCGCAAGACGAACGACGCGCCCGCCACGCTCGAACCCTATGACCGCGCCCTGATCCCAGACAGCCTGCGCACCGCCTTGGCCGTCCCGCCTCAGTCGCAACAGGACGCGCGTCTGGCGGCAATCAATGCGGCGGCCGAAGCCGCGGCGCCGAAACCCTAAAGCCGTCATTCCGGGGCGTCCGCAGGACGAACCCGGAACCCAGGACCACATCTTCGCTCATCGACGCGCTAGGCATCAGACCGGCGTCCCTGGGTTCCGGGTTCCGCTGCGCGGCCCCGGAAAGACGACAGAGCGGCGTCTCAGTTCGCCGTCGGCTTCGGCGGGGCGTTCTTCACATACTGGTCCAGCCAGCGGGTCATCTCCCACAGGGTGTGGCCCACGGATTCCCGCGCGCGGTATCCATGCGCCTCCAGCGGCAGGGTGACGTAGCGCGCCGTCGCCCCCAGCCCCTTCAGCGCCGCATAGAAGCGCTCGGACTGGACCGGGAAGGTGCCCGAGTTGTCGTCCGCCTCGCCGTGGATCAGCAGGATCGGCTCGTTCAGCTTGTTCGCATAGGTGAAAGGCGACATCTCGGTATAGACCTCGGTCGCGTCCCAGTAGTTGCGCTGCTCGGACTGGAAGCCGAACGGCGTCAGGGTGCGGTTATAGGCCCCCGAGCGCGCGATCCCGGTGCGGAACAGATCGCTGTGCGCCAGCAGGTTCGCCGTCATGAAGGCGCCGTAGCTGTGGCCGCCGACGGCGATCCGGTCGCGGTCCGCCACCCCCATGCCGACCACGGCGTCGACCGCGGCCTTTGCGTCGGCGACCAGCTGCTCGACATAGGTGTCGTTCGGCTCGGCCCCATCCTTGCCGATGATGGGCATGGAGGGGTTGTCGAAGATCGCATAGCCTTGGGTCAGCAGGAACAGATGGCTGGACCCGCCCGGCCGCACGAAGCGGTTCTGCACATCCACCGTCTGGCCCGCCACCGCCGCATCGGTGAACTCGGCAGGATAGGCCCACATCAGCATCGGCAGCGGCCCGTCGCGGTCCTTGTCGTAACCGGCCGGCAGATACAGCGTCCCCGACAGCTTGACCCCGTCGGCCCGCTCATAGGTCACCAGTTGCCGCGTCGCCTCCGCCAGCTGTGGCGCCGGATCGGGGAAGTTGGTCAGCCGCGTCGTCTGGCCCGTCGTCAGATCGCGGATCTGCAGGTTGGGCGGATCCAGCCGGGTCTCGCGCTGCGTCACCACCCGCTTGCCGTCCGCATCCAGGAAGCCGACCACGGCCTCGTAGTCCGTATTGGCCGAGGTCCACAGCCGTTCGCTGCGTCCCGTCGCCGGGTCCATGGCGGCCAGGAACGGGAACTCGCCCTGCGGCGTGGCCCCGGCGCCTGACATCAGGATGCGCCCCTGCGGATCGAAGCGGATCACCGAACGGCCCTGGGCATTCGGCTGGGTCACCGGCTGGCCCGGATTGTCGTAGCGCGCCTGATAGTTCCGCTCCAGCAGCACCCGGCCCTCGCCAGGATTGGACGGATCCACCACGAAGCGCGTCTCATGCCGGGTGTTGAACCAGCGGCTGTTGACGATCGCCATGTCGTCCCGGCCCCAAACGACGCCGCCAAACCGTTCCTTCAGGTCGATCAGCTTGACGGGCTCGCTCGTGAACGGTGCGGCCTGCATGAAGACCCGGTCCCGGAACTCGGCCGCCTTGCGGATGTCGCCGCCATCCAGCGCCTCCACCCAGGTTAGGGTCGCCGACGCATCGGCCCGCCACTCGACCGCGCGCGGCCCCGGCGCCACGGCGTCGAAGGCGGTCGGCACATCGTCCCTCAGCGGCAGGTCGGCGACCGTGCGCACCACGCGACCGTTCAGATCCGTCACCACGATCTCGGTCGGGAACAGGTCGTCCGGCACCGCATAGGAGTAGGGCCGCTTGGCGATCTCATGCAGGATGTATTTGCCGTCCGGCGACACCGACGCGTCCAGATAGACCGCCGGCGCCCCGATCGTCCGGGCACGGCCGTTCAGCGGAACCAGCGTCAGCTGGCTGGTGAAATAATGGTCGAACAGGGCCTCGTCGCCGGGGTTCGACAACAGATCCTGATAGGTCCGCACCGGCGCGACCCGCCCGGCCGTCTCCTCGATGTTCGGCCCCGTGGGCGCGGCCGTCACGTCCGGCGCCGGACCGCGTCCCACCGGCACCGCCTCGACCAGCAGGCCCGAACTGTCGGGCAGCCACTCATAACCCGTCCCGCCCGTCATATTGACCACCGGATCGGTCAGCTTGCGCGCCCGCGCCGAGGCCACGTCCACCACCCACAGCTCCAGCCCCGTCGGCCGGTCCAGCACGAAGGCCAGCGACTTGGCGTCCGGCGAGAACCGCGGCGCCGTGAACCGCGCGCCGTCGGGCAGGGCCACGACGCGAGGTTGCCCGCCATCCACCGCCTGCAGGCTCAGACCCGTCAGCCACGCCACCCGGCTTTCGGCCGCGCCATTGTTCCTCGGATTGATCCGCGTCCCCGCCAACCGCAGCATCGGCTCGGCCAGGGCCTTGATGCTGGGCAGATTGGACCGGTCCATCAACACCAGCGTCCGCCGATCCGGGCTCAGCATCGACGACGGCGTCGGCTTGGCGTCCAGGATGTCCGCGATCGGCGCCGGCGGCTGCTGATAGACCATCGGCCCCGCAGCCGGCGCCGCGTTCTGGGCTAACGCCCCACCCGCCACGCCGCTCAGCAGCACCGCCGCCAGAACCAGCCCAACCCCACGTCCACGCATCATCATCGTCTGAAGTCCCCACAAAATCCGTGGGCCAGACCTAACCCCGCCTGCGCGCTCCTGCCAACCCGTTTTGGGGTTACAGTATCACGTGAATTCCGAATTTAGAGTGCCGACTGCCTTTCGACCGCCACCGGCAAGCGACGCAAATTGCGCTCGATCTTCACCAGAACGAACACGAACACCAGCAACAGAAACATCATGAAGAAGCCGGCTGCGACGGTTCCGGCAAGGATCGCCGTCTGGCGCCGCGCGCCTTCCTCAATAGCGCGTGTCGTGTCCTGTTGCATCGCCGTTTCCGCCGCCGCGCTGAACTGGTCGAAATGCCATTGGATCAGTTGATCGACGTCCACGGACGTTGTCGCAGGAGCCCGCACGAGGTCTTGCGACAGCGAAAGCAGGCTGTCGGCATAACGATCCTGCAAACTCACGGGCAGGCCGTCCGACAAGGTCTGGATGTAGTCGATCACGCCCGCTTCAGGCGGCGCCATCCCCGTCTTGGCCTTGACATAGCGGACGATGTTCGCAGCCGCGTCCTTGAACCGACGGTCGGCGTCTCGGGTCCGGTTTTCCAGCTCCGCCTGATCCGGCGCCGACATCTCCTGACCGCCAGAGTTCCGGTTGAGATAGTCGTTCAGACTATCTTTGCGGACCAGGCGCGCGGCATCCGCGTCCTTGCCTCCAAACGACGACAGCAGCATGGGCGCCGCCACGACGACTCCCACCGCCGCCACCGCCAAGAGCACCGTCGCCAGGACGATGATCACCACCCGCAGGATGTTGAGATAGAGGGCTTCGAGCTTGTTCAGCATGGGATCATCCAATCGAGCGAGGCGAACGCCTCAGTCTGTTGTCCAAGAGAGATTGAGCGTCACGGAAGACTCGACGGGCCGACCATTGATGGTCCGGGGGCTGACGCGATAACGCGACTCCAGCGCGACGGCGGCCTGGCCGAAGCGCTGGCCGGGTGGCGACTCCGATTGCGTCATGCAGTCGCTCAGCACCCCTTCGACCGTGGCGGTGCAGGACATTGTGGCCCGTCCAGGAATGTTTCGGGCAAGCGCGCGCGGCGGATAGACGGCTCTCATTTCGGCTTCCGTCGGCTGGCGCAGAAGCCGGGCGTTCGTGACGATCGGAGCCTGGCTTGCGGCTGGCTTTGTCGGCGTGGCGTTCTGCGCCGTTACGGCTTGGTACGGGATATAGGGGTCTGCCTTGGACGGAGCAGGCTCTTGCGTCGCGGCCTGACGCCGTTCCAACCGGACGCGGATCGCTTCGAAGAACTGGCGTCGCAGCTCGGCGGCCATTTCCGGCGTCCCGAAAATCGCGGTGCGAGCCACGTCGCGCGGCGCTTCTCCGTCCACCGACAGCTGTGACACCGACCAGCCCTCGCTCGGCGAAAAGGCCGCTTCCAGATTAGCCGATGATGCAGGAACCACGACGCGAGCCAGGTCGCCGCCAGAAGTCAGATCGACCGAATAGGCGACGTTGGCCGTGCAAACGGCGCGGGTCAGCCCACCCGCCGACTGGCATTCCATTTTCGGCGCGCCTTCACTTTTGGCGGTCAGCCAGACCGGCGGCGGCCCACCGACGAACCGTCCGCCCTTGTCGGACAGGGCCAGATACGGGCCGTAATACTCGTCCTCGGCAAATCGCAGATAACCCTTGTTCCAAAGCCACCAGTCGATGGGTATTGGGCCAGACACCCCCTGGAGTGTGAGTTCGTCCGGATCAATGCGACCGTCTTGCGCCGCGCGTGTCAGAACCGCGTGCAGTTCGACCAGGGGCGCGTTTAGATCTCCCGTAATCATCGCGACCGCTTGGTTGCGGGCCGCATCATTCAGGGCCAGCGCATTTGTGGTCCCCGTCTGTACGGGCGCCTCTTCGGTCTTCTTGCGATCACAACTCGCCAAGATCTGGCTAGCGGCCAGAACCAGCAAAACGGCGCAAACGCGCCTCGCGTTTGAATACATTCGCACTCCCCCGCTCGCACACTCGCAGCGCGGAAGGGTTTCGTCAATGACAGGTTGCGGACTTGACGGACTTCACCCCGCCAGCAGGGCCTCCACCTGATCGCGCTCCGGCGCTGAAGGCTGCGCGCCCGGGCGGGTCGCGGCGAAGGCTCCGGCGGCGCAGGCGAAGCGCAGCGCCTCGGCCGGGTCCATGCCTTCCAGCAAAGCCACCGTGATGGCGGCGACGAAGGCGTCGCCCGCGCCCGTCGCATCGACCGCCTCGACGGCCGGCGGGGTCGCCCAGGCCATTTCGACGCCGCGCTGATACATGGCCGCGCCTCGGGCGCCCTTGGTGACGACGACCCGTCCCCCGCCCCGGTGCAGGCCGTCGCCATAGAAGGCCGCCTCGGTCTCGTTGACGACGATCAGGTCGGCGCGGCGCAGCAGCAGTTCCGACACCGGCGCGGCGGGCGCCAGATTGGCGCAGACGAAGCCCGTCGCCCGGCCCACCGCCGCCTCGACCGTCTCGATCGGCAGCTCCAGCTGCACGATCAGCGCGCCCTCAATCCGCTGGGGCAGCTGTTCAGGCGTGACCATGTGGTTGGCGCCGGCCGCGACCACGATCTGGTTCTCGCCGGTTGGATCGACGGCGATCAGGGCGACGCCCGTCGGGGCCGCCACATCCACCTCCACTCCCGCCAGATCGACGCCCAGATCCTCCATCAGGGCCAGGGCCTCGCCGGCCATGGCGTCATTGCCGACCCGCCCGATCAGGCTGGCCTCGGCTCCCAGTTTCTCGGCCGCGAGAGCCTGGTTGGCGCCCTTTCCGCCAGGATGGCGCGCCAGGGTCGCCCCGGTCACCGTCTCGCCCGGCGCCGGCAGTTGGGGCGCAGTGGCAACCAGATCCAGATTGATCGAGCCGACGACGGTGATCCTCATGCGCCAGCCTCCAGCGCCTCAGCCTCCAGCGCCTGAGCCTTCAGCTTGGCGACGATCAGATCGAACACCCCTTGCGCGTCCGCCGCGACCGCCCAGCGATGCCGCGCCGTCGCCGGATCGATCCGGAACTCCACCGCCGTATGCCCGCGCGTCAGGTCCGAACCCGTCTCCACCTCGATCCGGCAGGGCTTCGTCTCGAACAGGTCAGGCCGGATCAGCCAGGCGATGGGACACGGGTCATGCAAGGGTGCCCCCCAATCGAAAGTGGGCCAGCCCACGATCTCGCGCTCGACCCGCTGCGAGAACCGCAGCGTCGACGCCGCCGCCCGCGCGGCCTCGCTGTCGATGGCCTCTATCGCCGCGATCCGGGCCTCCGTCGCGCGCACCTGATGGGTCGCGTCCAGGCCGAAGGCGACCACCTGACATCCCGATCCGAACACCACCGCCGCCGCATCCGGATCGGCCCAGATGTTGAACTCGGCCGATGCGGTGACATTGCCGCCTTCCGACCGCGCCCCGCCCATGACGACCACCGGCCCCAGCCGTTCGGCCAGCCGCCGCTCGCGCCGCATCGCCAGCGCCAGATTGGTCATCGGCCCCAGGACGGCGATGGCGACCGAACCTTCGGGCCGGTTCATCACCAGATCGACGATGGCGTTGGCGGCCGGTCCGTCGCCGACGATCCCCGTCGGTTCGAACGGCTCCAGATCGCCCAGACCCTCGACGCCGTGAAACTCGCCCGCCCCCGCCGGCGGACGTTTCAGCGGCCGCTCGGCCCCGCCGAACACCGGAACATCCTCGCGCCCGGCGATCTGGCGGATGATCCGCGCATTGCGCTGGGTCTTCGCGCCGGGGACATTGCCACCAACCGTGGTGACGGCCAGCAGCTCCAGCTCGGGCGCGGCGAAGGCCAGAAACAGCGCCACGGCGTCGTCCACGCCGGGGTCGCAATCGATGATCAGGGACTGAATAGACACCGCCCATGACTAGGCAGGCCCGCCGCGCGGAGCAAGCCGCAACCGCGCCTCACACCCGACACGCCTCCACGCACGCCTGGGCCAGCACCTCGGCCGAATCCGTCAGGGGTATGGCGGCGTCTTCGGCCCTCAGCAGCAGCGGCACCTCGGTGCAGCCGGCGATCAGCCCGTGCGCGTCCGCGTCCGCCAGGGCCTGCGCCAGCCGCGACATCCCTGCCCGCGCCGTCTCGCCGACATCGCCGCGCTTGACCCCATAGACCAGGCCCATGAAGGCCTCGCGGTCCGCACCCTCCAGCAGCACAGTGTCGACCCCGCGCGCCGCCAGCGCCTGCGTGTAAAGCCGCTCGCCCCCCGGCGTCGCCAGCACCCCGATCCGCTTAACTTCAGAGGCAGCCGCCGCATCCGCCGTCGCCGCGATCATGTCGATAAAGCGCAGGCCCTTCGCCTCACACGCCGCGCGGATCCCGCCCGCCTGGGCGTGGGCGGTGTTGCAGGGCATGGCGATCACCTCGGCCCCCGCCGCCGCCAGCCCCTCGGCCATGCGGCCCAGCACCACTTCGGCCTCGCCCGGCCGCGTGTTGCGATCGGGAACCTGGGGGTTCAGGTCCATGACCACCCGGATGTGATCGGCGTCCCCGTCCGCCGGCGTCAGCGCCTGCACCCGCGCCAGAAACGCCACCGTCGCCGCCGGTCCCATGCCGCCGATCACGCCCAGGATCTTGCTCATCGCATCACACCCCATCCCACGACCGCCGCGGCGGCCAGAACTGCCGGCACGGCGTAGCGGCTCTTCCAGGCCCACGCCACCGCCAGGGCGCCCGCAAAGATCGCTGCAGCCGCCGCCATCGACGGCGTCCGCTGCAAGGTCGCCCAGCCCAGCTCCACGCTGGTCGCGGCGATGATCCCTACGACGGCGGCGGCGACCCCGGCCAGAAGATCGTGCAGCCGCCGGTCCTCGACCACCGCCTCCAGCCGCTCATAGAAGATCATCGAAAAGGCGAAGGCGGGCGCGAACACCCCGGCCGTCATCGCCAGCGCCCCGCCCCAGCCCGCGCCCACGAAGCCGACGAAGGTGCAAAAGATCACCAGCGGCGCCGGGATCACCCCCGCAAAGGCGATCCCGTCCAGAAACGCCCCATCGTCGATCAGCCCGCGCCCCACTGTATCGGCGCGCACATAGGGAATGGCGGTATAGGCGCCGCCGAACGTCAGCAGCCCCGCCTTCAGCCCCGTCCAGAACATCGCGGCTGCGCCCACGTCGCCCCCCTGCGCCAACGCCTGTCCGAACACCGGCCCGCCGTCCCCCAGCCCGTGCATCGCCAAGGCTGCAACGACCGCCAGCGCCACGACCCCGACGGCCAAGCCGACCCGCCCGGCCCGGACCAGCACATAGGCCGCCCCGCCCGCCGCCAGCACGATCCAGAACGCCGCCCCGGCCAGGGTCGCCGCAAAGCCGACGACGGCGACGGCCCACAGCCAGCGATCCTCCAGGATATGCGATCCGATCTTGCAGACGGCGCGCACGATCACCGCGACCACCGCCGCCTGAACCCCCAGGAATGCCCCGGTCAGCAGGCCCACGACCGGCGACAGCGCCACATAGGCCCAGCCGATCCCCAGCATCAGGATCAGCCCCGGCAGCATGAAGCCCAGGCCCGCCAGCAGACCGCCGATCCGCCCCCGCGCCCGCATGCCCATATGCACGCACAGCTCGTGCGCCTCCGGCCCCGGCAGGACCTGCAGCACCGCCAGCAGCCGGTTGAACCGCGCGCTGGACATCCAACGGTCCTGATCGACCAGCTCGCGCCGGATCATCGCGATCTGCGCTACCGGCCCGCCAAACGCCAGCAGCCCGAACCGCAAGAACCGCAAAAACACCGCCGCCAAAGACAGTGCCGGCGGGACAGGTTCGATCTCGCGCCCCGTCACCCGCCGCCCCCGTCTTCACCGCCTCGAGCCCTCGCGATCCGATAGGGCCCCGCACGCATCGCCAGCGGCCGTCCCTTCCAGCTCAATCGCACCGCGCCCTCGTTCACAAGGGCGTCCACCGCGGCGTGAACCTGTGGCATCGCCTCGCGCCACGCGCCGCCCTCGCCCGCGACCACCCGCGCGACCTCGCTGGGGCAGACGGTGGCGTCCTCGGACCGGGCGGCCAGAAGCGCCAGCGCCGCCTCGCGGGGGTCCATGACGCGCGCCGCCTCTACAGCGCGCCTTCGATCTCGGTCTGATAGCCGAACAGCCCCTGCGCCCCGCCGGTGTGCAGGAACACCACCGTCTCGCCCTTGAACCGGCCGGCGCGCGCCAGGGCGACCAGCCCCTTCATCGCCTTGCCGGAATAGACCGGGTCCAGCACGATCCCGTCCAGACGCGCGGCCAGGGTCAAGGCGTCGATCACCCCCTGGTCGATCAGGCCATAGCCCTCGCCCACATAGTCGCAGTCGGCGACGACCTGCTCGCGCGTCACCCGTCCCGGCTGCCCCAGCAGGGCGGCCGTCTCCTCGGCCAGTTTGAAGACGTTCGCCTCCTGCCTCTCCTTGGGCGCCCGCACCCCGATGCCCAGCACGGGAATGTCCGCCCCCATGACCGCCAGCCCGGCGACCAGGCCCGCGTGGGTGCCCGCGCTGCCCGTCGCCGTCACGATGCGGTGGACCTCCAGATCCATCTCATCGGCCTGGATCACGATCTCGCGCGCGCAATCGACATAGCCCAAAGCACCCGTAGGGTTCGATCCGCCGCCGGGAATGACATAGGGCTTGCCGCCCCGCGCCCGCACCTCGGCCGCCGTCTTCTCCAGCTCGGCGACCATGTCCGTCCCGCCCGGCACGGTGCGCAGGGTCGCGCCGAACAGCCGGTCCAGCAGCACGTTGCCGTTGCCGACATAGTCCGTCGCCTTGGACCCCGTCCGCTCTTCCAGAATGATCTCGCAGGCCAGACCGTGGGCCGCCGCCGCCGCCGCCGTCTGGCGCACATGGTTCGACTGCACCGCCCCTTGCGTCACCAGGGTGTCGGCGTCTTCTTCGAACGCCGCGCCCAGCAGGAACTCCAGCTTGCGGGTCTTGTTGCCGCCGCCGGCCAGGCCGGTGCAGTCGTCGCGCTTGATCCACAGATCCAGGCCCAGCTCTTCCGACAGGCGGGGCAGCGGCTCCAGCGGCGTCGGCAGATGGGCCAGGCGGATGCGGGCGAAACGGGCGAGATGCATGGGACGGTTTCCTGTTCGCCGTCTTGATAGCCCGCGCCCGTGACATTCAAAAGCGTCCAGCCCCAGCCGCCCGCCCCTTCGTTCGCCCTCGACCTCAGCCCGGCGCGCCGGCCTCGGCCACACGCGTGGGAGCGACGAAGGCGGCGTCGCACAGGGCCTGGGCGAAGGCGTGGGACGTGACCGCCTGGCGATCCATCAAGGCGTCCAGCACCCCGGCCCCCGCATCCACCGTCACGACCAGCGGATAACGCCCGACCACCTGACCACCCTGCGCCGGATCGCGCAGTTCCGCCGTCGCCCGCATCCGGTGTTCGGCGCGATCGCCGGCCAGAATGGCCAGGCGCGGCGCCCGGCTCAGCGCCTCGACATGGATGCTCAGGTTCAGCCGATGCCGGCCGCCGGCGCACAGCCCCATTTCGTTCAGCACCTCGTCGTTGAAGGTGTCGGCGAAGTCGTCCTCGGCGTCCAGCCAGCCGGTCGTGGTTGTGACGCTGCCGATCCGCGCCTGCTCGGCCATGGCGGGCGACAGGGCCATCGGCGCGCCGCCGACATCCACCGAGGCGCAGGCCGTCAAGCCCGCACACGCCAGAACCGCGATCACGGCGGTCGTCTTGATCTGTTTCATCGTTCCCTCTCCCTAGAGCTGACACCAAGCTTGGCTGCGAATGAACGCCGCCTGAACGCCGTTCGACAAGCGGTCCGGAGCCAAAGCCGACTTCCAAGCGTTGCCGTCGCATGACCGCCGCCGCGCCTCCTTTGGATCTGCAACGCGAGCGCGCCTATGTCCGCGATCTGGGCCGCGCCTTCGCCGGCGCCCTGGTGTTCAACATTCCGCTGTTGATGACCATGGAGATGTGGGCGCAGGGCGTGATCATGGACCGCTGGCGGCTGCTGACCTTCATCGTCGCCGGCCTGCCGCTGCTTTACGGCCTGGCCTATTACGCCGGCTTCTCCAAGCGGCGCGGGCCGGTCAACGATGCGCTGGACACCGCCGTGGCCCTGGCGGTCGGCTTCATCACCGCCTCGGTGCTGCTGATCCTGTTCGGCGTCGTCGAATGGGACGCGCCGCCGCGCGAGGGCCTGGGCATGGTCGCGCTTCAGGCCATTCCCGGCGCCATGGGCGCGCTTCTGGCCCGGCGTCAGCTCAGCGGCGACGGCGGAGGCGACACGGATGAGGATCAGGCCTCCTATTTCGGCGAACTGTTCCTGATGGCGGCCGGTGCCCTGTTCTTCGCCCTGAACGTGGCCCCGACCGAAGAGATGATCCTGATCGCCTACAAGGCGACGCCCGCCCACATCCTGGCCCTGATCGCCGTCTCCATCCTTCTGCTCCACCTGATCGTCTTCAAGGCGGGCTTCGCCGGTCAGGAAGAGGCCGATCATCCGCTCAAGGCCTTCCTGCATTTCACCTTGCCCGGCTATGCCATCGCCCTGGCCGTCAGCCTGTTCACCCTGTTCCTGTTCGGGCGCACCGACGGCCATGCCGTCGCCGGCGTGGTCCAGACCATGGTCGTCCTGGGCTTCCCCGCCGCCATCGGCGCCGCCGCCGCCCGTCTGTTGGTCTGACCCCATGCCCACGAAGAAGAAGCCCGCCGCGTCGACCCGCCCTCTGTTGCAATGGGGCATGGCCTTGCTCGGCGCCGTCATCACCCTGACCGCCATCGGCATCGTGGTGTGGGAGGCGCTCCAGCCCACAGCCCCGCCCGCGCTCAGCGCCCGCATCGTCGCCGTGGACGTCACCCCCTCAGGCCAGGTCGCGACCGTCCGGGTTCAGAACGACGGCGACGACACTGCCGCCGCCGTGGATATCGAAGGGGTTCTGGGCGACCAGACCGCGACCGCCAGCCTGGACTATGTTCCCGGCCACGGCCACGCCAAGGCCTACCTCCGCTTCGACGCCGATCCGCGCGCGGCGGCCGTCTCGGTCAAGGGCTGGTCGGCGCCCTAGAGGGTGCTCACGCCGCCTGGGCCAGCACCGCGTCCTGCATCCGCTCGACCGTTTGCTGGGGCGCGCCGGCGCCGTCCACCGTGGCCCGCAGCGTCTCTTCCAGCGCCGGGGTCACGCGCACGCTGGCCATGGCCCAGCCGGAAAAGCCGCGCGCCGGGATCGGCTTGCGCTCGATCACCACCACCTCGTCATGACGCGGATCGCCCGCCAGCCGCGTCATCAGCCGGTCCAGATCCTGCGCTGCGCCCTCCAGCACCTGCAGGAACCGCCCGTCGTGGATCAGCAGCGCCCCGGTCAGGTCGTCGCGCGCATTGTTCCGCTGCGACGTGGCCAGGATGTCCACCTGCATCAGCAGGCTGTCGGCGTTGCCCCGCGCGCGGCTGGTGTAGAGGACGCGTTCCAGGTTCAGGCTCATATCCTCGTTTCACTCCGCCGACGCCGGCATCCGGCCCAAGCTTTGCGCATAGCCCAATAAATCCGCCGCGCCTACAACGACTTATGTGCGGTTTCGGACAACTCGACATCCGGCGCGACGCGGGTTAGCTTGCAGGCGTTCTCCGGGGGGTCGCAATCGAGCGGCTGAGATAGAGGTTTCTCCTCTGACCCGTCGAACCTGATCCGGGTCATGCCGGCGAAGGGATGAGTAACGCTATCGGTCCTCACGCGACAGGACCCTCGCGCCCGACGTCGGCGGACCTCAAACCGTTTGAGGCCGCCATGAACATCCAAGTCACTCCGCCCGCCCTGCCCGAGGAACCCAATGTGGATCTGGCTCTGAAAGACGCGCGCGAACAGGTGATGAAGGAGACCGGGACCATCCCGACCGGCGAACGGGCCGGCAGCCGCAAGGTCTATGTCGCCGGCGAACTCTATCCCGACATCCGCGTCCCCTTCCGCGAGGTCGCCGTCCACGCATCCGCCAACGAGCCGCCGGTGACCATCTATGATTCATCGGGCCCCTACACCGACCCGACCGTGACCATCGACATCAAGCGCGGCCTGCCCCACGTCAAATCCAGCTGGCAGCGGGATCGCGGCGACATCGCCCCGGTCGCCAATCCGCGCGAGGTCAAGCCCGAGGACAACGGCCATGCGTCGGGCCGCCACCTGGCCCCGCGCTTCGACACCTCCCACCACCGCGTCTTCAAGGGCGTCGAGGGCCGCCCGGTCACCCAGTACGAATACGCCCAGGCCGGCATCATCACGCCCGAGATGGAATATGTCGCCATCCGCGAGAACCTGCGCCGCGAGCAGAACAGCCCCTGCATCCGCGACGGGGAGGACTTCGGCGCCGCCATCCCCGACTTCGTGACGCCCGAGTTCGTCCGGCAAGAGATCGCCCGCGGCCGCGCCATCATCCCGCACAACATCAACCACCCCGAGGTCGAGCCGATGATCATCGGCCGCAACTTCCTGGTGAAGATCAACGCCAACATCGGCAACTCGGCCGTCCTGTCCTCGGTGGACGATGAGGTCGACAAGCTGGTCTGGGCCACCCGCTGGGGCGCCGACAACGTCATGGACCTGTCGACGGGCCGCAACATCCACAACATCCGCGACTGGATCATCCGCAACTCCAGCGTCCCCATCGGCACCGTGCCGATCTATCAGGCGCTGGAGAAGGTGAACGGCGTCGCCGAGGACCTGACCTGGGAGGTGTTCCGCGACACCCTGATCGAACAGGCGGAACAGGGCGTGGACTATTTCACCATCCACGCGGGCGTGCGCCTGCCCTTCGTGCCGATGACGGCCAAGCGGGTGACGGGCATCGTCAGCAGAGGCGGCTCCATCATGGCCAAGTGGTGCCTGGCCCACCACAAGGAGAGCTTCCTCTACGAGCATTTCGAGGACATCTGCGACATCATGCGCGCCTATGATGTCAGCTTCAGCCTGGGCGACGGCCTGCGCCCCGGCTCCATCGCCGACGCCAATGACGAGGCCCAGTTCGCCGAGCTGCGCACCCTGGGCGAACTGACCAAGATCGCCTGGGCCAAGGGCTGCCAGGTCATGATCGAGGGCCCCGGCCACGTGCCGATGCACAAGATCAAACAGAACATGGACGAGCAGCTGAAGCACTGCCACGAGGCGCCCTTCTATACGCTCGGGCCCCTGACCACCGACATCGCGCCGGGCTATGACCACATCACATCCGCGATCGGCGCGGCCATGATCGGCTGGTTCGGCACGGCCATGCTCTGCTACGTCACGCCCAAGGAGCACCTGGGCCTGCCGGACCGTCGGGACGTCAAGGACGGCGTCATCACCTACAAGATCGCCGCCCACGCCGCCGACCTGGCCAAGGGCCACCCCGCCGCTCGCCTGCACGACGACGCCCTGTCACGCGCCCGGTTCGAGTTCCGCTGGGAGGATCAGTTCAACCTGGGTCTGGACCCCGAAACCGCCCGCAAATACCACGACGCCACCCTGCCCAAGGAGGCGCACAAGACCGCCCACTTCTGCTCCATGTGCGGCCCCAAGTTCTGCAGCATGAAGATCAGCCAGGACATCCGCGACGCCGCCGCCGCCCAGAACGACGCCGGCGCCTCGCTGTCGGAAGCCGAAGCCGGCATGGCGGAGATGAGCGCGAAGTTCCGCGCCGGCGGTGGTGTGGTGGAGGTGAAGGTGTGAGGTTAAGCGTTATTTCCTAATTTCCGCCAGATGCGGGCTGGGCTTGAGGCTGCGGTTTTAGCTGTATCCCATATACGGGGATCAGCTTAGATACCGCGCGCCCGATACAAAGCAGAAGCTGCATCAATTCGGTAATCTCGGCGTTTGACGGCCACGTTACCGTCCCGGACGGATGTGAGAAACGATTGCGAGTTTCTACTGCAGCGTTCAGCCTTTTCTTTGCGGAACTTGATGTTAAATCAGACTGATGCAGCTGCAAATATACTTGAAGTTCTGTGTCGGAGCCTATTCTGGCCCATGCATCGGCAATACCAAATCGCTCGAATAATCCCGATAGCGTTTCCGCCCTCATGTTTTCATGTGTAATAGACATACAGTAATTATTTATCTCACCAGGAACACCTTGATCAGATAAGTTTTTAGACAGTGTAGAGGCAATGCTCTTGATATGTTTTTCCATTCTATATTTTCTTGGATTTGCAATCACGTCCGCCGCTAGCTTCTGAAGACTTTCTTTCATGGTCCGGGGCAGCTGCGAAAACAACGTCGCGTTTTGAGAAGCTCGCAGAGCAAGGTCCTCAATCTGATTGCGGATCAATGATTCAAAACGCGCTAGACATAGAACATACATTGCGCCGCGCAGCGCTGGTATTCCCGGCTGAGCAATTTTCACCTGACCAGCAAGATTCGATATTGCTTCCAAGTGAGCAGCGTTCGGATCACTTCCTTCGAACAATGTTAACGGTGCAAGCTTCTGGAGTTCGGAGGTCGATTCAATAAGCGCGAGCGTGACGCCGTACGTGGTCATGTCGCGTTCAAAATCGTCAAACAAAGGATCGACAGGCATCACGTGGCCGCAAGAATGCGCTGCGCCAACTTTACACGATCAACGATTGAGTCGACTGTGTTTCCTCGGCCAATCAAAGTGTCGTATTCTACAGGGTCGGCAAGTGACCGTTGCAACGCATTCTGGATCGGAACTTTTCGTGCGAGAGTATCCGATAATGGCTGCAAGCTGTGCGCAACCATGAGAGCATCATAAAGAGGACGACTTACTCGCCCCTCGGGTAGCCTGAAAGGCTTGTGATCAAACAAGTCATCAAGATCTTTCAGGCAACGCAAAAATAGGACCGAAGAGGCTTCTACTTGGTCGTCACCGTCGTTCTGGTGGCGCTCGAGGCAGTCATCAAGAAGGCGTCTCAATGGCGCTCGAAGCCCGAGCTGTATAGTTTCGCGTATCGCGAAAAAACGTAGGACAAGTTCACAATCCGCCATGGTCCTGTAAAGGACATTTTTAGCCAGATCCGCTGGGACCGGTTGGTTTTCTTCCGGCCCCTTCGTAGGAATCCCCCATATCCGAGCAAATGTGGGATCTCGAGAAAGGTTCCTGATGCGAGAAGTGAAGGAACTTTGATAAAGCGCGTTCCTCAGTTCTTGAGGATTTAGAGCAGCACCACCGGTATTTAACCGACGAAACATAATCATCCTGATATCTTGCTCATCGGCGCTAGTTTTACGCTTTGTTTCTGCCAATAAAACAATTGCCGACATCGTCCGGCGCAATAGACCCCTCTGAATTAGGAGCGGCAAGTCTTTGAAATACTTTCCGTTTAGCTCCTTCCAAAACTCAAGACCCCTAAGCCGAAACCCATTATCCATATATTCGATCGTCGTATCTAATCTTTGCCGACCGTCCATTACCTCATACTGATTATACTCATTCTCATATAGGAATATTGGTGGGATCGGTATATTCATTAGAATAGACTCGATTAGATGGGATCGCTTTCGACTATCCCACCTGTGGCGACGCTGATAATCGGGAGACCGATTAATCCAAGAGTTCGATGTGGCGCTCTCTCTCAACATGTGTAGAGAGAAGTCCATATTTGACCTAACCACGCGGACCTGAGATTCTGCGTATTTGTCATCGATAGATTTCGGAGGCTCTGACTCACTTTCCGAATCAACCGCTTCATCTTCCTCTTCAAACCATTCTTCAACCTCGTCTTCCGAGGGTGACGGGTCGGGCAGGAAGGATTCTTCGGTCATGTTTCAACTGTGCCGTGTCTCATGGCCTCCCGCAATCCCATAGGTGGGCAAGTTCCCAACCGGTCAGCCGCTCTGGCAGCACTTCACAGCCTTGGTAAATCCGCCCGCCGTTATGCGAGCGGAGAGCCTCAAGCCCCTCTCCAGCGGTGGAGGGACGTCGGTTGCGGCTTCTGTTAGAAATGAGTCGGCGATGAAAACGATCTTCGACCGCGAAATCACGTTGAAGGCCCTGTCCGACGCCGCCCTGATCGCGCGCACCGGCACGCGCGAAGAGCAGTCCGGCAAGTTCCTGCCGCCGCCCGGCTGGAAGGGGCATCTGGTCACCGCCGCCGACGCCGCGCCTGCACCGAAAAAACGGGCCTGATTTCTTCTTTCGTCATCCTCCGACAAGCCGCGTCTTCGCGGCGCAGACCGGCGGACCCAGCGGCGCGCGCGAGCGCGACCCTGTCGCGGACACTGACGCCCCACATCCTGCGTGAACACATCGCCTTCGGCGCCCCCGGGTACCCCGTTCTTCCCCGGCTTTCGCGAGGGTTCGCCCGGAATGACGAAAGGGAGGGATGCACAGCCAGCCGCCCTACCTATGCACGACGTCCCTGCCCCGGCCGTTGAAATCCCTCGCCTTTCGCGAAATCGACGCCCTCTACCCTATCACGCTTCGGGGCGGCCTTAGACTGGCGGGGCGTCCTGTGTCGGGCGCGGGCGACAGGCCGGGGATGGGATGGACGACGACCACAGCTATGACGACGGCGGGTTCGAGGGGCCGCGCGATCCGTTTTACGATGCGATGACCCAGCAGGCGCTGGATCAGATCCGCATCCTGCGCGAGGCGGGTCTGGAGCAGACGTATCGCGACGCCCTGCATCACGATTCCTCGCCCGAGGCCGAGGCGGCCTTCTGGCGCGCGCACGGCCTGCCGATGCATCTGTTGCGGCTGCCCGATCTGGTCACCTCGGACCCCGCCGCGCGCGCGGCCGACCGGGTGCAGAACCGGGGCTATCGCCGCCTGTCGAAGGAGGCGTGGGAGGCGGCGGGCACGGCCTATCTGGCCGGGTCCACGGCCGAGGAGGTCAGCGCCGTCTATGGCATGGCGGTCAGCACCTTTCGCGCCCGCGCCAGGGACGAAGGCTGGCGGCGCGAGGATCAGCCCGATCCGTTGCGCGAGCCGATCGACCTCGAGGCCGAGACGGCCGACGGTTTGCCCGACTATGGGGCCATGGCGGCCCACGCCCTGGTTCGCCTGAACCGGGCGCTTCAGGCCGGGCGCGCGCTGGAGGCCGCGCGCTGGGTGCGGCTGCACGCCGACCTGACCCGTATGGCAGCCTCCCCGCCGCCGTCCCCGCTCGCGCCGCCACCTGCAAAGCCCCCGGCCCAACCCAAGGAGCCGGACCTGGGCGAGCGCGCCGCCGCCGTCGCCGAACAGGTCGGCCTGATCGCCCGCGAGGCCTGCGCCCTCAAACGCGGCGATTACGCCGGCCGCGACGCCCTGATGGCCCGCCTCGAAGCGCTGGACGACCTGAAACCGGCCCCGAGATCAGACGAATTAGACGAAATAGACGGTGTTTTTGTCGCCCGACCACCGGACTGACCGTCTCCTCCCCAACGCCTGCGATGGGGAGGGGGACCGCGCCCTTTGGGCGGGGTGGAGGGGCTCTTGAGGCCCCACAGACGTCGATTTCACAGAAGGAACCCCTCCGTCACGGTGCCAAGCGGCGCCGCGCCACCTCCCCGCTGCGCAGGGAGGAGACGGCCTAGACCTCCGACGCGATCTTGCGCAGGGCCTCTTCGAACACCGAGGCCGGCTGGCCGCCCGAGATCAGATATTTGCCCTCGACCACCACGGCCGGGACCGAGGTGATGCCCCGTGCGCGCCACAGGTCCTCGGCCTGGCGCACGGCCTGGGCGTAGCGGCCCGAGGCCAGAACCTCGCCCGCCTCGGCCCGGTCCAGCCCGGCCTTTTCGGCGGCGGTGGTCAGGACCCCGGCGTCGGTCAGGTTCTTGTTCTCGGTGAAGTGGGCGGTGAACAGCGCCTGCTTCAGGGCCTTTTGCTTCTCCGGCGCCGTCTCATGCGCCCAGTGCAGCAGCCGGTGGGCGTCGAAGGTGTTCCAGATGCGGCTGTCGTCGGTCATGCGCATGTCGAAGCCCACCTCGCCCGCCCGCTCGCGGATCATGGCGCGGTTGGCGGCGGACTGCTCAGGCGACGCGCCGTATTTGCGGCCGATGTGTTCGACGATGTTCTCGCCCTCGGGCGCGATCTGGGGGTTCAGCTCGAACGGCTGAAAGGCGATGTCGGCGGCGATCCCCTCGTCCTTCAGCGCGTCCAGGGCCGTGTCCAGCCCGCCCAGCCCGACCACGCACCAGGGGCAGACGACGTCGGAGACGAAGTCGATCTTCAGGGTCTTGAGCGGAGCGTTCATGGCGCGACCTTCTGGAACAGAGTGTGTTGCATAAGGATATGGGAATCATGACGACAAACGCCAGACCGTCTCCTCCCCACCGCGTGGGGAGGGGGACCCCGAAGGGGTGGAGGGGCTCTTCTCCGCCTCGCAGAACCCCTCCGTCACCGCGCAAAGAGGCGCCGCGCCACCTCCCCATGAAATGGGGAGGAGACAGAAGCCTCAGCCCAGGCTCAAATCCCGGGGCGGACGTATCCGGCGCCAGCGCGCCTCCACGAAGGCGAAGGCGCCGAAGGCCATCAGCCCCGCCGCCGTCAGCCCCAGGATCCACGATCCGCCCGGCTGGGCCTCCAGCGCGTCCAGCGCCGCCGCCGTCGTCGTCACCTCGCCCGAGCGCGCATGCAGCCCCGCCAGAACCACGAACACACCCAAGGGCAGATAGGCGAACCCCCGCGCCGCATAGCCCGCCCGCGCCAACGCCGTCGCCGTGCCGCAGAAGGCCTTGGGGCAGGCCAGGGCGTCGTCGAAGTCGTCGCGGACGGCCCTGACGATATTGCCGACGCCGACGCCCAGCACCACCAGCCCCGCCCCGATCAGCAGCACCTCGCCAAACGGCATCCCCAGCAGCATGGCCGCCTTCTCCTGGTTCTCGGCCACGCTCTCGGCCTGGGCCGCCGAGGCGTTTGTCGCCTCGCCGAACTCGTCCAGATATTCGAACACCCCCGACGCCAGCACGCCGTAGAACAGGCCGCTGAACGCGTGGCCCGCCCGCGTCGTCCAGCCCTTCAGGTCCGTCCCTTCATGGTCCGCATCGAACACCGCCTGCAACACCCGCCAGCCGACGAAGGCCCACAGGCCCAGGCCCAGCAACACCAGCCAGACCTTGCCGAACGGCTGCTCGGCTAGCCAACCCGCCGCCCCGCTAGTCCCCACCGCATCGCCGATCCGGTCCGTCGCCGCCAGCAGGGTCAGCGCTCCAGCCGACAGGTAAACGAAGCCTCGCGCTCCATAGCCGAGCCGCGCCGCCCATTCGATCAGGGTCGCCAGCGGCGGCAGGCGAAGGGTCTTGGCGGCGTTCATGATGTCTCCCACGTCAGGCCGCCCTAACGCCCCGGCCGAGGCAAAGGCTCCGCTTCTCGCTGTGTCGACATCCGACAGACGCCGGCGGGCGTGTGCCGCTAGGGTTCGCCTCCTTGGGAGCCGTTCGCTTGAACATCTACGAGTTTCACTTCTTCGACGAGGCGGATCGCCGTCCGCTGCTCGACTTCTTCGACGGCGCCGATGACGCCACGGCGCTGGAAGCTGCGCGGTCGCAGCTGGCGCGCCATGCCTCCTGCGCAGGTGTCGAAGTGCTGGAAGCCGGGCGTCTGGTCGGCCGCGTCACCCGCTGAGCCTCGGCTGCGCTCTGCCCGATCGCGTACACAACGCGGTAAAGACACGACTTTCCCCAGAAAGCCGCGTGACATATAGCAACGCTGTGTCGAGTTTCGACAGACGCCGCGCTCAGATCGCCTTATGCGCGAACTCATGAACCGCCTCTCGCCTGGCAACCGATTGATCCAAGGGCTGAACCCCGACGATCGCGACGCTCTCCTCTCCATCGCCACTCCGGTGGAATTCGCGCCCGGCCATGTGTTCAGCGAGCCTGACGACGCCATCGAGCACCTGCATTTCATCGACAGCGGCTTCTGCTCCTCGGTCGCGGTGCTGGAAGACGGCCGGACCGTGGAGACCGTGATGATCGGGCGCGAGGGCGTGCTCGGCGTCGTCGCTTCGGTCGTGCCGCACCACGCCCACACCCGCAGCGTGGCCCAGGTCGCCGGGACGGCGCGCCGGGTGGACGCCGCCAAGTTCCGCGCCCTGTCGGCTCAACGGCCGGGCGTTCGCGACGCGGTCGCCGAATACATGGCGCGGCTTCAGGGCGAGTTGGAGCAATCAGCCGCCTGCAACGCCCTGCACCACGCCGGGCAGCGGTTCGCCAAATGGCTGCTGCGCTGCCACGACCGGGTCGAGGGCGACACCCTGAACCTGACGCAGGAGTATCTGGCCTCCATGCTGGGCTCGCAGCGGACCACGGTGAACGAGGCGGCGCAGGGGCTTCAGAAGGCGGGGGCCATCGCCTATTCGCGCGGCCGGATCACGGTGCTGGATCGCGCCGCCTTGGAGCGGGCGGCCTGCGAATGCTACCGCCGGGGCGGAGACCGGCAGCCCTAGTCGACCTGGGCGGCCGGCAGTTCGAGGACCGCCTTCAGCCCGCCCATGTCGCTGTCCGCCAGCGTCAGCCGCCCGCCGTAGGCGCGCGTCAGGTCGTCAACGATCGACAGGCCCAGGCCTGAACCTGGCGCGCTTTCGTCCAGCCGCGCGCCGCGCTGCATGACGGTGTCGCGCTGATCCGCCGGCAGGCCCGCTCCGTCGTCTTCGACCACTAGGATCATCTGACCCAGGCCACTGCCGCCCGCGGAGACGCGCACCCGGCGCCTGGAGAATTTGGCGGCGTTTTCGATCAGATTGCCCAGGATTTCCTGCAAATCCTGACGCTCGCCCAGGAAGGACAGGCTGTCGGGCGCGCGCCAGTCGATCTCGACGTTCTTGTCGCGGAAGACCTGTTCGATCATCACCGCCAGCTCGTCCAGCACCTCGGCGACGGGCGTCGTCTCGCCCAGACCGTGGGCGGCGCGGGCGGCGGCGCGGGCGCGGCGCAGGTGGTGATCGACCTGGCCCTGCATGATCTTGGTCTGGCGCCGCACCAACTCGGGCAGATCGCCCTCGTTGGTCCCCGCCTCGGCCAGCATGACCGAGATCGGCGTCTTCAGCGCATGGGCCAGGTTGCCGACGTGGGTGCGCTGGCGATCCACGACCTCCTGATTGTGGTCCAACAGGCGATTGACCTGCTCGGCCAGCGGCTGGATTTCCTGCGGATAGGAGCGACCGATCCGGGCGGACTTGCCCTTGCGCACGTCCGCGATCTCGTTGCGCAGGTCGAAAAGGGGGCGCAGGCCGATCCGCACCTGGATGAAGACCGCCGATACCAGTCCCAGCCCCAGGATCAGGAAGGCGATCCAGGTTACGCGCGCGAACTGACGCGTGTCCGCATCGACGTCGGAGCGATCCAGCGCCGCGATGAAGATGACCGGATGTTCGTGCCGGGGAATGGACTTCATGCTGGCGGCGACACGCAGCGGCTCGCGCGTCTCGGCGTCGTCCTTGGGGCCGGTGGTGTTGAAGGTGATGACGTCGCCGAAGGCCGCATCCAGGCGCGCAGGCAGGTCGGCGGGCAGGGCCAGGTCATAGCGCCACAGCGAGGTCGAACGCGCCAGGCTGACCAGCCGTCCGTCGGGGCGCACCTCCATGATCTGCCAGTATTTGCCCGACAGCAGCCGCAGGGTTCTGGCGTCCTGGATCTGCGGAATGGCCTCGCCTTGCGGCGTGCGACTGGCGCCGACCACGATCTCGTCGATCGTTTCGTTGAGCATCGCGCCTAGACGCCGCAGGGCGGATTCCTGAAAGGCCTGGGTCAGCACCAGCGCTGAAATGACCAGAGCGACCACGATCCAGGCCGAGGCCAGCCAGATCAGCCGGCGCGTCAGTGAGCGACCGGGGCGACCGAACCAGCGGCCCCAGTCGTGGAGCGCGTCGGCGTTGGGTTTCGAAGCCGTCGCCTCGGTCACGCCGGATCGGATTCGCCCGCCAGCGGCGTCAGCCGATAGCCGAGGCCCCGCACAGTCTCGATCCGGTCCGATCCGACCTTCTTGCGCACCCGGCCGATGAAGACCTCGATGGTGTTGGAATCGCGGTCGAAGTCCTGATCGTAAAGGTGTTCGACCAGTTCGGTGCGGCTGATGACCCGGCCCTGATGCATCATCATGTAGTGCAGCAGCCGGTATTCCAGCGAGGTCAGGCGCAGGGGCTCGCCATTGACGCTGGCCCGCGCCGCGCGGGGATCCAGCCGCAAGCCTCCACAAGACAGGGTCGCCGAGGCGATGCCCGCCGAGCGGCGCAGCAGCGCCCGCAGACGCGCCAGCAGTTCTTCGGTATGGAAGGGTTTGGTCAGATAGTCGTCGGCGCCGGCGTCGAAGCCCGCCACCTTGTCCGACCAGGCGCCGCGCGCTGTCAGGATCAGAACCGGCGTCGTCTTGCCCTCGCGCCGCCAGCGCTCCAGCACCGACACGCCGTCGATCTTGGGCAGCCCCAGATCCAGGACAATGACGTCGTAGGGTTCGTTCTCGCCCAGATAATGGGCTTCTTCGCCGTCCGGCGCATGGTCCACGGCATAGCCTGCGTCGCCCAGCGCCGCCTTAAGCTGACGCGACAGATCCGCGTCGTCCTCGACCAGAAGCACGCGCATCAGTTCGGCCTGCGACGTTGATTGTTGTTGTCGGGACGCGCCTGTCCGGTCTGGCCGTCGACCACGACCTCCCGCACGCGTCCGTCGCGTTCGACCAGGACGGAATAGTTGCCGTCGCGGCGCGGTTGGGTGTCGATGGGGCGACCGCCGCCGGCCTCGCCGCCACGACGACGGGCCTCGTCGGGACTGACGCGCGGACCACGGTCCTGCGAGCGCTGGTCCTGATCGCGCGACTGGGCCTGCGCCGACGTCGTCAGGACGGGCGCGAAGGCCAGACCGAGAGCCAGGGCCAGGGCCGGAGGGGCGATCAGGAGAGGGGCGAGTTTACGAAACATGGCGACCGATCTAGTCCCGATCATCTGAACGGGCGCTGAATACGTCGTATAGTTTAAAGCGAACGCTGCTCCAAACCGGCGACCAAATCAGACGACGGCGTCCTGACGTGTTTTTCATCCAGATGAACCGAACCTGATCGATCCTGTTCAGAACCGGCTCAGTCGCCGGGTGCTCAAATCGCCTCATCGCTGGTCACCCCGACCGGAAGAACATTTGAGGAGATCGCCATGCGCAAGCTCATCGTCCCCGCCATCGCCCTGGCCGCCGCCTCGGTCGCCGCGCCGTCCTTCGCCCAATCCTATCACCACCGCCCGGCCCCGCCCCATCACGCCAGCTATGGCTCGTGGCAGTCGATCAACGCCCGTCAGGCCAACCTGGATCGCCGCATCGATCAGGGCGTCCGCAACGGCCAGCTGAGCCGCCGCGAAGCCACCCGTCTGCGCGGAGAGTTCAACAGCCTGCTGCGTTTGGAAGCCAACTATCGCCGCGGCGGCCTGACCGCCTGGGAACGCCAGGACCTGGACCGTCGCTTCGACCGCCTCTCGGCCCAGATCCGCTACGAACGCCGCGATTACGACAACCGTCGGGGCTGATCATCTCGACGAAGACACCTGGAAGCGCGGCCGCAAGGCCGCGCTTTTCTTATTTGATCTGAAGCCAAACGGCCGGGCGCTGCGCGGCGCATCCTCAAGCACGCCCTTGCTTCAGAAGGTCGGGTTGCGGGCGCTTCAAATGTCGCCAGCGCTGCGACTGACCCAGCTTCCTTAGTTTTATGAATCCTTTAGGTCGGCGGCGCGGACTCGCATCGCGCCATTATGCCGCCCGGTGGTCTGTTCCCGCTCGAACTTGAGTGAGGAGGCCGGATTGGCCGATGTGATTTTTCTGGCGGTGGGTGCGGGGGCGTTCGCCGTCTTCGCCCTGCTGGCCACAGCGTTGAAACGGGTGTGACGATGATCGCCATGCTTTGGGGGGCGGGGGCGCTGGTCGTCGCCGTTTACATGGTCGCGGCGCTGCTGCGGCCCGAGCGGTTCTGAGGAACCGGGACGGATTTCATGAACATGCAAGGATGGGGCGAGATCGCCCTGACCCTTGGGCTGGCCGTAATGCTCGGCTGGCCCATCGGCGTTTATATGTCGCGCGTCTGGAATGGCGAGCGGACCTGGCTGGATCCGGTGCTGAAGCCGGTCGAGGCCGTCTTCTACGGCGCGGCAGGCGTCGATCCGAAACGCAGCCAGGGCTGGCTGGGATACGCCGGCACCCTTTTGGCCTTCAACCTGGCGGGCTTTGTCCTGCTGTACGCGATCTTGCGTCTGCAGGGCGTGCTGCCGCTGAACCCGCAAGGGTTCGCAGGCGTGTCGCCGCATCTGGCCTTCAACACCGCCGTCAGCTTCGTGACCAACACCAACTGGCAGAGCTATGGCGGGGAGGCGACCCTGTCGACCTTCACCCAGATGGTCGGCCTGACGGTGCAGAACTTCGTCTCGGCGGCGACGGGCGCGACGATCGCGGCGGCCCTGGCGCGCGCCTTCGTGGCCAATCGCGGCGAGGGGGTCGGCAATTTCTGGGCCGATTTGACGCGCACGACCCTGTATGTCCTGTTGCCCGCCGCCCTGATCCTGGCCGTGGCCCTTTCGGGTCTCGGCATCGTTCAGAGCCTGGCGGCCCACGTGACGGCGACCGGCGTCGAGGGCGGATCCCAGACCTTGCCGCTGTTCCCGGCCGCCAGCCAAGTGGCGATCAAACAGCTGGGCATCAACGGCGGCGGCGTCTTCAACGTCAACGGCGCCCATCCGTTCGAGAACCCGAACGCCATCACCAATCTGCTGACCGCGGTGGCGATCAACGTCATGGGCTGGGCGGCCTTCTTCGCCTTCGGCCGTACCGCCATGGCGGGACGCGACATCCGCGCCCTGGTGGGGGCCGCCCTGATCCTGCTGAGCGCCGCCAGCGCGGCCATGTATGTGATCGAGACCCAGCCGGCCCCGGCCCTGGTCGCGGCCCAGGTCGACGCTTCGGTCAATATGGAAGGCAAGGAGGTCCGCTTCGGCGCGCCCGCCTCGACCGTCTGGTCAGTGGTCACGACCGGCGCCTCAAACGGCTCGGTCAACTCCATGCACGCCAGCTTCATGCCCTTGGGCGGCGGGTTGCAGATGTTCCTGATGCAACTGGGCGAAATCCTGCCCGGCGGGATCGGATCGGGCATCGCCGTCATGGTCGTCATGGCCCTGCTGTCGGTCTTCGTCGCCGGCCTGATGGTCGGGCGCACCCCCGAGTATCTGGGCAAGAAGATCGAGGCGCGCGAGATCCAGTTCGCCATGATCGCGGTGCTGATCCTGCCGCTGGCCATCCTGGGTTTCACCGCCGTGTCGGCCGTCTTCCCGACGGCGCTGGCGGGCCTGCTGAACAAGGGGCCGCACGGCCTGTCGGAGATCCTGTACGCCTATACCTCGGCGGCAGCGAACAACGGCTCGGCCTTTGCGGGCCTGACCGCCAATGCACCCTGGTGGAACACGACCCTGGGTCTGGGGATGCTGTTCGGGCGGTTCATTCCGGCCGTCGCCGTCCTGGCTATCGCCGGCAGTCTGGTGGCCAAGCCCAAGTTGGCGCCCAGCCCCGGCACCCTGCCGACCGACAACGGCCTGTTCATCGGCCTGCTGATCGGCGTGATCCTCATCCTCGGCGGCCTGCAGTTCCTGCCCGCCCTCGCCCTGGGACCGATCGTCGAGCACTTCCAGGTGCTCGCGGCGGTCGCCGGCGCCTGATCCTTCGGACATCCTGACATGACACAAATAACTCTGGATCCGCGCGAGGGCGGCCGTGCGTCGCCTCTCGCGGGCGGCCTCTCGGGACAGATGATCGGACGCGCCGTCGGCGACGCCTTCGTCAAACTGAACCCCGTCAAGCTGATCAACAACCCAGTCATCTTCACCACCTGGATCGTGGCGCTGCTGTCCACGCTCTCGGCGGCGGCGGCCATCGCGGGCGGTCAGTCGGCGGGCTTTGCGGTGCAACTGGCGCTGTGGCTGTGGGCCACGGTCCTGTTCGCCAATGTCGCCGAAAGCATCGCCGAAGGGCGCGGCAAGGCGGCGGCCGATTCCTTGCGCGCCACCCGCGTCACCACCAAGGCCAAGCTGATCGTCGATCCGAAGACCGGCAGCGTGGTCCCGACCAACGCCTCGGAGCTTGAAGTCGGATCGATCATCCTTGTCGAGGCCGGCGACGTGATCGCCTCGGACGGCGAGATCGTCGAGGGCGTCGCCTCGGTCAACGAGGCCGCCATCACCGGCGAGAGCGCCCCGGTGATCCGCGAAAGCGGCGGCGACCGATCGGCTGTCACCGGCGGCACGACCGTCGTCTCGGACTGGATCAAGGTGCGCATCACCGCCAAGCCCGGCTCGACCTTCCTCGATCGCATGATCGCCATGGTCGAGGGCGCGGACCGCCGGAAGACGCCGAACGAGCTGGCCTTGGCCGTGCTGCTGGCCGGCCTGACCCTGATCTTCCTGATCGCCGTCGTGACCCTGGTGGGCCTGGGCGCCTATTCCGGCGTCGATCTGGATCCGATGGTGCTGGGCGCCCTGTTCATCACCCTGATCCCGACCACGATCGGGGGCCTGCTGTCCGCCGTCGGCATCGCCGGCATGGACCGGTTGCTGAAGGTGAACGTGCTGGCCACCTCGGGCCGTGCGGTGGAGGCGGCAGGCGACGTCGACACCCTGCTGCTCGACAAGACCGGCACCATCACCTTCGGCAACCGCATGGCGACCGAGGTCATCCCGGTTCCGGGCGTGCGCCCCGAGGCCGCCCTGGCAGCCGCCGTCATGGCGTCGCTCGCCGACGAGACGCCGGAGGGCCGCTCCATCGTCGAGCTGGGTCGCAACGCCGGGGTTTCGGTCGATCAGCCCGCCGGCGCCGTCGCCATTCCCTTCACCGCCGTCACCCGCCAGTCGGGCCTAGACGTCGGCAAGGACAGCTGGAGGAAGGGCGCGGTCGATGCCGTGCTGAAGGATCTGAACCTGATCGACGGTTCGGCCCCGGCCGAGTTCCGCCAGGCAGTGGACCGGATCGCCCGCTCGGGCGGCACGCCCCTGGCCGTGACCCAGAACGGCGTCCTGGTCGGCGTCATCCACCTGAAGGACGTGGTCAAGCCGGGCGTGAAGGCGCGCTTCGCCGACCTGCGCCGCATGGGCCTGCGCACCGTCATGATCACCGGCGACAATCCGGTGACCGCCGCCGCCATCGCTTCGGAAGCGGGAGTGGACGACTACCTCGCCGAGGCCACGCCCGAGGACAAGATGCGCCTGATCAAGGCCGAACAGGCCAAGGGTCGCCTGGTCGCCATGTGCGGCGACGGCGCCAACGACGCCCCGGCCCTGGCCCAGGCCGATGTCGGCGTGGCCATGCAGACCGGCGCCCAGGCCGCGCGCGAGGCCGGCAACATGGTCGATCTGGACAGCGACCCGACCAAGGTCATCGAGATCGTCGAGGTCGGCAAGCAACTGCTGATCACGCGCGGCGCCCTGACGACCTTCTCGGTCGCCAACGACGTGGCCAAATATTTCGCCATCATCCCGGCGATGTTCGTGGTGGCCCTGCCATCGCTCGGCGCGCTGAACGTCATGCGTCTGCACAGCCCCGAGAGCGCCATCCTGTCGGCGGTGATCTTCAACGCCCTGGTCATCGTCGCCCTGATCCCGCTGGCGCTGAAGGGCGTCAAATACCGGGCCATCGGCGCCGGCGCGCTTCTGGGTCGCAACCTGCTGATCTACGGCCTGGGCGGCCTGATCGCCCCGTTCGTCGGCATCAAACTGATCGACCTGCTCATCTCCGGCCTGGGTCTGGCGTAATGCGTCGGGAGGTCTCTCGCATCCTGCAACTCGTCGTGGCGGTGCTGGTCATCGCCGTGATGTGGGGCGTGGCGACGCTGCAGCAGACCGATCCGCGCACCCGCTCCAATCCCATGGCCATCCATCCTGTTCGAATAGAGAAATCCAATGCGTAAATCCTTCTCCAGGGCCTCGGGCCGCAACGACGCCTGGTTCGCCGCCGCCTGTATCGTCGGCCTCGCCGGTCTCGGCCTATGCAGCGAAGCCAAGGCCCAGGACGTGTCGGCGAACGTCGCCGTCACCTCCGACTACGTCTTCCGCGGGGTCAGCCAGACCCAGGAAAACCCCGCGATCTCGGCCGGCGTCGATCTGACCAGAAGCGGCTTCTACGCCGGCGGCTGGGCCTCCAACGTCGATTTCGGCGACGACACGGACGCCGAGGTCGATCTGTATGCCGGCTATCGGCCCGAGGTCGCCGGCTATGCGCTGGACTTCGGCGTGATCGGCTATCTCTACGCCGGTCAGCCGGACGGCGCCGACTATGACTATGTCGAGTTCAAAGCCGCCGCCTCGCGCGCCTTTGGCCCCGCGACCCTGGGCGCCGCCGTCTATTATTCGCCCGACTTCTTCGGCGCGGCCGAAGACGAGGCGACCTATGCCGAGGTCAACGGCGCGGTCAGCCCGGCCGACAAATGGACCGTCTCGGGCGCCGTCGGGCGTCAGTGGGTGTCGTCGGACCTGGACTACACCACCTGGAACCTGGGCGCGGCCTATCAGCTGACCGACACTCTGGCGCTGGACCTGCGCTATCACGACACCGACCAACACGACTTCGGCGACATCTACGGCGTGCGTGCCGTAGCCACGCTGAAGGCGACCTTCTGAGGCGACGACCATGGTCAACCAACTTCGCCCGGCCCTCGTCATGACGGCCCTGTTCACCCTGCTGCTGGGCCTGGCCTATCCGCTGGCCATCACCGGCATCGCCCAGGTCGCCTTCCCGGATCAGGCCAACGGCAGTCTGGTGCGCGACGCCGGCGGGCGGGTCGTCGGCTCGTCCCTGATCGGCCAGCCCTTCGTCGGCGCCACCTACCTGCATCCGCGCCCGTCGGCGGCGGGCGACGGCTATGACGCCGCCGCCTCGTCGGGCTCCAACATGGGGCCGCTGAACCCGGACCTGATCGCTCGCGTCGCCGAAAGCGCGCAGACGATCCGCGCCGAGGACGGCCCCGGCGTCATCCCCGCCGATGCGGTGACGACCTCGGGTTCGGGCCTCGACCCGGACGTGTCCCCGGCCTACGCTCGGCTTCAGGCCGCGCGGATCGCCCGCGCCAGAGGCGTTCCCGTGCAACAGGTCCAGAGCATCATCGACGCGCACATCGAAGGGGCCTTCCTGGGCTTCATCGGCCAGCCGCACGTCAATGTCCTGCTGACCAACCGCGCGCTGGACGCCCGCTTCGGGGCGGAGGGCTGATTGCCCGAAACGGCGCCCGAAACGCCCGCGACTTCAGCCGTTCCGCGCCGCAAGCGCGGGCGGCTGAAGGTGTTTCTGGGCATGTCGCCCGGCGTGGGCAAGACCTATGAGATGCTGCGCGCCGCACGCCGTCGAAAGGCCGAGGGGCTGGACGTCGTCGTCGGCGTGGTCGAGACCCACGGCCGCAAGGAGACGATGAGCCTGCTGCGCGGGCTGGACGTCATGCCGCGCGCACCGATCGAACACCGCGACCGCGCCCTGATGGAGTTCGACCTGGACGGCGCCCTGGCGCGGCGACCTGAACTGCTGCTGGTCGACGAGTACGCCCATTCCAACGCGCCGGGCTCGCGCCATCCCAAGCGCTGGCAGGATGTGGAGGAGCTGCGCGACGCCGGCATCGACGTCTGGACCACGCTGAACATCCAGCATCTGGAAAGCCTGTCCGACGTCATCCTGCGCATCACCGGCGTGCGCCAGCGCGAGGCGGTGCCCGACAGCGCCCTCACCGGCGCCGACGACATCGAGGTCGTCGACATCACGCCCGAAGACCTGCGGGCGCGTCTGGCCGAGGGCAAGGTCTATGTGCCCGAGACGGCGCGGGTGGCCTCCGAGAACTTCTTCAAGATCGAGAATCTGACGGCGCTGCGTGAACTGGCCCTGCGGCGGGCGGCCCAGACGGTGGATGACCAGCTTCTGACCCACCTGCGCGAGCGGGGCGTGTCGGGGCCGTGGGCGGCGAACGAGCGGATTTTGGTGTTGGTCGGCGGCGACGCCATGACCGCCTCCCTGGTGCGGACCGGTCGGCGGATGTCGGACATGATGATGGACGCCCCCTGGTCGGTCGCCCATGTCGAGCGGCCCAGCGGATCGCGCGCCGACGCCCGGTCGGCGGGACGGTTGTCCGAAGCCTTCAAGCTGGCCGAACAGCTGGGCGGACGGCCCGTGACGATCAGCGGCGACGACGTGGTGCGCGCCGTTCTGGACCACGCCCACCGCAATAACGTCACCCAGATCGTCATCGGCAAGACGCGCGGCGGGCGGTTCGCCGAATGGACCGGCCGGGCCTTGGCGGCCGAACTGCTGCGAAAGGCGCAGGGCGTCGCCGTCCACGTCGTGACTGAGGGCGATCTGACCGCGCCCGAACCGGCGGCCAAGTCGGGCGTCCGGGCGGCGCTGGACTGGCGCGGCTATCCGGCCGGGGCGGGGTTCGTCCTGGCGGCGACGGGCGCGGCCCTGTTGCTGGACACCCGGTTCGAGCGGGTCGACCTGGGCGTCATCTATCTGGCGGCGGTGGTGGCGGCCGGGGTGCTGAACGGCCTCAGACCCGCGCTGGCGGCGGCGACCCTGGCCTTTTTGACTTACAACTTCCTGTTCCTCCAGCCGCGCTACAGCTTTCTGATCGGTTCGCCGACCGACTTCCTGACCCTGCTGCTGTTTTGGGGTGTGGCCCTGGGCACAGGCGCCCTGGCGGGGCGGGTGCGCGAACAGGCCAGAGCCGCCCAGCGGCGCGCCGCCGCCGTCTCGGCCCTGCTGGCCGCCAGCCAGACCCTGTCGGCGGGCCAGGATCGCGCGACCACGGCCCGCAGTCTGGCCGAACAGGCCTCGGCCGCCGCCGGCGCAGGCGCCGTCGTCCTGCTGCCCGACGGCGAGGACATCGTCCTGGCGGCGGCCAGTCCCGAAGGCGTGACCCTGGCCTCCGACGCCATGGCCGCGGCCCGCTGGGCCTGGACCCACGGCGAGGTCACGGGCCACGGCACCGGCACCTTGCCGCAGACCCACTGGCGGTTTCAGCCGCTGCAGGGCGTGCGCGGCCGGGCCGGCGTGGCGGGCATCGACGCCTCGGCCGTGGCGGCGGGGTCGGACGAGGAACGCCTGGCCATGGCCCTGCTGGACCAAGGCGCCGTGGCGCTGGAGCGCGCCGATCTGGCCGGTCAGGCGCTGGAGACCGAAACCCTGCGCCGCGCCGACCGCTTCCGCGCGGCCTTGATGAACTCGGTTAGTCACGACCTGCGCACGCCCCTGTCCACCGTTCTGGGCTCGGCGACCACCCTGATCGACTATGGCGCGACCCTGAAGCCCGAGGTCCGCGACGACCTGCTGCTCAGCATCCGCGAAGAGGCCGAACGCCTGTCGCGCTATGTCGGCGATCTCCTGGACATGACCCGGCTGGAGGGCGGCGGCCTGAACGTGCGCACCGACTGGACCGATGTGCGCGACATCCTGAACACCGCCGCCGACCGGGTGTCGCGCCGCCTGGGCCGGCGCAAGGTCACGCGCGATTTTCCGGCCCAACTCAGCATGGTCGAGGCCGATCCGGGCCTGCTGGAACAGGCCGTGGTCAACATCCTGGAAAACGCCATCGCCTACAGCCCCGACGGTACGACCATCGAACTGGCGGCCTATGAGGATCGCGGCGCCGTCGTCATCTCCATCGAGGACGAGGGCCGCGGCATTCCGACCGCCGAGCTGGAACGGGTGTTCGACAAATTCCGCCGCATGGAGGAGTCCACCGACCGCGCCAAGGGGGCGGGTTTGGGCCTGGCCATCGCCAAGGGGTTCGTCGAGGCCATGCGCGGCCGCATCGCCGCCGCCAGCCCGATCCAGGACGACGCCGACGGCAAACGCGGCACCCGCATCCTGATCAGCCTGCCCAAGTCCATCGCCACACACCCGGATCTGCTGTGATGTCCGCCGTTCGCCCCCAGGTTCTGGTCATCGACGACGAGCCGCAGATCCACCGCTTCCTGGCTCCCGCCCTGGACGCCGCCGGCTATGAACCCCGCCGCGCCGACAGCGGCCAGGAGGGGCTGCGCGCCATCGCCCTGTGGAGCCCCGACGCCGTGGTGCTGGACCTTGGCCTGCCCGACATGGATGGCAAGGACGTTCTGACGCGCGCGAGGGATTTCTATCAGGGACCGATCATCGTCCTGTCCGCCCGCGACCGCGAGGCCGAGAAGATCACGGCCCTGGACCTGGGCGCCAACGACTATGTCGAAAAGCCGTTCGGCGTCGGCGAACTGCTGGCGCGCATCCGCGCGGGTCTGCGTCAGGGCGCGCTGACCCCTGTCGCGGGCGGCGTGGTCACGGCCGGCGATGTCATCATTGATCTGGACCGCCGCATCGTCACCCGCGCCGGCGAGCGGGTGAAGCTGCGCCCCAAGGAATACGATGTCCTGGCCTACCTCGCCCGCAACGCCGGTAAGGTCCTGGGTCACGCCGACCTGCTCAAGACCATCTGGGGCGCCGGCCACGCCGACGACGTTCAATATCTGCGCGTCGTCGTCGGCCAACTCCGTCACAAGCTCGAGGCCGACCCGGCCCAGCCCGTCCTGCTCGTGACCGAGCCTGGCGTAGGATATCGGTTGGCGGACTGAGGCCTTCGACGAGAGGGTTCGGCTGTCTTTTCAGATGCAGCCTCACAATGGCCGGCGCGTTGTCTGCGGAACCCATGTCCGACCCAGGCCCCCTCCCCCCGATCGTCTATCACCCGGCCTACAGCGCCGAACTGCCATCGGGTCATCGCTTTCCGATGCAGAAGTATGCGCGCCTGGTCGAGATGCTGAGAGAGGAAGGGCTGATCGGACCGGAGGGGCTGTGGGAGCCCGACCCTGCGGATTACTCGCTGCTCGCCGCCGTGCATGATCCCGACTATGTGCGCCAGGTGCTGGACACCCGCGTTCCGTCGAAAGTCGAACGGGTCATCGGCCTGCCCATCACGCAAAGCGTCGTCGAACGCACGCAGGCCGCCGTTGGCGGCACGCTGACCGCAGCCCGTCTCGCCCTTTGCCATGGCCTCGCCTGCAATACAGCCGGAGGCAGCCATCACGCCGGCCCCATGGGCGGCGCAGGCTTCTGCGTCTTCAACGACATCGGCGTGGCCGCGCGAGCCCTGATCGACAGTGGCGAAGTCGGACAGGTCCTGGTGGTCGATCTGGACGTTCACCAAGGCGATGGAACCGCCTTCATCTTCGAGCACGAGCCCCGCGTCTTCACCTTCTCAATGCATGGCGAAAAGAACTTTCCGGTGCGCAGGGGGCCCAGCGATCTGGATATTGACCTGCCGGACGGCACAGGCGATGCAGCCTATGTAGCACGGCTCAAAAACGTTTTGCCTAACCTGCTTCAACGCGTTGCACCGGATCTCGTCTTCTACATCGCCGGCGTCGATCCGCACGAAAGCGACCGGCTGGGGCGGCTGTCGCTCAGCGACGAGGGATTGGCTGAGCGCGACGCCTATGTGCTGGAAACCTGTCTGGCGGTCGCGCCGCTCGTCGGCGTCATCGGCGGTGGATATGACCACGATATTGATCGTCTGGCGCGTCGCCATGCGACGCTGCATCGCGCGGCCGCCCACGCCTGGCGGCGCGGCTTGGCCCGGCGGGAGGCTTGATCTTGGCAGACCCGGCGCCGCTCATCATCACCGCAGCCCTGGACGACGGCGCCTTCGACTGGTTCGACGCCTTGCGCCAGGCGCACTTTCCCCGCCACCGCAACGTCATCCCGGCCCATCTGACCCTGTTCCACGCCCTCCCCGGGGCCCAGGAAGGCTTCGTGTTGGAGACGCTGAAGTCGGCGTGCCGGCGCCACGCGCCGATCCGCCTCGATGTACGCGGCCCGTGGTCTTTGGGGCGTGGCGTGGCCTACCGCCTGGCGTCCGCCGATCTGGACCGACTGCGTAAACAACTCGCGGAGGCCTTTTCGCCCTGGCTGACCCGGCAGGATCAGGCCCCGTTCCGACCGCACATCACAATCCAGAACAAGGTCGAGCCCGCAGACGCCAAACAACTGCTTGAGCAGCTTCAGCTGGAGTTCGAGCCGTTCGACATTCTCGCTGACGGCCTGCTCGTCTGGCGCTATCTAGGCGGCCCGTGGGAGCCGATTGATCGGATTCCTTTCGAGGGCAAGCTGACCCTCGACGATTAGAATGCACCCGACAGTGCGATGGCGACCCCGGCAGGACTCCAACCTGCGACCTCGGCTTTAGGAAAGCCTTGCTCTATGCAGCTGAGCTACGGGGCCACACCCGACGCCGTAGCGGGTCGGGGCGGCGGGGGGAAGTCGGGGCGGCGAAAAAGTCGGGCGGCGGCCGGGCGACCCCGGCGTCGGGCGTTTGTGGTTAAGGCACCTTAACCTACAAGATATCGTGGTGAACAAAGGACGAAACGGGCGATGTCAGCGATTCGGTCCTGATTCGTTTCGCCCTTGTTCCGCGAGAATGGAACGGCCGTTAACCGACGGGCGGAACGTGGGCGGTCAGGGCGCGCAGGCCTTCCAAGAGGCGGTCGGAATCGGCGCTGGTCTGTCCCTGGGCGGCCAGGGTCAGGCGAAGCGCGCGGACGTGAACCTCGACCGAGGGCCAGGACCAGCTGCCGGCGTTCTTCATCCGGTCGGCGATCTCGCACAGGCTGAAGGCGGCCTCGAAGAAGGTCGGGACGTCCAGATAGCCGGCCATGTCGACCATGGCGGAAGCGAAGGCGTAGATTTGGTCCGGGGCGTCCGGGGGGCGGGTCGCGCACAGGGCCTCGATGGCGTCGACGTTGGCCGTCAGCAGGGTGAAGACATGGTCGCGCTGTTCATCCAGCGCCTGGTTGGCGCGCGACTCGGCTTCGACGATCAGACGACCGCCCGGCCGCGCCATCTGGCGCTGGAGCGAGGTGTGGACGCGGCGGACGGTGGAGGGTTTGGGCGCGGCGACAGGCTCGGTCACAGGCTGACCTTCATCGGCTTCATCAGCATGTCGATCTCGTCCTGATCCATGTTTTCCTCGACCGCCTCGCCCAGATCGCCGGTCAGGTCGCTTTCGCGACGACCATCGGTGCCGGGAGGCGGCCCATAGTTGTGCACCCGGCGGTCGGGACCGATGTAGTGTTCGGACTCCACGAAATCCCGGTCCTCGCCGCCCAGCCAGATGATCCGCTTCAGCAGCAGAGACGGCGACAGGGGCTTGGCGACGATGAAGCTGGCGCCGCAGTCGCGGCCCTGGTGGACCTTGGCCTGGGAGGCGTGACCCAGGATCATGATGACGGGCACATAGCGGGTCGGCGTGGGGGCGTCGCGCCGCAGCCAGCGCACGAAGTCATAGCCGTCCATGTCCGGCATGATGCAGTCGATCAGGATCAGATCAACCGAGCGGCGCGCCAGCAGTTCGACGGCCGCCTGGGCCGAGGCGCATTTGATCTGCTCCTTGCAGCCGAACCCTTGGACGATGGAGCCCAGCATATCCAGCGACGTGGGCTGGTCGTCGATCAGAAGGACCGTGGTGTGCGCCAGATTGACCCGATCGCTCTTGGCCATGGCGTCAGAACAGCATCAGGTCGCCGGCGTCGGCGGTCGATTGCGGGCGATGCTCGCCGGCGGCGGGACGAAGGCGGCCGGCCATGTCGGCCAGCGACAGGCGGCTGACGGCCTCGGACGGGCTGGCGCCGCCGCCCAACATGCGCAGGACGCCGGACAGAGCCTCGAGACGCTGGGTCAGGGCGTCCAGGGCCTGAGCCTGGGTCAGGGCGTTGGGGCGTTCCTCAGGCGGGGCGCGGCGGACCAGATCGCTGACCAGGGCCTCGATCCCGTCAATGCCTTCGCGCACCAACATCAGCTCGTCGGCGACGGCGGCCAGCAGATCGGCGTGTTCGGGAGGGGCGCTCATGCTCAGAACAGTTCCAGGGCGCCGGTGTCGACCGGGGCCATGACAGGCACGGGCTTGGGCGCGACGACGTCGGTGACGGCGCGCTGCAGGGCGCGGCCGGTGACGGGCCAGTAGTGCAGGCGCCGACCGCCGTCGCCGCGCAGGCTGCCGCCGACGACGGGGATGCCTTCGTCGCGCAGGAATTTCTCGGCGAAGTCGGCGTTGCTGCGGCCCACGTCGCGCAGGCTGTCGAACATACGGCCGCCGCCGAACAGCTTGGCCTCCAGCCGGTCGCGACGAGCGCCGGCCTTGAGCATGTCGTTGATCAGAAGCTCCATCGCATAGGCGCCGTAGCGACGCCCCGCGTCGGTCCCTGCGCCCGAGCCTTCGGGCAGCAGGAAGTGGTTCATGCCGCCGACGCCCGCCAGCGGATCGCGCACGCACATGGCGACGCAGGACCCCAGGATGGTGCTGAGCACGACATTGGGATCGGACGTGATGAAGTGCTCGCCCTGACCGACGTGAACGCGCTTTTCGACCGTGTCCTTCAGGACGGCGAAACTCATGTCAGGGGACCGAAGACGGCTTCCAGCTTGCCCTTCAACTGGGCGACGGTGAAAGGCTTGACCAGGTAGTTGTTGACGCCGAACTGCACCGCGCGCTGCACCAGCTCGCGATCGGCGCGGCCCGTCAGCATGATGAAAGCGGTCTTGGAGGTCGGCGGGTGGGCGCGCACGGCGCGCAGCAGACCCAGGCCGTCCAGGTTCGGCATATTGTAGTCGGAGATGATCAGGTGCGCGGGCTTGGACACGATCTCGCGCAGGGCGATCTCTCCGTCGGCGGCCTCGCGGATCTCGCGCACCCCGAGCTGTTGCAGGCTGGTGCGAACCAGCGAGCGCATCGTCATCTGATCATCGACGACCAGGCAGTGAAGTGAGGCGGCGGCGGGCATAGGTTACGCTCCCGATTAGGCGACAGACCGCGCAGCCGGATCGGCGCACAGTTCGAGAATGGCGGTGGACAGGCGGTGCAGCGGCAACTGCCGCTCCACGGCGCCGATTTCATGGGCGGCCTTGGGCATGCCGTAGACGACGCAAGTCGCCTCGTCCTGGCCCAGGGTGCGGCCGCCGGCCTGGCGCATGGCCAGCAGGCCCTTGGCGCCGTCGCGGCCCATGCCGGTCAGGATGACGCCGGTCATCGGACGCTTCAGCCGGGCGACGGAGTCGAACATCACATCGACCGACGGGCGGTGGCCGTTGACGGGATCGCTGGCGATCAGGCGGCAACGGGGCGTCAGGCCGCCGGACACCTCAAGATGGGTTGCGCCGCCGGGGGCCAGATAGATATGGCCTAGCTTCAGCGGCGCGCCGTCCACCGCCTCGGTCACGGTCGGGGCGCAGACGCGGTCCAGACGGGCGGCGAAGCTGGCGGTGAAGGTCGCCGGCATATGCTGGGTGATGACGGTCGCCGGGCAATCCAGCGGGAAGCCGCTGAGCACCGTCAGCAGCGCCTCCACCCCGCCGGTGGACGAACCGATGGCGAGGATCTGATTGGGGTCGGCGTGATAGGCGCGCGGCGCCTCGGCGGCGGCGGGCGTGTCGCCGCGCGCGCGAACGCGCGAACGGGCGGCCGTCTTCACCTTGCCGATCAGGTCGTGGAAGGCGTCGACGCTGGCGACCACCGGCTTGGCGACCGCATCCACGGCGCCGATTTCCAGCGCGGCCAGGGTGACGTCCGTGCCCGCCGCCGTCAGGGTCGAGACCATGACCACCGGCATCGGCCGCAGCCGCATGATCTTTTCCAGGAACTCCAGCCCGTTCATGTTGGGCATCTCGACGTCGAGCGTAATGACGTCGGGGTTCAGGGCCTTGATCGCGGCGCGGGCCTCGATGGGATCGGCGGCGGTGCCGACGACCTCGATCTCAGGATCCGACTTCAGGGCGGCCGAGATCAGCCCGCGCATGGTCAGGCTGTCGTCGACGACGAGGACGCGGACGGGGCTCATGCGCCACCCAGGCGATAGGTGGTCAGGCCGGCGGTCTGAAGCTGGCTGGTCGCCGGGCCGGAGACGCGTTCGGAGTGACCGATGTAGAGGGTCGCCCCGGGGTTCATCAGCGGGGTGAACCGCTTCCACACCCGCTCCTGCGTCGCGTCGTCGAAGTAGATGACGACGTTGCGGCAGAAGATGACGTCGAACTTGCCCTTCATCGGCCAGTCGCCGATCAGGTTCAGCTCCTTGAAGCTGACCAGGCGCTTCAGCTGTTGGCCCGCGATCCACTGGCCGCGATCGGCGCGGTCGAAATATTTGCGCCACAGGGTGACGGGCGCGGGCTCCAGCGCCTCTTCGGAATAGACGCCGTCATGTCCCTGGGCGACCATGTTGGGATCGATGTCGGTTGCCAGAATACGCACGTCCAGCTCGGCCGCCTCGGGCAGGGCCTGAAGCACGGTCAGGGCCATCGAATAGGGTTCCTGCCCGTTGGAGCAGGCGGCCGACCACAGACGGACCCGGCCGCCGGCGCGGGCGCGCGCCGCCAGTTCGGGCATGACCCGGTCGCGCAGGTCGTCGAAATGGTGCGGCTCGCGATAGAAGCGGGTGACGTTGGTGGTCAGGGCCGCCGTCATCTTCTGGCGCTCGTCCACGCCGTCCACGCCCTCGACCAAGGCGCAGTAGTCGCGGAAGCTGGTCAGACCCAGGGTGCGCAAACGCTTGGCCAGGCGCGAATAGACCAACGCGGCCTTGCCCTCGTTCAGGGCGATGCCCGCGTGCGCGTGCAGCATCTGGGCGATGTGGCGGAAATCCTCGGCGGTGAAGACGAACTCGCCCTCGACGATGGATCCCCGGCCGGCGGCGGCGGTCATGCGGCTTCGGCCTCGACTTGCGGCAGGATGTAATCCAGTTCGATCAGGCTGATCATGCGGCCGTCGATCGAGAAGATGCCCTTGACGAAGGTCTTCACCTGATCGCTGGCGACGTCGGGCGTCGGCTGGACCGAGGCCTCGCTCATCTGCAGGATGTCGGACACGGCGTCGACCAGCAGGCCGACCATGCGGCCGCCGATGTGGGCCACCATGATGACGTGGCGCGCCGTCGGTTCCGAGGTCGTCAGGCCGAAGCGCGCGCCCAGGTCGATGATCGGCAGGACCGTGCCGCGCAGGTTGATGACGCCCTTCATGTATCCCGGCGAACGGGGCAGAGGCGTCGCCGGCGTCCAGCCGCGGATTTCGCGCACCGACATGATGTCGACGCAGAATTCCTGACTGCCGATGCGGAAGGCGATCAGTTCACGCTGGAGATCTTTGGCTTCGGTCATGGTTCAGCTCGCGAGCTTGAAGTCGGGACGGACGGATTTGCGGCGCATGTCGGTGACCAGCACATCGACATCCAGGATCAGGGCGACGCGCCCGTCGCCCAGGATGGTGGCGGCGGCGACGCCCTCGACCTGCTGGTAGTTGGTTTCCAGGCTCTTGATGACCACCTGGCGCTGGCCCTGGATGGCGTCGAACAGCAGGGCCGCCTGCTGGCCGCCTTCGGTCTCGACGACCACGGCGACGCCCTCGGTCGGGTTCATCGGCTGTTCGCGGAAGCCCATGATCAGGGCCACGTCGATCAGCGGCAGGAAGCGATCGCGGAAGCGGATGACGGGATCCACCCCGCCGACGAAGTGCAGGTCGACGGCTTGCGGGGTCAGGCTCTCGACGATGGCCGGCAGCGGCGCGATCAGCGTCTGTTCGGCGGCGGCGACGACCATGCCGTCCAGCACCGCCAGCGTCAGCGGCAGGCTGAGGGTGAAGGTCGAGCCCTTGCCCGGAACCGAGCTGATGGAGATGCGGCCGCCCAGCGCCTGGATCGAGCGTTTGACCACGTCCATGCCCACGCCCCGGCCCGAGATGTCGGACACGACGGCGGCGGTGGAGAAGCCCGGCGCGAAGATCAGATTGTCGATCTGTTCGTCGGTCAGGGGCGCGTCGGCGGCGATCAGACCCTTGTCGACGGCGATCTTCTTGACCCGTTCGCGATTGATGCCGCGGCCGTCGTCGGAGATTTCGATGACGATCCGACCCGAGCGGTGCAGGGCGGCTAGACGCACCGTGCCCTCGGCCGGCTTGCCGGCGGCGACGCGCTCCTCGGGCGTTTCCAGCCCGTGGTCGATGGCGTTGCGCAGCATATGGGTGATGGGCTCGGCCAGACGTTCGACCACGGTCTTATCGACCTCGGTGTCCTCGCCGGCCGTGACCAGACGGACCTGTTTGGAAACCATGTCGGCGACTTCGCGGACCAGGCGGGGCATGCGCTGGAACACCGACTTCACCGGCTGGGCGCGGATGGCCATGACACTGTCCTGGATCTCGCGGGTCAGCAGTTCCAGATCTTCGAGGCCGAGCGCGATGCCCGACGAGCGGGCAAGGCCGCTTTCCAGCACACGTTGCGACAGCATGGCCTGCTGGATGACCAGTTCGCCGACGACGTTGATCAGGCGATCCACGCGATCCAGATCGACACGGATCGTCACCGGCGCGGGCGCGACAGGGGCCGAAGCCGGCGCGGGCGTCGCCGCCACGGGTGCGGCGACAGGAGCGGTCGCCGGCTCTACGGCAGGTGCAGCCGCGATCGGGGCCGGAGCGGGCTCGGGCTCCAGGGGAGCGAACGGCACGATCTCGGCCGCCGGCTCGGCGGCGGCGCCGGAAGCCTTGGCCAACAGGGCGGCGATATCCAGATCGTCGCTGGCGGGCAGGACGGCGGCCGGTTCGTCTTCAAACGCAGCGACTTCGTCACCGCCGGCGCCCAAGGGCGTGATGGTCAGGTCGCAGTCGCTTTCGACGAAATCGAAGACCTCGCGCACGGCCGCCTCATCGACGGCGGCGGCCAGATCGACCGTCCAGGTCAGGCAGCCGTCCTCGATCGACAGCGCGTCCAGCGTCGGCGTCTCGCTATCGTCCACGACGACCGTGACCGGGCCGAGACGACCCAGCTCGCGCAGCAGCAGGCTTGTCTCGTTGGCGTTCACGTACATCCGGCCCATCGGCTTGAACACGATGCGCCAGCCGACCGACGGCGCGTCGGCGCCCAGATCGACGCCCAGGTCGGCGATAGGCAGGGGCGCGGGCTCATCCAGCGCCATGTCGAAGGCCATGGGGGTGAAGCCGAAGTCGTCTTCGTCTTCCTCGACCTCGACCGGTGCCTCGCCGCCATGGGTCAGGACCTGCATTTCGGCGACCAGGGCAGCGGACCGCGCCTCGTCCACCGGCGGGATCAACCCTTGCGCGGCCTGGATGTGGTCGGCCAGCACGTCGGAGGCGCGCAGCAGGGTCTTGATGGTGATTGCGTCGCACGGCTTACGGCCCGCGCGCAATTCGTCCATCAGGGTCTCGAAGACGTGGGCGAACCGGACCAAGGCCTCCAGGCCGAAGGCCCCTGCCCCGCCCTTGACCGAATGGACGGCGCGGAAGACGGCGTTGATCGTCTCCAGGTCGGTCTGACCCTGTTCAAGCAGCATCAGCTTGGCTTCCAGGTCTGCGAGCAGTTCGTCGCATTCCTGGAAGAAGGTGGCTTTGATGGCTTCGAAGGCGTCCATTAGGTCGGGGTCCGGCGGGCTTCAGGCGATCAGGCGGCGACGCGGCGGACGGCGTCCACCAGCTTGGCGGGGTCGAACGGCTTGACGATCCAGCCGGTGGCGCCGGCGGCGCGGGCGCGCGCCTTCTTCTCGACGTCGCTCTCGGTCGTCAGCACCAGCACCGGGGTCGTGCGGTGGTTCGGATCGGCGCGCACGCCCTCGATGACGCCGAAGCCGTCCATGCGCGGCATGTTGATGTCGGTGATGATGACGTCCGCGCCCTTGGACGCCAGGGTCTCCAGACCGTCCACGCCGTCCACCGCCTGGATCACGGTATAGCCCGCGTCTTCCAGCGCCATCAGCAGCATGTCGCGCATGGTGCGTGAATCGTCGATCGTCAGAACGGTCTTGGTCATGCCAACGCCCCCTCGGTGTTGAAGTCCGGCGCGCCATAGGCCGCCCATTGTTCCGTCCAATATTGGGACACAGACCCTAAACTTAGGTTGACGCCGTCTGCCGCCCACGTCTTTCGCGCCGACATCAGGATCTGCAGGCACAGGCCGCCCAGGCGCTGGACCGCAGAGGCGTCCAGGATCACCGGATGACCGCGCAGAGCCAGCAGTTCCGCCTTCAGCGGTTCGGCCGCATTCAGGTCCAGCACGTCGGACAGGATCAGGGTTTCGGTCATCAGAACTCCTCCCAACCGTCTTCGACGGCGGCGGCTTGAGGCTTGGGCGCAGCGCCGCCACGGCCGATGGTCTTCAGCGCGGCCACCATGTGGCTGGAGCGAGCAGCGGGCTTGGCGACGGGCGCAGGCGCGCGAACCGGCGCAGGCGCAGCGGCGCGCGGCGACGAGGCGCCGACGCGGAACTGGGCCACCGAGGCTTGCAGGCTCTCGGCTTCCTGGGCCAGCGAATGGCTGGCGGCGGTCGATTGCTCGACCATGGCGGCGTTCTGCTGGGTGACCTGATCCATCTGGTTCACGGCGGTGTTGACCTGGGCCAGGCCGACGGCCTGTTCCTGCGCCGAGGCGGCGATCTCCGTGACCAGGCTGTCGATCTCGGCGACCCGGTCCACGATCCGTTGCAGGGCCTCGCCGGTCTCGCCGACCAGTTTGACGCCCGAGCCGACCTGGCCGGTCGAGGCCGAAATCAGGGTCTTGATCTCCTTGGCGGCCTCGGCCGAACGCTGGGCCAGGGCGCGAACTTCCGAGGCGACGACGGCGAAGCCGCGACCGGCCTCGCCGGCACGCGCGGCCTCGACGCCCGCGTTCAGGGCCAGCAGATTGGTCTGGAAGGCGATTTCATCGATCACGCCGATGATCTGATTGATCTGGGTGGACGAGCCTTCGATGGCGGTCATGGCCTGGACAGCGTCGCGGACGATGATGCCGCTCTTTTCAGCGTCACCGCGCGCGGCCTGAACCACGTCGGAGGCTTGGCGGGCGCCCGAGGCGGTCTTGTTCACCGTGGCGGTGATTTCATCCAGGGCCGCAGCCGTTTCTTCCAGCGACGCGGCCTGCTGTTCGGTGCGGCGCGAAAGATCGTCGGCGGCCTGCGAGATTTCGCCGGCGCCCGAACGGATGCCCGAGACATTGTTGACCACGACCGAGACGGCCTGCTGCAGCTGGGAGATGGCGGCGTTGAAGTCGGACTTCAGTTGCTCGGTCTTGGCGTTGAAGTCGATTTCGATCCGGTAGGTCAGGTCTCCATTGGCCATGGCCGACAGACCCTGGCCCAGGGCGCCGATGGCCTGGGCGTCCTCGGCGGCCTCGCGCGCCTTTTCGGCCTCGCGTTCGGCGCGTTCCTGCTCGGACATCGAGCGCTGCGACAGGGCGTCCCGCTCGACGCGGACCTTTTCGATCGCGGCGTCGCGGAAGGCCACGATGGCCTGACCCATCTTGCCGAACTCATCCTTGCGCTCAGCGCTGGCGACCTTGATGTCGGTGTCGCCGGCCATCAGTTTTTGCATATAGCCGATCATCGTGAAGATCGGGCGCACGATGGAGCGCGTCGCGACGAAGCCGGCGATCACGGCGATCACCAAGGCCGAGATCAGGCCGACGATCGTGGCGATCAGCGCGGTGCGGCTGGCGGCGGCCTGAGCGTCGGTCGAGGCCTTGCGCGCCACATCGTTGGCCGTCTTGATCTGGTCGATCGTGTCTTCGACCGGAGCGACGTAGTTGTCGGCCGTTCCGTTGCGGCCGACCATCTGAACAGCCTGGGCCGCGCGACCATCGCGCACCATCGCCGAGCCGGTTTCGACGACGTTCTTGTACCAGGTCGCATTCGCCTCAACCGCCTTGCCGACCAGGTTGGCGCGATCGGCGGGCAGTTCGCCGCGCAGATCGTCCATGGCCGCCAGGAACTTGGCCCGGTGCGCATCGACGCGCTCAATGTAGTAGGGGTCCTGAGACAGGAGGTAGCCACGGAAGGCGTTCTCCTGGCGCGCCATGTAGAACTCGGCCGTCGCAGTCGTGCGGTTGACCTGGTTTTCCACCGTGCGGACTTGGCCGGCCTTCTCCAACTGGAGCAGGCTGGTGACGACGACGACGCCCATGACGGCGATTGCCGCCAAAACGAGACCAAAGGCCGCGAACAGCTTGCGGCCGACGGGCATATTTTCAATCAACTTCAACTCAGCATCCCCCGGTGGATCGGTAACTCAGAACGAATAGGTGGCGGCGGCGACGAGGCGGCCTTCATAGGGTTCGCCTGCGCTGTGGCGGTCGGTGTCGTACCAGCGCAGATCGAAGGCCAACGCGTCGGTCAGCTTCTGTTTGGCGCCGACGTTCCAGGCGTTGTAATCGACGCCGCCGTCGGCCATGCGGTTGGCGACTGCGGCCGAAACTTTTGTCTTGGCGGCGACGGCGACCGTGCCTTGCAACTCCAGCCACCAGGCCTCTTTCGTCGCCGCAAAGCCGTCGGGCGAATAGTTGACGCGCAGGCGCGTCGCCACGGGGCCCAGCTTGCGTGAAGCGTCCGCCTGATATTCCCAGTAGTTTTTGTCGACGCCGGCGCGAGACCCTGGCAGGTCGCGGTTCATGACCCCCAGATCGAAGGTGAAACCGCCCGCCTTGGGTCGCCACCCGACCATGCTGACGATTTCCATGTCGTAGCCTTGAGATCCGGCGGCGTCAGAGACGAAGACGCTGGCGTAGCCTTCGCCGAAGCCGGCTTCGGCCTTGGCGAAAGGCGCAACGTCCTGATTGCTCTTGCCCAGCCCTTTGCCGACATACTGGCTGGCGACACCGACATCGAGGCCGAACGATTGGGCCTGGGAGGTAATCGGTGCTGCGAGGCCTACTGCCGCGACAACAAAGAAGGCTGACGAACGAAACATGGTGATCCCTGAAGCTTCTGCATTCTGAAGCCCAAGGATGAGGCGATGATTAATATTAAATCTGAACCGGACCGTATGTAGGATTGCGTAACCCATGAGGTGTGTCGCCCAGCGTCCGAGCTGCGTCATCGGCAGGGGTGCGAGTCACTCCAAACCGATTTTGAGCGAATACGTATGTTCACGTAGTCGAAATGCGCCTATACAAAAGTTGTCAAAAAAGCGGCGACGCCCGCCAGCCTAAGGTCTCGCGAGTTTCCGCATCCCAATTCATAATCCGGTGAAATATACCCAGCGGCCCAGGAATAGCACGAAGACATGATCTTCAGGTCCAGGACATGGTGGAGCGGGGTCTTGATCGCGTGTCTGGCTGTTCTTGTGGCGACGCTGGTTCGCAGCGTGCTCGAACCGTTTGGAAACTTCTACTATCTGCCGCTGGTCCCGGCGGTGATTGTTACGGCTCTGCTGGCGCAAAGGGGGGCGGTCGTGCTGGCGATCCTGTTGGCCATCGGGGCCAACCTGTGGCTGGTGCATCGTGAAAGCGTGCTGGATGCGGCGACCAACGCCGCGCTTTTCGCGGTCATTGCCTGGGTGATCGCCGAGGTCTGTCGTCGGCTGATCGACGCCCTGGAACAGGCCCGCGCCCTGACGCGCGACCTAGCGCTGCGCGAGATGCTGCTCGACACCATCGTGGCCACGACGCCGATCGTGACGCTGGATCGTGAGGGGCGGACGCGCCGCGTGACCCCGGCCGCCGCCGATCTGCTGCGCGTGGATCGAGAGGCGGCGATGGCGCAGCCTTTCGAATCTCTGCTGCCCGGCTTCGACGACGCGGCGCTGGCGAAGGCTCGCCAAGGGGGCGAGGTGCTGAGCCCCTCCTCCGGCCCTTGGACGAGCGGGAGTATAAATACACCCGGGCCGCCGCTGACGCTTCACGCCAATGTCCTGCCCGACGACATCGCTCCCGAACACATCGTGCTGACGCTGGGCGATCAGAGCCAGGCCGAGACGATCCGCAAGGGCGAGCGCGACCTGAACGACAAGCTCAGCAGCGTCTGGCGTCTGAACTCGATGGGGGAAATGGCCGCGACCCTGGCCCACGAACTGAACCAGCCGCTGACCGCCGCCACCGTTTATCTGCATGCCGGACAGGCCGAACTGACCCGGCTGGGGACCGTCGCGGAAGGGCCGGCCAAGACGATCGATCTGGCCAAGACCCAGTTGCTGCGCGCGGGCGACATCATCCGGCGCATGCGCGAACAGGTCGCCACAGGTTCGCGGTCCTTCACCGAGGAGCGGGCCTCGCTGATCGTCCTAGACCTGGCGCCGGTCTTCGCCCTGACGGGACAGGACACAGACACGACGATCGCTCTGGATGTCGAAGAGGACGACGATCAGGTTCTGGCCGACCGTATTCAGATTCAGCAGGCGCTGGCCAATCTGGTGCGCAACGCCGTGGACGCCGTCATCGGACGCGAGGGCGCGCGGGTAACGGTGACCGGCCGGACGCTGGGCGCGGACGGCTATGAGATCGCCGTGTGCGACAATGGCGACGGCATCCCCGAAGACAGAATCGACAGCATCTTTCATCCGATGGCGACGACCAAGGCCGGCGGCATGGGCCTGGGGCTGTCGGTCACGCGTTCAATCGTCGAAAGTCATGGCGCGACTCTGGTCGTCAGCCGGAATTCTCAGGGTGGAGCGACCTTTTCGTTTCGTCTGCCGCGTCCCACGGAGTCCGAAATCTGATGAGCCCGCACTCCGTTTTTATTATCGACGACGACCCCGCCATGCGCGACGCCCTGGTGTTGATGCTGCGCGGGGCGGGCTACCGGGCGCGCAGTTTCGTCAGCGCCGACGACTTCCTGGACAATCTGCCCGAAGACCGCAGCGCCTGCGTCATCACCGATGTGCGGATGCCGGGGCTTCAGGGTTCCGAGCTGGTCGGGCGTCTGAAAAGCCTGCGCGGCGAAACCTGGCCGGTGATCGTCATCACGGGTCATGGGGAGGTGACGCTGGCGGTTCAGTTGATGAAGGCGGGCGTCGTGGATTTCGTCGAAAAGCCGTTTGATCCGCAGCGAATGCTGGACGCGGTTTCCAGCTGTCTGGCCTCCCTGACCAGTCTGGAGGCCGAGCGGATAGCGCGCGAAGACGCTAAGGCCCGACTGGACACCCTGACCCCGCGCGAGCGGCAGGTGTTCGACGCCCTGATCGACGGCTGTTCCAACAAGGAAATCGCGCAACGGCTGGAGATCAGCCCGCGCACGGTGGAAATCTTTCGCGCCAAGGTGATGACGAAAATGCAGGCCGCGAACCTGTCCACCCTGGTTCGGATCGGAATGCGCGCCGGCGACGCTTGAGCCGGAGGGGAATCGTCGCCACCTTAGTCGCGACATGAGCGACCGGTCCGCAGGCCTCGCCCCGTCCCGCGTGACTGCGGTCCTGGGGCCCACCAACACCGGCAAGACCCATCTGGCGGTCGA
>Ga0308156_1000791_pt1 | contig 49844 bp, 39 predicted proteins | sample PhyAR2_FD_201041 | JGI IMG/M metagenome (GOLD analysis project Ga0308156, IMG submission 201041) | Phyllosphere microbial communities from UC Gill Tract Community Farm, Albany, California, United States - DLSL A.R2 | ecosystem: Host-associated > Plants > Phyllosphere > Unclassified | place: USA... | reverse complement strand
CAGTCGGTGCCGCGACAGCGTGTCGATGGACCAGTTTGACGCCGTTAATTTCGCTGGTGACCAGCGTATCGTCAGTGACGGGCGGCGGCGGGGCCTTACAGCCTGCCAGGGTAAGAACCGCCAGCAGTGTTAACGCAAGACTCTTTTTCACCATGTTCCTCGTGATCTCATCAAAGTATCTGCATGTTGCCGGGCCCGATGCCAGGAGGCGCTGTTTGTCGCGCCGCATCGTGCCGAAATTCTGTTTTTCAAAAAAAGGTCAGTTTACATCAGGATAGTAACGTGTTCAGTCTACCTAAGACTTTTGAGAATTCAAACCATTGCACCCACTGCCGATGCGTGATAGCGGGCGCTTTACAGGCGGGTTTCGGTGTCAGAAAAGCGCCAGCTAATGTGATAGTTAAAGCGAACTGAATTATCGCAGAGACAAACTGATTGAGAACAGTGCCGCGCATTCTGACATGCAATGAATCCGATTGGAAACTATTAAGATTTACTAATAACTTGTTGCCGAAAAAATTTATCAGTTTGTGTTAAGAATCTCATCAAAATCAGAATTAACGCCTCTGTTGTGGCCCCTTTTTTTCCGGAAAGCGGCACGCCTTTTGCTTCAGAAAGGTTTTAACCACACAGAGGTGAGCAATGAGTGATGCCATGACCTGGCTACAGGCCTCGCGTGACAGCGATATTGCCAGCCTGCAACGGCTGCTTGAGACCGGCGAGCTGATGGCCGCCGTCAGTGAACTGGTTCATCGGCTGCAGCGTGAGCGTGGCGCGAACAACCTCTGGATCTGCTCAGACGGCGCGCTGTTCAGCGCTGAACGCCTCGCCCGCCAGCAGGAGGTCAGCGACGGTTTGCAGCACTTTTATCGGGCGCTGCCGCCCGCCGTGGCGCAGCCCGGCTACAGTCGCTTCTGCAACCTGATTGCGGCCGCTCTTCAGGCGCTGGACGGTCTGCCCGCGCTGCGTCAGCAAATCAGCCAGGGTGAGCGGGATCAGGCTGCGGCGATGGCCGCCTTTAATCAGGTGATCCGCACCTTACTCAATCTGGTGTTTGAGGCGGCCGACACCGCCAGCTATCCCGGCATTTCCCGCGCGCTTATCGCCCTGTTCAGCTTTATGCAGGGCAAAGAGCTGGCCGGACAGGAGCGGGCCATCGGCTCTGCTGGCTTTGCGGCGGGGCAGTTTACGCCTGACCAGCGCAGCCAGATGGTGGCCCTGATTGCGGCCCAGGAGCAGAGTTTTACCTCCTTCCGGGAATTTGCCGACAGCGCCGCCTGTGAATGCTGGCAGCCGCTGGCTCAGCCCGGTCGGGACATCGAACGTCTGCGGCGTATCGCCTGCACCGGCGGCCGGTATGATGAAACCGGCGCGCTGCACTGGTTTTCTCTGCTCTCCGAGCGGCTGGACCAGATGAAAACGCTGGAAGATGCCCTGACGGCCACGCTGATGCAGCGCTGCCGTGAGGCGATTGCTCAGGCGCAGCAGCAGGCAGCCTTTCCGGCTGTTCGGGGCGACAGCAACTTCTCGCTCTACGTCTCCGGGGCTGACTGGCTGCCCGGCGCGGCTGCACTCAACAGTGACGGCCTGGCCCCGCAGCTTGGGCGCTCGGTGCTGTCGCTGATTGGTGAGCAGTCGCAGCGTCTGCAACAGCAGGCGGATGAGCTGGCGTCGATGCGGGCCTCACTCGACGAGCGACGGGTGATCGATCAGGCCAAGCACTGGCTGATGCAGCAGCAGGGGTTCAGCGAAGAGGCCGCCTGGCAGGCGCTGCGCAAAAGTGCGATGAATCAGAACAAGCGGGTACTGGAAATCGCACAGGCGGTGCTGGCGGTGGCGAAGACCCTGAACACCTAACCCGGATGAGGTAGCTGCACAGCCTTTGTGCGTGATCTGCGTCAGAAACGTGCAAAAACGGTTAATTTCTCACCAGCCTGTCCCCGCAGATCGGCATTCATGCGGCTTAAGCAATCTGGCACACCCTTTGCTTTAACCCTACAGAGAGTACGCATTGCTCCCGCCAATGGCGGTGGGGTCAGTGCTTTGGATAAAGGCGTCCATCCGCAGGCTTCGGCTTGTCGGAGGACGCCTTTTTTTATTTCTGTTCAGGGGCAACATGATGAGCAAAACGCCATTTTCACTGACACGACGTCAGGCGCTGATCTCCGGTGCTGCGCTGGGTGCGGCCTGGATCGTTCCGGGATTACGAAATGCAGTCTGGGCGGCAGGTTCCGATGCGCCAGAAAAGGCGCAGGTGCGGGTGGGCTTTATTCCGCTTACCGACTGTGCGCCGGTGGTTATGGCGTCGGTAAAAGGCTTCGATAAGAAGTATGGCCTGACGCTTGCGGTCAGCAAAGAGGCGAGCTGGGCGGCGGTGCGCGACAAGCTGACCTCCGGCGAACTGGATGCGGCGCATGTGCTCTACGGCATGATCTACGCGCTGCAGCTTGGCGTGGCGGGACCGCAGCACGACATGGCGAACCTGATGACGCTCAATCATAACGGGCAGGCCATTACCCTGTCGAACCAGCTGAAAGCCAGTGGCGTCACCGATGCGGCCAGCCTGAAAAAAACCGTTGATAGCCGCCCCAAAGGCAGTCTGACTTTCGCTCATACCTTTCCCACCAGTACGCACGCCATGTGGCTCTACTACTGGCTGGCCAATGCCGGTATTCATCCGTTTGACGACGTGCGCACCGTAGTCGTGCCGCCGCCGCAGATGGTGATGAACATGAAGATTGGCAACATGAGCGGCTACTGCGTCGGCGAGCCGTGGAACCAGCGCGCCATCAGCGACAACATCGGCTTTACCGCCGCCACCAGCCAGCAGATCTGGCCGGAGCATCCGGAAAAAGTGCTCGGCACCCGCGCGCAGTGGGTGAAAGAGAATCCTAATACTGCCCGTGCGCTGACCGCCGCCGTGCTGGAGGCCGCGCGCTGGATCGACGCCTCAGACGATAACCGCCGTGAAACCGCGCAGGTGTTAGCCGGGCGCGCCTGGATCAATACCAAAGTGGAAACGCTGCAGGGGCGAATGCTCGGCCAGTATCAGAACGGCCTGGGGCAGTCGTGGCAGGACGCGCATCCGATGCGCTTCTTCGACAACGGCAATGTCAGTTTTCCGTGGCTCTCCGACGGCATGTGGTTCCTGACGCAGATGAAACGCTGGGGACTGCTCACCCGCGATCCCGATTACGTCGCCGTGGCCCGCCAGATCAACCGCATCGACATCTACAAACAGGCTGCCAGCGCCGTCGGGCAGATTGCATTGCCTGCCAGTGAGATGCGCAGCAGCACCCTGATCGACGGCAAAGTCTGGGATGGCAGCAATCCTGCCGCCTACGCCGCCAGTTTCGCTATCAAACGTTAAGAGAGGTCGTTATGAAAACTGACGCGCGCGCGCTGGCTCAGCCGGTGCAAACCCCCGGCAGTGCCACCGTTATTCCGTTACAGGTCACCCCCAAAGCCGCCGTTCGTCCGGCGCGGCTGCGTCCGTTTCTGCAGCGCTGCATACCGGCTGCGGGCGGCCTGCTGCTGCTGCTGCTGGTGTGGCAGATCGCCGCCCTGTCCGAACCCTCGTTTCCTTCGCCTTACGCGACCTGGCAGGCCGCGCAGGTGCTGTTCGCTGACCCGTTCTACAGCAATGGCCCCAACGATCAGGGCATCGGCTGGAATGTGCTGGCCTCCCTGCAGCGCGTTGCCATCGGTTTCGGCCTGGCTGCGCTGGTGGGCATTCCGGCCGGTTTTCTGCTGGGGCGCTTCACCTTTATGGCGCGGATGTTCAATCCGATTATCGCCTTACTGCGTCCGGTCAGTCCGCTGGCCTGGCTGCCGATTGGCCTGCTGCTGTTTCAGCGCGCCGAGCCGGCCGCCAGCTGGACCATTTTCATCTGTTCAATCTGGCCGATGATCATCAACACCGCCGAAGGAGTGCAGCGCATTCCGCAGGACTACCTCAACGTGGCGCGCGTGTTACAGCTCTCTGAATGGACGGTGATGCGCCGGATCCTGCTGCCCGCCGTGCTGCCTGCGGTGCTCACCGGGGTGCGTCTCTCTATCGGTATCGCGTGGCTGGTGATCGTTGCCGCCGAAATGCTGACGGGCGGGCTGGGGATCGGCTTCTGGATCTGGAACGAGTGGAACAACCTCAACGTGGCAAACATTCTGATCGCCATTCTGATTATCGGTGTGGTCGGGCTGCTGCTGGAGCAGGGTCTGATGCTGCTGGCGCGTCGTTTCAGCTGGGAAAAATAAGGAGAACATCATGCAGCAACACATTATTCGCGTTCAGCAGGTGAGTCAGCGTTTCAATACCGCCAGTGGCGAGTTCCTGGCACTGGACAACGTCAGCTTTGATATTCACGAAGGGGAAACCCTGAGCCTGATTGGTCACTCCGGCTGCGGCAAATCGACACTGCTGAATCTGATTGCCGGACTCACCCGTCCCAGCAGCGGCGTGCTGCTGTGTGATAACCGCGAAATCACCGGGCCGGGCCCGGAGCGCGCGGTGGTGTTTCAGAACCATTCGCTGCTGCCGTGGCTGACGGCGTTTCAGAACGTCGAACTGGCGGTGCAGCAGGTGTTTAAAGGACGCTTCAGCAAAGCGGAGATGCGGGACTGGATCGAGCACAACCTTAATCGGGTGCAGATGAGTCACGCCATGCACAAGCGGCCTGGCGAGATCTCAGGCGGCATGAAGCAGCGCGTCGGCATCGCCCGGGCGCTGGCGATGAAGCCGCGCGTGCTGCTGCTGGATGAGCCATTTGGCGCGCTGGATGCCTTAACCCGCGCTCACCTGCAGGACAGCGTAATGCGCATTCAGCAGGAGCTGAACACCACCATCGTACTGATCACCCATGACGTGGATGAAGCAGTGCTGCTCTCCGATCGGGTGCTGATGATGACCAACGGCCCGGCGGCAAAGGTCGGCGAAATCCTCACCGTCGATCTGCCGCGTCCGCGCTCGCGGGTGGCGCTGGCGGATGAGCCGCGCTACCACCAGTTGCGCCAGAAAGTGCTGCATTTTCTCTATGAAAAACAGACCACGGCGGCATAAGGAGCAGACCATGAGGCAACGGTTGCTGGTGATAGGCAATGGTATGGCGGGGATGCAGATGGTGGAGAGCCTGCTGCAGCGTGCGCCGCTGCGTTACGCCATCACGGTCATTGGCCGCGAGCCGCACGGCAACTACAACCGCGTGCTGCTGTCGCCGGTGCTGGCGGGTGAAAAGTCCTTCAGTGACACCCTGATCCACGATCTCGACTGGTATCAGCGGCACGGCGTCACGCTGCTGACCGGCGAAACCGTGCAGCAGGTCGATCTGGCCGCACGCACGGTGCAGACCCATCAGCGCCAGCTCGGCTGGGATCGGCTGGTGTTTGCCACCGGCTCACAGCCTCGTCTGCCTGCGATTCCGGGTATCGACGCGGAGTGCGTGATGAGTTTTCGCAGCATCGCCGACGTCCGGCGACTGCTGGCGGGCCAGGGACCGGTGGTGATACTGGGCGGCGGCTTTCTCGGCATTGAAGCGGCGGCGGCACTCCGCGCCCGTGGCCGTGAGGTCACGCTGGTGCACCATAAACCCTGGCTGCTGGATCGCCAGCTGGATGCAAAAGCGGGCGAGCTGTTGCTGACGGCTTTAGCGCAGCGCGGTATCCGCTGTGAACTCAACAGCGGACTGTCGGCGATTGACGAGACGGGCGTAATGCTCACCAGTGGCCGCCACTGCGCCGCCACGCAGGTGGTGATCGCCATCGGCGTGCAGCCGGAGATAACGCTGGCGCAGGCGGCGGGGCTGCCGTGTCAGCGCGGCATTCTGGTCGATGGTCAGCTGCGCAGCGCCATTCCCGATGTTTACGCCGTAGGCGAGTGCTGTGAAATCGCGGGTGAAACCTTTGGCCTGGTCGCGCCCTGCCTGGCGCAGGCACAGATTCTGGCGGCGCAGCTGGCGGGATCGCCGCTGGCAGATTTTGTCAGCCAGCCACTGGCGACGCGTCTCAAAGTCAGCGGCATTTCGCTGTTCAGCGCCGGTGACGTCAGCGAGGCGCCCTCCATCAGCAGTTTCGATCCCCTCTCCGGCGACTATCGCCGCCTTTTTCTCCGTCAGGGCCGCCTCTGTGGCGTGCTGCTCTCTGGCGATACCCGGCAGGGCGCGGCGTGGCTGGAACGCCTGCAGCGCGCTGAGCCTGTCACGCTCAATACCCTGTTCGATCACGTTCAACCTGAACCGCAGCCACAGGCTGCAGAGAGTCCTGAGATGAGTAAACCGGTTTTAGCCGTCATTGGTCACGGCATGGTCAGTCACCACTTTCTTGAACAGCTGGTTGCCCGCGAACTGCATCAGCACTATCACATCGTAGTTTACGGCGAGGAGCGCCAGCAGGCTTACGATCGGGTGCATCTGTCGGACTATTTCAACGGCAAAACGGCCGGTGATCTGTCGCTGGTCGGCGCGGACTTCTTTGCCCTGCACGGTATCGAACTGCGCAGCGGCTGCACGGTGGTGGCGATCGATCGCCAGCAGCGCAGCCTGCGTGACAGCGCGGGCAATGAGCTGGCGTGGGATAAGCTGGTGCTGGCGACCGGCTCACGCGCTTTTGTCCCGCCGGTGCCGGGTCATGACGGCGAACGCTGCTTTGTCTATCGCACGCTGGATGACCTTGATGCCATTGCTGCCTGCGCCCGCCATAGCCAGCGCGGCATTGTGATTGGCGGCGGCCTGCTGGGTCTGGAGGCGGCGAATGCGCTGCGGCAGCTCGGACTCGAAACGCACGTGGTGGAGTTCGCGCCACGCCTGATGGCGGTGCAGCTCGATGAGGGCGGTGCGCTGATGCTGCGTCAGAAGATCGACGCGCTGGGCGTTACGGTTCACACCTCAAAACAGACCGAACTGATCGCGCGTCAGCCCGATGGCAGCGTGGTGCTGCGCTTTGCTGACGGCAGCAGTTTACCCGGCGATCTGGTGCTGTTCTCTGCCGGTATCCGGCCGCGCGACGAGCTGGCGCGTGAGGCGGGTCTGACGCTGGGACCGCGCGGCGGCATTGAGATTAACGATCGCTGCCAGACCAGCGATGACGATGTGTTTGCCATTGGAGAATGCGCGCTGTGGAACGGTCAGATCTTTGGTCTGGTCGCGCCGGGCTATCAGATGGCGCGGGTGCTCGCCGGACATCTGGCGGCTGAACCCGCCGCCTTCAGCGGCGCGGACATGAGCACCAAATTAAAACTGCTGGGCGTGGAGGTCGCGTCCTTTGGTGACGCGCATGGCCGCACACCGGGCAGCCAGCACTATCACTGGACCGACGGGCCAAAAGGCATTTACAAGAAAATCGTGGTTTCTGCGGAAGGCACCCGGCTGCTGGGCGGCGTGCTGGTCGGCGACAGCAGCGATTACGCCACGCTGCTGCAGATGATGCTCAATGACTTACCGCTGCCCACCGCACCGGAAAGCCTGATCCTGCCTGCGCTGGCCGGAGCGCCGAAAGCACCCGGCGTCGCGGCGTTACCGGACAGCGCGCAGGTCTGTTCCTGCCACAACGTCAGTAAGGGCGATATCTGCGCGGCAGTAAAAGGCGGATGCGGTGAGATGAGCAGCATCAAGCGCTGCACCAAAGCGGCCACCGGCTGCGGCGGCTGCGCGGCGCTGGTGAAGCAGGTGATGGAGTTTCAGCTGGAAAATCTGGGCGTCGAGGTGAAAAAAGATGTCTGCGACCACTTCAGCTATTCACGCCAGGAGCTTTATCACCTGGTGCGGGCAGGTGAGTTCAGGACGTTTGATGCGCTGCTGGCCTCGCACGGCCGGGGGCAGGGCTGTGAGATCTGCAAGCCGCTGGTGGCATCGCTGCTCGCCTCCTGCTGGAACGACTATCTGCTGAAACCGGCGCATCTGCCGCTGCAGGATACCAACGACCGCTACTTCGCTAACATCCAGAAAGATGGCACCTATTCCGTAGTGCCGCGCGTCCCGGCCGGCGAAATCACGCCGCAGGGGCTGATCGCCATTGGCGAAGTGGCGGCGCGTTACGATCTCTACACCAAAATCACCGGAGGTCAGCGTATCGACCTGTTTGGCGCGCGGCTCGATCAGCTGCCTGATATCTGGCAGACGCTGCTCGCAGCCGGTTTCGAAACCGGTCACGCCTACGGCAAATCGCTGCGCACCGTGAAGTCCTGTGTCGGTTCAACCTGGTGCCGCTACGGCGTGCAGGATTCGACCGCCTTCGCCATCGCGCTGGAGAACCGCTACAAGGGGCTGCGTGCGCCGCATAAGATCAAGATGGCCGTTTCGGGCTGTACCCGCGAGTGTGCGGAAGCGCAGAGCAAAGATATTGGCGTGATCGCCACCGAAAAGGGCTGGAACCTCTACGTCTGCGGCAACGGCGGCATGAAGCCGCGTCATGCCGACCTGTTCGCCAGCGATCTCGACGACGCCACGCTGCTGCGTTATGTCGATCGCCTGCTGATGTTCTATATCCGCACCGCCGATCGTCTGCAGCGTACCAGCGTCTGGATGGACAATCTGGAAGGCGGTCTGGATTACCTGCGTCAGGTGGTGATTGAGGATAGCCTCGGGCTGGGCGCGACGCTGGAGCAGGAGATGCAGCGGGTGGTGGAGGCGTATCAGTGCGAATGGCAGACCACGCTGGCGGACCCGTCGCGCCTGGCGCTGTTTACGCCGACGGTCAACAGCGACCAGCCAGATGAATCGCTGCACTACAGCCGTGTCCGCGGTCAGCGCCAGCCTGAAACCGTGGCCGCACGTCCGCTGCTGCAACTGCCCGCCGAGCAGTGGAGTGCTATCTGCGCGCTGGAGGCGATCCCGCCAGAGGCAGGGATTGGCGCACGACTTGGCACCGAGCGTGTCGCGCTGTTCCGCTTTGGTGACGCGCTGTTTGCCCTGGAAGATCGCGAACCTGGCAGCGATGCCAGCGTGCTGTCGCGCGGGATCCTGGGCGATGTCGGCGGCGAGCCAGTGGTGATCTCTCCGCTCTACAAGCAGCGGATACGGCTGCGTGACGGGCAGAGTCTGGATAACCCGCAGCATCAGCTGCGCTGCTGGCCGGTGAAGCTGGAAGCCGGGCAGATCTGGCTGGCTAACCGTCCGCTTAATCAGCTGGCGCAGGCATCATGAACAGCACCTGTCCCTATTGCGGCGTCGGCTGTGGCGTCTGCGTCACGCCGCAGGGTCCGCACCAGGCAACCGTCGTCGGCGATCCACAGCATCCTGCCAATGCGGGCCGGTTATGCGTTAAGGGTGCGGCGCTCGGCGAGACGCTGACGCCGCAGGGGCGTCTTCTCACCGCCCAGGTTAACGGCCAGCAGGTCAGCCTCGACGCTGCGCTGGATGCGGCGGCGGCGGGATTGCGTGCGGTGATCGATCAATATGGTCCGCAGGCGGTGGCGTTTTATGGCTCCGGCCAGCTGCTGACCGAGGATTACTACGTCGCCAATAAGCTGATGAAGGGGTATATCGGCGCGGCCAATATCGATACCAATTCCCGACTCTGCATGGCGTCGGCGGTGGTTGGTTATAAGCGGGCGCTGGGAGCCGACGCGGTGCCCTGCTGTTATGAGGATCTGGAGCAGGCCGATCTGGTATTGCTGGTGGGTTCTAACGCCGCCTGGGCGCATCCGGTGGTCTGGCAGCGGCTGATGCAGGCGAAGCTGCAACGCCCGGCGATGCGCATTGTCGTGATTGATCCGCGCCGCACGGCCAGTGGCGATCAGGCCGATCTGCATCTGCCACTGCGTCCCGGCAGCGATTCGGCGTTGTTTTCCGGTCTGCTGCACTGGCTGGCGCAGCACGATGGCCTTGATAGCAGCATGCTGCCGCATCTGAATGGGGTGAGTGAAACTCTGGCCGCCGCCGCGCAGTGGGATGTGGCGCGGGTAGCAGAGGCCTGTGATGTAACGGAACAGCAGGTGACGCACTTTTTCCGGCTGGTCAGCCAGCACGATCGGGTGCTGACGCTGTGGTGCATGGGGATCAATCAGTCCGCCACCGGTAGCGACAATAACCAGGCGATTCTTAATCTGCATCTGCTGACGGGCAAAATAGGTCGTGCGGGCTGCGGGCCTTTTTCGCTGACCGGACAGCCAAATGCGATGGGCGGACGCGAAGTGGGTGGCCTGGCGAATCAGCTGGCGGCGCACATGAGTTTTACGGACGCGGATTGCGATCGGGTGCAGCGTTTCTGGCGCAGCCCGTCGATAGCCCGCCAGCCGGGGCTGATGGCGCTGGATCTTTTCAGGGCAATTGCGGAAGGCGAGGTGAAAGCGGTGTGGATTATGGGCACCAATCCGGCGGTGTCGATGCCGGAGGGCAATCGCGTGGCGCAGGCGCTGGCGGCGTGTCCGCTGGTAATTGTCTCTGACGTGATGGCGCAGACCGATACCAGCGCCTTTGCCGATATTCTGCTGCCCGCCCAGGGATGGGGCGAGAAGAACGGCACCGTGACCAATTCAGAGCGACGCATTTCGCGTCAGCGCGCCTTTTCCGCCGCGCCCGGAGATGCCCGGCCTGACTGGTGGCTGCTGGCGCAGGTGGCGCAGCGATTAGGGTTCCGCGAGGGCTTTAACTGGCAGCATCCGTCGGAGATTTTCCGCGAGCATGCGGCACTGTCGGGTTTTGAGAACCGGGGTCAGCGGGCGTTTGATATCAGCGGGCTGGCGCAGTTAACCCAGGCCGGATGGGACGCGCTGCGGCCGGTTCAGTGGCCGGTGAATGGTGATTTTCCGCAGGGCTGTGCCCGGTTGTTTGGCGATCGCCGCTTTTTCCACGAGGACGGGAAAGCCCGGCTGCGTGTTCCGGCCACGCCTGCCTTAATACCGCGTGAGGCTGCCTGGCCACTGTTGATGAATAGCGGTCGGGTGCGCGATCAGTGGCACACCATGACGCGCACCGGTCTGGTGCCGCGTCTGATGCAGCATTGCGATGAGCCGTTTGTGGCGCTGCATCCCGCTGATGCCGCGCAGTATGGCGTCGCGGCGGGCGGCCTGGCGCGGGTGCAGTCGGTGCAGGGCTGGATCAGTGTGCGGGTGCGCACGGATGTCGGGATGCGGCGCGGCGAACTGTTTGTGCCGATGCACTGGAACCGGCAGTTCAGTCAGCGGAGTCACGTGGGGATGCTGGTCGCCGCCCGCGCCTGTCCGTTTTCGGGACAGCCCGCGCTGAAGCAGACGCCGGTGCGGATTCTGCCGCTGGCGGTGAGCTGGCAGGGTTGGTTGTGGCAGCGCGGGATTACCCCGCTTGCGGGATTGCGTTACTGGTCGCGTGTGCCCTATGCGGCGGCGCAGCGTTATGCGGTAGCGGGCGAGGGATCGCCGCAGGCGTGGCTTGCCGGGCAGGTCGATCTGTCAGGCTATACAGTACAGCTCGCCACCGGCAGCGGTTGTGATTACCGGTTGCTGGCCTGGCGCGACGGTGAGTTGCAGCTGGCGTTTTATGCCGGTAGCACGTTGCCGTCGCTGGATAGTGCGTTTGTCGCCGCAGCCTTTGCTGATGCGCCGCAGGATGCTGCCGGGCGGCACAGCGTGCTGGCAGGTCGGGCGGCACAGCGCAGCGCGGCGGGCCGGATTATCTGTAGTTGTATGTCGGTGGGTGAACAGTCGATTTTGCAGGCGATAACGCAGGGGTGTCGCAGCACTCAGGCATTGGGCGAGAAGCTGAAGTGCGGCACGCAGTGTGGCTCCTGTATTCCGGAGCTGAAGCAGCTGTTGCTGTCCGACGTGGTTGTGGAGGAATGATGACGCGAGCAATTGATTCTCTGGATAAGTTACTGGCTCCGGCCGGTGTGGCTAAGCAGCAGGGTGCGGTGTGGCTGGTGGGTGCAGGCCCTGGCGATGTGGAGCTGCTGACGGTGAAAGCGTTGCGGTTGCTGCAGCGGGCTGAAGTGGTGGTGTATGACCGGCTGGTGAGTGAAGCCGTGATGGCCGAGGTGCCGGAGAGCGCGTTATGCATTGATGTGGGTAAGCAGCCGGGGCAGCATGGGCTGAAGCAGGCGCAGATTAATCAGTTGCTGGTGGATCTGGCGCGCAGCGGGCGCGATGTGATCCGCCTGAAGGGCGGCGATCCGTTTATTTTTGGTCGCGGTGGCGAGGAGATGGTGAGCCTGCAGGAGGCCGGGATTCGCTGTGAGGTCGTGCCGGGGATTACGGCGGCGGTGGGCTGTGCGGCGGCCAGCGGGATTCCGTTGACGCATCGCGATTGCGCGCAGTCGTTGCGGTTGATTACCGGGCATGGCCGGAGTGGCGAGCCGCAGCTGGATGCAGCCGCGCTGTCGGCGGTGAATCAGACGCTGGTGTTTTATATGGGGTTGAGCTGGAGTGCGTCGATCAGTGCGCAGTTGCAGGCGCAGGGGCGGGATGCGGCGACGCCGGTGGCGATTATCGAGAAGGGAACCCGGCCGGACCAGCGGGTGCTGATCACCACGCTGGGTGGGCTGGCGGAGACGGTCGCGCGGGATCAGCCGGTGTCGCCGTCGCTGCTGGTGGTGGGTGAGGTCGTGCGGTTTTATCGGGCGGATTTGCAGGTGCGGGGTAATGGGAGCGGGAGCCGGTGCGTCGTGCAGGAAGTCGGGTGCCTTGTGCAGGAAGTACGGTGCGTCGTGCAGGAAAGGCCTGCCTGATCGCAAAGGAACCCCGCATCCCTGCGGACTGGGCTCGCCCTCCCTGGCTCGCACACTTTGCTCTTCAGGCAGGCCATTCCTGCACGGTTGGCATTAGTGCGGGGTTTTGCTGGTTTGCTGCAATGGAGTGGAAATAGGGTGCGTCGTGCAGGAAAAGCCTGCCTGATCGCAAAGGAATCCCGCATCCCTGCGGATTGGGCTCGCCATCCCTGGCTCGCACACTTTGCTCTTCAGGCAGGCCATCCCTGCACGGCTGGCATTAGTGCGGAGTTTTACTGGTTTGCCTGAATGGAGTGGAAGTCGGGTGCGTTGTGCAGGAAAGGCCTGCCTGATCGCAAAGGAGTCCCGCATCCCTGCGGATTGGGCTCGCCATCCCTGGCTCGCACACTTTGCTTTTCAGGCAGGCCATCCCTGCACGGTTGGCATTAGTGCGGGGTTTTGCTGGTTTGCTGCAATGGAGTGGAAATAGGGTGCGTCGTGCAGGAAAAGCCTGCCTGATCGCAAAGGAATCCCGCATCCCTGCGGATTGGGCTCGCCATCCCTGGCCCGCACACTTTGCTCTTCAGGCAGGCCTTACCTGCACGGTTGGTCATGGTGCGGGGTTTTGCTGGAATGACCGCACTTTCCTGCGCCTCAAATTCTTATTTCTCACCGCTCTGGAATCATTCACGTCACTTTGATACGGGTGTTTAGTTACATCGCCCGCTTTAGCGGCAGCGGGGCCACCAGCACTTTCACGCCTAAGGCTTCAAATGCTTTGACCTGCGCGGGGCTGATGCCGCTGTCGGTGATCAGGTAGTGGATGTTGCTCCAGTCACAGGGCAGCGCGAACATGGAAACCTTGTCGATTTTGCTGGAGTCGGCCACCACGTAGACCGTGCTGGCGGATTTGATCATCGCCAGTTTTACCTTGATGTCCGTTTCGCTGGGAAAGCTCAGGCCCAGACGCGGTGAGATGCAGGCGGTCGCCAGGAAGAGTTTCTCGGCCAGCACGTTTTCGAAAAAACTGGCCGCCTTCTCGCCGGATGTTGAGAGCGTCGGAAATTTAAAGGTGCCGCCGGTCAGCAGAATGTTGATCCCCGGTTCGCCGCCCAGTTTCAGGGCGATATTGACCGCCGTGGTCACCACTGACAGACGGCGGATGTGGCTGATGGCGTCGGTTATCGCGGTAGTCGTGGTGCCGGAATCGAAAATCACCGTGTCGCCATTTTCGATATGCTGCGCCGCCAGCCGGCCAATCGCCTCTTTCTCTTCCAGATGGGTCTGCCGCTCCAGCAGCATCGCCCCGGTATTCTGCTTGCCCGTCATCAGCGTCGCGCCACCGTGGTAGCGCTGCACAAACCCCTGTTTTTGCAGCATGCGCAGGTCGCTGCGTAATGTGGCTTCAGTCAGGCCAAAGGTCTCCGTCAGCGCTTTGACCGTGACCGTGCCATCCTCACGGATCATCTCCAGAATTTTCTCGCGGCGTTGCTGCATGTCAGCGAACTGCTCACTTTTGCTTTTCAATCGAAATGCTCCCTTTTCCAATAACCTGAGAGGTCGGCCAAACAAGGTCTCTGTGGCTGAGTTTAACGCGCCATTTTTATGAATGCGAGATGGCCTGACGTGCCTATGATTTTCGAACGAAAATAAATAATCCGCAGGTTATTGAATCTCTCAGGCTTTCCCGATTGCAGCCAGGCGGCTTTATTGCGGGACTGGAAGCCAGATCACGTCTTTTCAATCAGATAAGCCGCTTAAGGCGGCAGATGGTCGAAATTTGATCTACCCCACACATCATTTCTTTTCGATAGCTTATATTTTTGTTCGAAAATGAGTGAAGCAACGGGATCCGCAAAATACTGAGGGGAAGAGTGGGATGAGTGGTGAATATGACGTAAACCTGCGCTACGGCGTGGATACCGCAATGAGTCTGGCCGACAAAGTGGCGGTGGTAACCGGTGGGCTGGGCGGCATCGCCATGGCGACTAATGGCATGTTGCTGGAGAAGGGCGCGCGTCTGGCACTGCTCTATCCGCCGTTTGAAGCGGAGAAGGTCGCCAGCCTGCAGGCGGAATTCGCGGCCGATCGGGTGCAGTTTGTCTGCTGTGACGTCACCGATCCCGCGTCGGTGGAAGAGGCGTTTGACGCGGTGGTTTCCCACTATGGCCGGATCGATATCCTGGTCAACTGCGCAGGCTACGTCATGCTGCAGCCGGTGATTGAGACCGATTTTGCCGAGTGGCAGAAACAGATTGCGGTGAACCTCACCGGGCCTTTCCTCTGCTCGCAGGCGGCCGCAAAGCTGATGATTCGTGCCGGTGCGGGCGGCAAGATTATTAATATCGCCTCCCAGGCGGCGTCCATCGCCATCGACAACCATGTTGCCTACACCTCCGCCAAAGCGGGCCTGCTGGGCATGACCAAAGTGATGGCCAAAGAGTTTGCTCCGCATCGCATCAACGTGAATACCCTGTCGCCCACCGTGGTGCTGACGCCGATGGGCGAGAAAGCCTGGCGCGGCGAGAAGGGCGAACAGATGAAAAAACTGATTCCGCTGGGCCGCTTTGCCTATACCGATGAGATCGCCGCCGCCGTGCTGTTCTTCGCCAGCAACGGCAGCGACATGATTACCGGCGCAGATTTAATGATCGATGGTGGCTTCACCATCTGGTAAGGCCAGCCCAACACCCGGGACTTCATACCCTGCCATAACGATAAGAGAGAACATCATGAAAAACCGTACCCTGCTATGTACTGCCGTGGCTGCCTGCCTGGTCTCGCAGGCGGCATTTGCCGCCGAAAAAGGCACCATTATGATTCTGGTTAACTCACTCGATAATCCCTACTACGCCTCCGAAGCCAAAGGCGCCAATCTCAAAGCGCAGGAACTGGGTTACAAAACCACGGTGCTGTCGCACGGCGAAGATGTGAAGAAGCAGAGCGAACTGATCGACGCGGCTATCGGTAAAAAAGTGCAGGGGATCGTACTGGATAACGCCGACTCCACCGCCAGCGTGGCGGCGATTAAAAAAGCCAAAGATGCCGGGATCCCGGTGGTGCTGATCAACCGCGAGATCCCGGTAGATGATGTGGCGCTGGCACAGATCACCCATAACAACTTCCAGGCGGGTTCAGATGTTGCCAACGTCTTTGTGGAGAAGATGGGTGAAAAGGGCAAATACGCCGAGCTGGCCTGCAATCTGGCGGACAACAATTGCGTGACCCGCTCTAAATCGTTCCATCAGGTGCTGGATCAGTATCCTGATATGCAGAGCGTGGCGCGTCAGGATGCCAAAGGCACCCTGATTGACGGCAAGCGCATTATGGACAGCATCCTGCAGGCGCACCCGGATGTGAAAGGGGTGATCTGCGGTAACGGCCCGGTCGCGCTGGGCGCGATTGCCGCACTCAAAGCCGCCGGTCGCAACGATGTAATCGTGGTGGGTATCGATGGCAGCAACGACGAACGCGATGCGGTGAAAGCGGGCACGCTGAAAGCCACGGTGATGCTGCAGGCGCAGGCGATTGCCGCCGAAGGCGTGACCGATCTCGATAACTTCATCCAGAAAGGCGTGAAGCCGGCCAAACAGCGTGTGATGTTCCGCGGCATTCTGATTACCCCGGAAAACGCCAAAGGCGTTCAGGACTTTAACTACAAGTCGTAATTAACCGCTGTCGCGCCTGCGAAAGCGGGCGCCAGGGAGAAGAAGATGTCCCGAAGAGTCTGGCTGACGCTGCTGGTCATGCTGTTAAGCGGCTGCAAAATTGTGTCGCAGCAGGAGCTGGCTGACCTGAAAAATCCCCCCAATCCGAAAATGGCCAACATCGATCAGCTGTGGCAGCAGAAGCTGGTGCCGCAGGTTCAGGCGGAGGCGAAACCGCTGGCGACACTGATGAAGTCGCTGCAGTCTGCCAAAGATTTTGACAGCGCCTGCCAGACCTACGGCTATCGCAGTCAGGCTGAGAATCCCTGTGTCTTCAGCGTCTCCGTTCGCGGCGAAGTGACCGCGGTAAATACCACCTCACGCAGCGGAAAGATGACCGTAAAAGATGAATCAGGTGACAGTGTCACTATTCAGGTCGGGCCTATCATTCGCGGCACCGCGCTGCGGGATGCCTACAAAGGCACGAGTTATCAGGACTTCAATGACCAGGTGCTGTTCGGCGATTACGGTAAGGCGATCAATCAGCACGCCTCCAGCCTGATGCAACAGTTCGCGCCGAAGGTAGGCGACAAGGTGATGGTCAGCGGCGTGTTCAGCAGCTGGGACATTCCGCAACAGCTGCCGGATATCACCCCGGCTGCCATCACCCGGCTATAAGGAGCGGCAGATGCAAAATCCTCAACCGCACTCGTCCGGCGACGTGATTATCGAAACGCGCAACGTGTCGCGTCTCTATCCCGGTGTGACCGCGCTCGATCAGGTCAGCTATCGGGTCTACCGCAACAAAGTGAATGTCCTGATCGGGGAGAACGGGGCCGGTAAGTCCACCATGATGAAGATGCTGGCGGGGGTGGAGACGCCGTCGTCGGGCGAGATCCTGCTGGATGGCAAAGTCGTGTCGCTTAACTCCACCCATCAGGCGGAGAAGCAGGGGATCAGCATTATTTTTCAGGAGCTGAACCTGTTTCCCAACATGAACGTGATGGACAACATTTTTATCGCCAACGAATTTTTCCAGCGCGGCGTCATCAATGAGAAGTATCAGTACGCGCTGGCGAAGTCGCTGCTGGAGAGGCTGCAGCTGGATGTCGATCCCTATGCGCCACTGGGCGAACTGGGCATTGGTCATCAGCAGCTGGTGGAGATCGCCCGCGCGCTGTCGAAGGATACCCGGGTGCTGATTATGGATGAGCCGACCAGCGCCCTGAGCCAGTCGGAAGTCAAAGTGCTGTTCAGCGTTATCGACCAGCTGAAGCGGCGCGGTGTCACCATCATCTACATCTCTCACCGGCTGGAAGAGCTGATGGAGATTGGCGATCACATCACCATTTTCCGCGATGGCCGGTTTATCAGTGAACGCGAAGTGCGCGACGCCAGCGTGCCGTGGATCATCGCCCAGATGGTGGGTGATAAGAAAAAACAGTTCGACTACCAGCCTGCGCCACAAGGCGAAACGGTGCTGGAAGTCGAGGGGCTGACCGCGCTGCATCAGAACGGCGGCTACAAGCTGAATGAGGTCAGTTTTTCGCTGCGTAAAGGCGAGGTGATCGGCATTTATGGACTGCTGGGCGCGGGACGTACCGAGCTGTTTAAGGGGCTGATAGGCCTGATGCCCTGTCAGTCGGGCCGCGTGCGGCTGGCCGGTAAGGATCTGGCGAAGCGCAGTTTCCAGCAGCGGCTGAAAAGTGGCATCGCACTGGTGCCCGAAGATCGCAAAGGCGAAGGGGTGATTGAACGGATGTCGGTGACGGCCAACATGACGCTCTCTGACTTCAGCCTGCGCGGTTTCCGTCGGGCGCTGGGGTTGCTGAATCCGGCACGGGAGCAGCAGCGGGTGAATGAGATGATCGGCCATCTGGCGATCAAAGTCAGCGATCCCGATCTGCCCGTGACGGCGCTGAGCGGCGGTAATCAGCAGAAGGTGGTGCTGGGTAAAGCGCTGATGACCGGGCCGCAGGTGGTATTGCTGGATGAGCCAACACGCGGCATCGACGTGGGCGCTAAAACCGACGTCTATCACCTGATTGGCAATCTGGCGCAGCAGGGGCTGGCAGTGATGTTTTCATCCTCCGAACTGGATGAGGTGATGGCGCTGGCAGACCGCATTTTAGTGATGGCCGATGGCCGGATTACGGCCGATCTGCCTCGCGCAGCGGCGACGCGAGAACATCTGATCGCGGCATCAACCCCACAGGATTAACAGCCTGACCCATTGGGCTAAGCTGGCCGGAGAATGTCATGAACCAAAAATATCTGCTTTACATGTATCTGCTCAAGGCGCGCACCTTTATTGCGTTGCTGATTGTGGTCGGCTTTTTCAGCGTGATGGTGCCGAACTTTCTGACCCCGTCCAACCTGCTGATCATGACGCAGCACGTGGCGATCACCGGGCTGCTGGCAATCGGTATGACGCTGGTGATCCTCACCGGCGGTATCGATCTTTCGGTGGGCGCGGTCGCCGGGATTTGCGGCATGGTGGCGGGCGCGCTGCTGACCAACGGCATTCCATTGTGGGGCGGCAATACGCTGTTTCTCAACGTGCCTGAAGTGATTCTGGTGGTGGCCATCTTTGGCGTGCTGGTGGGACTGATTAACGGCACGGTGATCACCCGACTGGGCGTGGCACCCTTTATCTGCACCCTGGGGATGATGTATGTGGCGCGCGGTGCGGCGTTGCTGTTCAACGATGGCGGCACCTACGCCAACCTGGTGGGCGTGCCCGCGCTGGGCAACACCGGTTTTGCACTGCTTGGATCCGGCACCGTGCTGGGCGTTTACCTGCCGATCTGGCTGATGCTCGGCTTTTTACTGCTCGGCCTCTACCTGACGCGAAAAACGCCGCTGGGCCGTTATATCTATGCGATTGGCGGTAATGAGTCCGCAGCACGACTGGCGGGTGTACCGATTATCAAAGTGAAAATCTTTGTCTACGCCTTTTCCGGCCTGTGCGCCGGTCTGGTCGGGCTGGTGGTGGCTTCTCAGTTGCAGACCGCGCACCCGATGACCGGCAACATGTTTGAGATGGACGCCATTGGTGCCACCGTGCTGGGCGGCACGGCGCTGGCGGGCGGCCGTGGGCGGGTTTCCGGCTCGATTATTGGCGCTTTCGTTATCGTCTTCCTGGCGGATGGCATGGTGATGATGGGCGTCAGCGATTTCTGGCAGATGGTCATTAAAGGTCTGGTGATTGTGACTGCGGTGGTGATCGACCAGTTCCAGCAACGTCTGCAAAGCAAAGTGGTGCTACTGCGTCGCCATGAAAAAAAGCAGCAGGCAGTGCCTCTCACTGATGTCCGTCACAGCTAACAGGAGCGATTATGAACCGCGAACAACGTGGAAAAACAGTGGTGATTACCGGTGCCTGTCGCGGCATTGGTGCCGGTATCGCGGCGCGTTTCGCTCGCGACGGCGCCAGGCTGGTGATGGTGTCGAACGCTGACCGGGTCTTCACGACGGCCGACCAGCTTTCGCAGCAGTACGGCAGTGAGATTCTGGCGCTGCAGGTCGATGTCACGGATGAAGCTGCAGTGCAGCAACTCTATCAGCAGGCTTTTGAACGCTTTGGTCAGATTGACGTCTCGATACAGAATGCGGGCGTTATCACCATCGACCGCTTCGACACCATGCCGAAAAGCGACTTTGAGCGGATTCTGGCGGTTAACACCACCGGCGTCTGGTTGTGCTGCCGTGAAGCGGCAAAATATATGGTGCAGCAGCGCAGCGGCAGCCTGATCAATACCTCATCGGGGCAGGGACGGCAGGGTTTTATTTACACACCACACTATGCCGCCAGCAAAATGGGGGTGATTGGCATTACCCAGAGTCTGGCGCTGGAGCTGGCGCCGTGGAACATCACGGTCAACGCCTTCTGCCCTGGCATCATCGAAAGTGAGATGTGGGATTACAACGATCGCGTCTGGGGCGAAATCCTCAGCAGCGAGGAGAAAACCTACGGCAAAGGTGAGCTGATGGCGGAGTGGGTGAAAAACATTCCCCTGAAGCGCGCCGGTCAGCCGGAGGATGTCGCCGGACTGGTGGCATTTCTGGCCTCAGACGATGCGCGCTATATCACCGGCCAGACCATCAATGTGGATGGCGGGCTAATCTTCTCCTGACACCGCTTTTTCCGCATCAGGCCTGCTCTGAACGCAGGCCTTTTTCTGCCCGGATTTTTCCGGGATATGCACAAATCGCCGCTGCTGTCCTGCATCGCCGTCACAATATGTTAAGGTAAGTGCTGATGATTTGTCTTTAATCGCAGCAACTCACTAATCAATGTGCCGGGTGACATGATACGGAAAACAGGGGTTCTCTCTTTAATTGCGCTGTCGCTGACTGCCACGCAGAGCGCCCGCGCCTTCCAGACCGAAACAGCGGTGTCTGAGACGCCCTTCGACGATCCGGCGCGCTACAGTGACGCGCTGCCGACGCTGGGCGGTGCCAGCGATCAGGATGAAGAGTGGAGCAAAAAGCTGGCGACCGTGGCCAAAAGTATCGGTGAAGCCAGTAACAACAGCGACAGCAATGTGACCTTTGGTCAGCAGGCGGGTGTCTGGGCCTTCAATCATCTGCGCGATGAAGTGGCCGACCGGGTCGAGAGCGAAGGGCAGTCACTGCTTTCCCCGTATGGCAACGCGCAGCTGGATCTGAAAGTCGATATGAACGGCAACTTCAACGGCACCGGTGGCGATCTCTTCAGCGCGCTGGCCGATGAGAACAGCCTGCTCACCTTCAGCCAGCTTGGTCTGCACGATACCGATGAGGGTCTGGTCGGTAATGCGGGACTGGGACAACGCTGGGATGCCGGTAACTGGCTGCTGGGCTACAACGGCTTTATCGATCGCACCTTCAGTAGCGGTCTGCAGCGCGCCTCTGTGGGTACGGAAGCGTGGAGCGACTCGATGCGTTTCTCCGCCAACTACTATCAGCCGCTTTCCGGCTGGAAAAATCTTAATGATTTACAGCAGCAGCGCATGGCGCGCGGCTATGACATCACCAGCCAGAGCTATCTGCCTTTTTATCGTCAGGTTGGCGTCTCGGTGAGCTATCAGCAATATCTGGGTGAGAATGTCGATCTGTTTAACAGCGGCAACCGCTATCACAATCCCTCCGCGATGTCGTTTGGCCTCTCTTATACGCCGGTGCCGCTGGTGACCTTATCCGCCACCCACAAAACCAGCAGCGCTGGCGAAAGTCAGGATCAGCTGGGGCTGAAACTCAACTATCGCTTTGGCGTGGCGCTGAGCCGCCAGCTGGATGCCGGTAACGTCGCCGAAGCACGTTCCCTGCGCGGCAGCCGTTACGATACCGTGACCCGCAGTGATACGCCGGTGCTTGCATTCCGTCAGCGCAAAACGCTCTCCGTCTTTCTGGCGACACCACCCTGGCAGCTGAGCAGTGGCGAGAGTCTGCCGCTGAAGCTGCAGGTGCGTGCCAGCAATGACATTAAGGCGGTGAGCTGGCAGGGCGATACGCAGGCGCTGAGCCTGACGCCACCAGCCAATAACGCCGATCCACAGGGCTGGAGTGTGATCTTACCGCAGTGGGATCCGGCACCGGAGGCCAGCAACGAATATCGTCTGTCGGTAACGCTGGAGGACAGCAAACAGCAGCGTGTCACCTCAAACTGGATCACTCTGAAGGTTGAACCGCCGATGGCGATGGACGCGGCCCCGCAGAACGATCGCTATGATTTGATGGCGCCTATGGGCACGCCGATGTAACGGGGAAAACGGGGCGGTGCACGGGATACCACCGACGCCCCGTTTACCGCATCGCCGTCCCTGAAAGGGTCATACGTCAGGGAACTGTGTCAGTAGTAACATCATGTTGCAATCATCAGTCGAAACTATCGCAGCGATGCATAATGGACGTCGCGATATAGCCGATAACTACAGCAATTCCCACTCATTCTGGTTTTGCTGATGCCCCTGAATTTACTGAAAAATCTTCTTCCTGCTTCTCTTCGTCAGCGGGGCGGGCATTCTGCCGCGTCGTTCCGTTCGCTGGGACGCGCTATGGCCGTTATTGAATTCACGCCAGCCGGTATCATTAAAAAGGCCAGTCCACTGTTTCTGGCCACGATGGGGTACCGGGCGGACGAAATTGTGGGTCAGCATCACCGCATGTTCTGTCCGGCAGCGCTGGTGAACTCCGCGGAATATCAGCATTTCTGGCAGCGTCTGGCGGCAGGCGAAAGTTTCAGTGACAAGTTTCTTCGGCTGGCCAAAGGCATGCGGCCGGTCTGGCTGGAGGCGAGTTACATTCCGGTCACTGACCGACGCGGCAGAGTCTTCAAAATTATTAAAATAGCCGCAGATATTTCCGAACGGATGCACTCCTCCCTGGAGCAGGAGTCGATCATTAATGCGATTGGTCGCTCGATGGCCGTGATCGCCTTCAGCCCTGACGGGCACGTGCTGGAGGCTAATGACAACTTTCTTAAGGCCACCGGTTATCAGGCGGCTGAGGTCATAGGGCAGCATCACCGGCTTTTCTGTTCAGAAACGCTCACACAGAGCGACGAGTATCGTCAGTTCTGGGCGCGACTGAATCAGGGCGAATTTTTTTCAGGCCAGTTTCCCCGCCTCAACCGGCGTGGCGAACCGCTCTGGCTCAGGGCCACCTACAATCCGGTATTTAACAGCGACGGGCAGCTCACAAAGATCGTTAAATTCGCCACCGACGTGACGGAGCAGGTGCTGCGAAATCAGCAGGAACATGACGCGGCGATCAATGCCTGGAATATGGCGGTCCAGACGCGGGGAAGCGCAAAGGCGGGCGCGGATGTCATCGATAACAGCATTCAGATGATCAACCGGATTGCTGAAGAGATGAGCGTTGTTTCAGCGGATGTCTCGCGCCTTAACAGCCAGTCTGACAGCATCGATGGCATGGTTGAAACCATCAGACGTTTTGCCATGCAGACCCGACTTATTGCACTCAATGCCGCCATTGAGGCCGCGCGGGCAGGCACATCGGGACGAAGTTTTGCTGTCGTGGCGGCCGAAGTCCGCAACCTGGCTGCCAGCGTCAGTGGCGCGACAGAGGAGATTGAACGGGTGGTCGCCGGGAATAATCAGCTGGCCAGAGAGGTGTTGCGTGGCATTGAAAGCTCGCTGGCGAATACCGGCCAGGGCGTCATGCTGATGCGTGAAGCGGGAGAGGTGATTGCCAGCATCCAGAAAGATTCAGAGCGGGTAGAGAGCGCCGTCAGAGACGTTGCCCGGGCGGCACAGGGCGGTTAGCGGGTCAATCCAGGGCCGCAGACTGCGTGCCCTGGAGGAAGAGAATCAGAGGCCAGCAGGGCTTTTGGTGAGTTCAGGATGAGTCACAGTTAAACCGCTGTCGGCCAGCCAGGATCCCGGCGCACCGCACGGCTTCACGACGTGTCAGTTAACCATGTTCATCACAATGCGAACGGCCCTGGCATAGACTTCTCGCTGACCGTTGACCGACCGCGCCTGCTGATGCTGCAGAAAAACGATGATTTCCTGAATGCCAGCCGTCTTGCCTGACTTCAGCAGGCTTGATACAGCCTGGCCTACCACGGCATGGACATCGTCCATATCCGCCGGTTTATTGCTGCTCAAAAGAAACTCCAGCGGCGACTGTTCTGCTGAACAGCACCTGACGGGACAACGCTCAGCGTGTCCACTCGTTTATCGAAAACCCGTTTCATGGCACAGCCTTAAGCAGCTTTTCGCGCAGCGTGGCGACCATGGTCGTCAGGTCGCCCAGCTCGCTACAGTCGGTATCCATCACCGAGACCATATCCGCCGGGACGCCAGCCGCGTCAACTTTAAGCTGGTGGCCCTGTTCCGTCAGCGAGATGAACACCCGGCGCTCATCGTTTCCGGTGTCACGCTGGCGGCTGATAATGCCTGCGCCTTCCAGCCGCTTCAGAAGCTGGCTGAGCGTGCCGGAATCGAGCCGGACACGGGCACCAATCTCAGAGACAGTCAGGTGATCCTTTTCCCACAGCACCAGCAGTACCAGATACTGCGGATAGGTCAGTCCCAGCGGTTTCAGCCGTGACTGATAGAGCTTAGTCATGGCAAGCGAGGCGGAATAGAGCGCAAAGCAGAGAAACTGGTCGATGGTTTCAGGCGCTGCACTGGCGGGAGGCGTATCAGAGATCCCCGCGGTTTCATCATTCATATGTTTACTCATTCTGAGTCCGGGGCAGGACGGCCAGACTACCGGCGGTTTGCCAGCCGTGAAGTCTTGCTAAATGTCTTGGGAAGTTGTGGATTGCGGCATCCGCTCTTTTCTGGTGACAGACACCAGACCTTTAAGCGCTATCGCAGCGGAGAAACAGTGCTGAGCTGCGGCTCCGTTTGAAAGGTGTCACAGTATTGAGTCAAATTATATTGAAGTCAACATAACTGGCCGCAACGCTTGCGCACAACGTGCGCAAAGGGGCTAAGCCTCTGAGACTGGCAGCTAACTTTCAGCGTTTAGCTCAGGCCGATGTCAGAACATGGGTTCCGCCATCGGCCTGTGGGGTTCGCTTTTCCGGCAGGCAGGTGCTGCCGGAAAGACTTATACCGTGAAGGTCTCAACCATGCCGCGCAGGTCGCGCGCCTGGCCAAGCAGTGACTGTGACGCAGAAGAGGACTCTTCCACCAGTGCGGCGTTATTCTGCGTGACGCCATCCATCTGACTCACCGCAATGCTGACCTGGGAGATGCCCTGCATCTGTTCGCCGGACGAGAGGGAGAGGTTATCCATCGCATCAGCCAGTTCACCGACGCGGCTGACGATCTTGAGGATACGCTCACCCGTGCCCGCCGCGACGGTCACCCCTTCTTCGACCTGGGTCACGGCCTGCTCAATCAGCTGCTTGATGTCGCGCGCTGCGGTGGCACTGCGCTGGGCCAGCGATCGCACTTCGCCTGCAACCACGGCAAAGCCGCGACCCTCCTCACCCGCGCGTGCCGCTTCGACGGCGGCATTGAGCGCCAGAATATTGGTCTGGAAAGCGATGCCTTCAATCACCGACGTGATATCGCGCACCTTAACGGCACTCAGTGAAATGTCATGCATGGTTTCCGACAGGCGCTGAACATCCGCTTCGCCCGCGTGGGCCAGAGTGGCGGCCTCGCGCGCTGAACCTGCTGTCTGCTGTGCGCCCGCTGCGTTGCTTTTCACCGTAGCGGTTAGCTGTTCCATACTGGCGGCAGTTTCCTGCAGCGCAGCAGCCTGCTGCTCGGTACGGGATGAAAGCTCGGTGTTGCCCTGGGAAATCTCATCGGCGGCCAGCGCCACAGAGGCAGAGGCATCCTTGATTTGCGTCACCAGCCCGCGCAGATTGGTCTGCATGCCGCTTAACGAGGCGAGCAGGCTTGAATTGTCACCCCGCCGCAGCGTAACCGGCGAAGTCAGATCGCCCGCGGCAATCGCCGCAGCCAGCGTCTGAGCCTGGCCCGGTTCGCCACCCAGCTGACGCATCAGAATCCGCGCAATCAGGACGCAGGTAGCGACTGCAGCCAGCACGGAGAGCGCCGCCAGCATAACCAGTATCCAGGTAGTGCGGGTGATGGCACTGGCGTTTTCTGTCACGGCATCCCGGCTGTTACGCATCTCAAGCTCGGTCAGCTCGTTGATCGCCTTCAGCAGACTCTGCTGAGCCGGGCGCGCCACGGTTAACAGATAGCCGGTCACTTCCTGCTGACGATTTTCCAGCCCCATTTTTCCGGCGGTCATCAGGGTAGAGAGGGCGGCGTCTTCGGTAGACACGATACGGTTCATCGCCTCCTTGCCATCCTGTCCGCCATCCGCCTGCATCATGCGCGACAGCGTTTCGCGGTTACTGATATAAAGCGCCCGCTGTTTTTGCAGACGTTCCCACTCTGGCTGCATCGCGACCGGATCGGTCATCAGGGCAAGGTTACGCACCGCAATGGCCATATCCCGCACGCCGCCTCGCATATCGAGCACCGTCTGGTACTTTTTCAGACGGACATTGACCACCTCATCCATACTGGTGCGGGCGCTATTCAGCGCCTGAATCGCAGTACCGACACAGATAACAAACAGCAGAATCAGCAAGCCAAAACCTGCACCAAGGCGCGTTGAAATTTTCATCTCTCTTTCCGGGATAATTTATTGGATATCACGGTATCGGCAGCAAAGGGGGATTCTGGAGGGTTACGTTTAACTTAATCGCCTGCTATTTAATTTCGCGCAATAAAAAACCCGCACGCATTTCCATCGATTCGCGTCAGTAAAACGCGGTCGGATGCGGGACAGCAATTCGCGTCAATAAACTGATTACTCAGCGGTTATCGCCGGGTGGGCGGTCACCGCTGGACGCGATGCTGTATCTGATAATCACTGGCACTAAGCCAGCCAGAACGGCCGGAAAGTACAAAATTCACTGGACGGGCCTGTTAATTTTGCCCGCGCTGCCGATAGAACACTCAGCGGAATTGATGACGGAACCGACATGAGCGGGGCTCCGCCGATCGTCTGCTTTGCTGCCGCAAGGCTAAAAACGTGCGAATACGATGAGTAGAAATAGCACGGGGTGATTAGTGTCTGCATTTTGCAGACAGAGTATGAGCAGTACACCCCGGTTTTACTGACAATTAAAACAACACTCTGACACTTGCCATCACCGGGAACTAACGCATGCGCCTGAAACTTTTCTGGCTCGCAATGCTGAATATTGCGACCATCATTTTACTTTCCACGATGTGGGAATGGGGGCTGGAGGGACGGATCTGCACCCTGCTGGGCCTGGACTATGATCCCAGTTTTGAAACCAGTGAGCGACTGCGGTTTATCCTGACCTCCTCCTCGTTTGCTGTTCTGGCGATGATTATTCCGTCGCTGTTGATCGTGAATCTGATCCGCAAAACCCTGATTGCGGAAAAAGATGCGCTCAGACTGGCCGGAACCGATGCGCTGACCGGGGTCCTGAACCGCCGCTCCTTTAATGAGCATATTGCCGCACTGGATGCGGGTGAGGTGCCCTATACCCTGACGCTGTTCGACATTAATGAGTTCAAAAATATCAATGACCTGAACGGTCATCGTCAGGGCGATGCCACGCTGATCGCGCTGGCCAGTCTGCTGACCATCTCGGCAAGCAGCGGGAGCCAGGTGTTTCGCGTGGGTGGGGATGAATTTGCCATCGTGGCCGATGATTCAGAGGCTGACCAGGCGCTGGCCGCCGCAGAGCGTTTTTGCGAGCAGGCGACATCCATCCGGACGGGGCCGCACACCTTCCTGAGCCTGTCGGCAGGCATTGCCACCTCAGCCTGCACGGGTCAGGCTGACGTTATGCGGGCGGCGGATCTGGCGCTGTTCGAGGCGAAGCAGGAAAAGGGCTCTCATCTGGCGCGCTTCTCGCCAGATATGGAGCAGCGCTTCCGCCAGCGGGAAAGGCTGGAGCAGGAGGTGGTTGCTGCCGTCAGCGGTCACGCCATCGTTCCCTTCCTGCAGCCGCTGGTTTCACTGCGGACCGGAAACATTACCGGCTTTGAGATCCTGGCGCGCTGGATCACCGCGTCGGGCCAGACCGTTTCACCTGCAGAGTTTCTGCCGATAGTGGAGCGGCTGGGACTGATGGACAGTATGACCGTGGCGCTGCTGCAGGATGCGGTCAGTGCAACCCGGGCATGGCCTGCCGGGCTTTGCCTGTCGCTGAACATTACTCCGGAGCAGCTGCTGAGACCGTCGCTGACCAGCTGTCTGTCTCGTATTATGCAGCATGCCGGGCCGGTCATGCTGGAGCTTGAAATCACTGAAGATAAAGTTATGGCTATCTCTGATGATGCCCGCGAGGCGATTCGTCGGCTGAAAGAGTCGGGCATCGGGGTGGTGCTGGATGATTTCGGCACCGGCTACTCCAACCTGTCGGTGCTGCTGGGACTCGGGATCACCAAAATCAAAATTGATCAGTCATTTATCGCCGGGATCGTGAGCGGAACGGAGCAGCGTAAAGTGGTGGAAACGCTGCTGGCGCTCTGTCAGGGGCTGAATGTGGTGATTACGGCGGAGGGCATTGAGGATGTCGCCACGCTGAGGTGGCTGAGAAAACGCGGCTGTGATTACGGTCAGGGCTATCTCTTCAGTCGTCCTGTACCCGCCGGGCAGGCAACCACACTGCTGGCATCCGCCAATGTTGAAGAGTTGATGCAGGATGAGGCCGTCGCGGTCAGCTTAGTCAGGGCGCTGGGCTAGACGTCGTGTGATGCAGTCAGGGCCAGGCGAGAAGTGGCTGGCCCGGATTCTAATCAGAACTGGTAAATCAGACCCAGCGCGGTGATGTCGTCGGTCGCCAGGCCGAGCGGATTGTTATCTTTCAGCAGGTTAATACGGTATTCACCGTACACCGACATGTTCTTATTGAAGTAGTAGGTCGCACCCACGGCGGTGTATTTAATAATATCGGCATCGCCGATGTTCTCAATCTCCTTGCCCTTCGATGAGACGTAACCCACGGATGGACGGAAGCCGTTCAGGAACTGATACTGTGCCACGGCTTCAAAGTTCTGCGCTTTATTAGCGAAGCCGCCTGCAATCGGGGTGGCGTTCAGGGTTTCACCGTACATCGCGGCCAGATAAACCTGGTTGGCATCATATTTGACCGACGTCGCCCAGTGCTGGGCTTTCTCGCCTTCACCGCGTGCGGCCGCGTTCTGCGCCGTCGTGCGATCCAGGCTGGCAAACGCACCCGCGAAGCTCAGGCCGAAGTCGAAGTCATAAGAGGCGGAGAGGGCGAAACCATCGCCGTTAGAGCGACGCACGCCGTCAATATTACTGCTGCGATCGTTCTTACCCTGATACTGTGCAGCCAGGTTTAATCCATCAACCAGACCGAAGAAATTGCTGTTACGCCAGGTCAGCACGCCGGTTGAACGGCCAGAAAGGAAGGCGTCGGTATACCCGGAGTCACCGCCAAAGAACGGCAGCATATCGGTGTAACTCAGCGCGTCATAGACCAGGCCATAGTTGCGGCCGTAATCCAGCGAACCCGCCTGACCAAATTTCAGGCCAGCATAGCCCAGACGGGTACGGTTGCTGGTCTGTGCATCACTGCCTTCAGAGTTGTGAAGACTGTACTGATACTGCCAGAAACCGTAGCCGGTGAGCTGGTCAGTAATCTTTGTCTCGCCTTTAAAACCAAAGCGGGCATAAGAGGAGGTGTCACCGTTGTTATTGTTGTCGTCAGAAAAGAGGTGTGACACGTTAATCTTGCCAACCAGATCCAGCTTATTGCCATCCTTGTTATAAACTTCTGCGGCCTGCGCGGAGGAAAGACCGATCAGTAACGGCATAACAGCCGCCAGTAAAGTGCGCTTCATCATTTAATTATTACCCTGTGTCGATTAATTATTATTCCCCTGTTTTCGGGGTGAAAAGAAAATGACACAAAAAGATAAATTTACAAAGTGGAATATCAGTAACAAATTGTGATGTGGTTATTCAGCAGGCGGCTAAGCGTGGGGTAAAGGAAATTAAATCGCAAAGTAATAAGATTTTCTTCTGATATGAAACTCTAAGTGCCTGGTTGTTAAGTGCAATAATATCAATTAGTTGAGGTATTTAAAGCCAGGATTGAGAGGAATAATCTGTACGTTTTTAAATCACTTAATTCCCGGATTTATTTATGACTCATCAGTTCAAACCAATATAAATATAAGGCTTTTATTCTAACCATTAGCCTGCGTATTAATATCTGTTCATGGTTTTAAAATAATATTTTTAGTCCGGATAATCACCCATGAAATAATCCGTACAACCGCTGGTTAAATAATGATCGTTTTGCCGATAAATTCGCCATATCAATGCAGATGGAAACGCACGCCTGCTGCGATAAATGAAAATATTTTGTTAAATCCCTCCGGTCAGCGCCTTCTTTTTCGCAGGATCCAACGATGCCGCGCTGCACCAGCGTGAGGCAAACTGCGCTAAAACAGGGCGTCAGAGGGGCTTTTCTGGAGAGATAATTTATCAGCGATCACAAAAGCGATATTTCATCCCGCGAATGCATAATTCCGCTGTTTAAAACCCGGCTCTGCCGCTGCAATCAGACAATTATTCACTATATATGCAAAATAAGTGAATATTGTCGGTGCGTAACTCATTGATATTCCGTTATGAAGACCATTTTATGCATTAATTCTCTGGCTGGCACGTTAACTGCACTCTACAGTAGGGCTGCATTACAACATCTTTTAACAATTTTAAAACATAAGCTTTACCCAGCCGGTAAAGTAAAGCAGGAGAGTGGGTTATGGCACTGCACGTTTCACGTCACGATTTCGATCAATGGATGATGCCGGTTTATGCACCTGCGACCTTTGTACCGGTGCGCGCAGAAGGCTCCACCGTCTGGGATCAAAACGGTAAAGACTATATCGACTTTGCCGGTGGCATTGCCGTCAATGCGTTGGGTCATGCGCATCCGGCGTTACAACAGGCGTTGCAGGAACAGGCCGCACGTTTATGGCACACCGGTAATGGCTACACCAACGAACCTATCCTGCGTCTGGCGAAGCAGTTGATCGACGCCACTTTCGCTGACCGGGTGTTCTTCTGTAACTCCGGCGCGGAAGCGAACGAAGCCGCCCTGAAACTGGCGCGTAAAGTGGCGCATGACCGTGTCGGTCCGCATAAAAGTGGCATCGTGGCGTTTAAGAATGCGTTTCACGGCCGCACTCTGTTTACCGTGTCAGCCGGTGGTCAGCCCGCCTACTCAAAAGATTTTGCACCGCTGCCGCCAGAGATCCAGCATGCGCCCTTCAACGACCTGGCTGCGGCGGCGGAACTGATTAATGACCATACCTGTGCGGTGATTGTTGAACCGATTCAGGGTGAGGGCGGCGTGCTGCCTGCCGATCCGGCGTTCCTGCGCGGACTACGTGAACTCTGTGATAAGCATCAGGCCGTGCTGATTTTTGATGAAGTGCAGAGCGGCGTTGGCCGCACCGGCTCGCTCTATGCCTATATGCATTATGGCGTCACACCCGATGTGCTCACCAGCGCCAAAGCACTGGGCGGCGGCTTCCCGATTGGAGCCATGCTGACCCGTGAAGACCTGGCGATGGTGATGGGCGTCGGCACCCACGGCACCACCTATGGCGGCAATCCGCTGGCGGGTGCGGTGGCCGGTAAAGTGATGGAGCTGATCAACCAGCCTGAACTGATGGCGGGTGTCACGCAGCGTCACGACTGGATTGTTGCGGCACTGGATGAGATCAACCAGCGCCTGCATCTGTTTAAAGAAGTACGCGGTCTGGGCCTGCTGATTGGCGCAGTACTGAGCGACGACTTTGCCGGTAAAGCCAAAGAGATCAACCTGGCCGCCGCTGAGATGGGCGTGATGGTGCTGATTGCCGGTGCTAACGTCGTGCGTTTTGCCCCGGCACTGAATATCAGTGAGCAGGAAGTGAAGCTCGGTATGGCACGCTTTGCCGAGGTGTGTGAACGCCTGGTACGAGGGTCCGCATCATGATGGTAATCCGTCCGGTTGAACGCGATGACTTAAGCCAGCTGATGGCACTGGCGGGCAAAACCGGTGGCGGGCTGACCTCGCTGCCCGTCGATAGCGCCACGTTACAGGCGCGTATCGATCGATCGCTGCAGACCTGGGAGGATACGCTGCCGCGCGCTGAGCAGGGCTATGTCTTTGTTCTGGCGGACAGTGAAGATAACCGCGCCGTGGGCATCTGTGCCATTGAGGTCGCGGTCGGCCTGCAGGATCCCTGGTACAACTTTCGCGTCGGCACACAGGTGCACGCCTCGAAAGAGCTGAATGTCTATGCCGCGCTGCCCACCCTGTCGCTGAGTAACGATCACACCGGCAGCAGTGAGCTCTGCACGCTGTTTCTCGATCCCGATTACCGTGACGGAAAAAACGGCTATCTGCTGTCGAAATCCCGCTTCCTGTTTATGGCGAATTTCCGTGAGCGTTTCACCGACCGGGTGGTGGCTGAGATGCGTGGCGTCAGTGATGAGCAGGGGCATTCGCCGTTCTGGGAGAGCGTTGGCAGCCGTTTCTTCTCTATGGAATTCAGCAAAGCCGATTTCCTCAGCGGCACCGGCCAGAAATCCTTTATTGCTGAGCTGATGCCGAAGCATCCGCTCTATATCGACTACCTGACGCCAGAGGCGCAGGCCGTCATCGGACAGGTGCATCCACAAACGGCACCTGCGCGTGCCGTGCTGGAAGCAGAGGGGTTCCGCTACCTCAACTATGTTGACATCTTTGATGGCGGCCCGACGCTGGAGTGCGATATCGACCACATCCGCGCCGTGCGCAAAAGCCGTCTGCGCAGCGCAGAACGGGGTGAAAACCCGACGGATGCGCCGCTCTGCCTGGTTGCCAATAACAATTACCGCCAGTTCCGTGTGGTGCTGATCCCGGCCAATGCCGACAGCGACAGCGTGCAACTTACGGATGAACAGATGCGGGCGCTCCACTGCCAGCCGGGCGACAGCCTGCGCGTGGTGACGCTCTGCAAAGAGGAGAAAACAGCATGACGCACCTGATTAAGGGAGAATGGCTGGGTGGTGACGCAGAGGTCCTGACCAAAACGGATCCGGTCAGCGGCGAGACATTATGGCAGGGCCAGGCGGCCTCAGCCGCGCAGGTTACGGCGGCCTGTGAAGCCGCGCGAGCCGCTTTTCCGGGCTGGGCCAGATGCCCGCTGGCGGAACGGCAGGCGATCATTGAGAAATTTGCGGCCGGGCTGGAAGCCCACAAAACGGAGCTGGCAGAAACCATCGCCCGTGAAACCGGCAAACCACGCTGGGAAGCGCTGACCGAAGTCGGCGCGATGATCAATAAAATCGGCTTTTCGGTGAAGGCGTACCATAGCCGCACTGGTGAGCAGCATGAGGGCGAAAGCTCGCTGCGCCATCGTCCGCACGGCGTGCTGGCGGTGTTTGGCCCCTATAACTTCCCCGGCCATCTGCCAAACGGCCATATCGTTCCGGCGCTGCTGGCGGGCAACTGTGTGGTCTTTAAACCCAGTGAACTGACGCCGCTGACCGCTGAAAAAACGGTTGAGATCTGGCTGGCTGCGGGTCTGCCTGCTGGCGTGCTGGCGCTGTTACAGGGCGGACGCGAAACCGGTCAGGCGCTGGCAACCTGTAGCCAGATCGACGGCCTGCTGTTTACCGGCAGCGCCCATACCGGCTATCAGCTGCATCGTCAGTTTGCCGGTCAGCCTGAGAAGATGCTGGCGCTGGAGATGGGCGGGAATAACGCCCTGATTGTGGAAGATCCGGCTGACCTCGATGCGGCCGTGAACATCACGCTGCAGTCAGCCTTTATTACCGCCGGTCAGCGCTGCACCTGCGCCCGGCGGCTGCTGGTCAGACGCGGCGAGGCGGGGGATGCCTTTCTGCAGCGGCTGGCTGAGGTGGCGGCGCGACTGCAACCGGCCGCCTGGAATGCTGAACCGCAGCCGTTTATGGGCAGCGTGATCTCGACCGGCGCGGCAGAGAAGATTATGAGTGAGTGGCAACGGCGGGTTGATGCAGGCGGCGAGGTGCTGCTGGCCATGCGCTGGCCGGATCGCCACAGCGCCATTCTGACGCCAGGCATTATCGATTTAACCGGTGTGCAGGGCATTCCGGATGAAGAGGTCTTTGGCCCGCTGCTGGGCGTGATCCGTTATGACACCTTTGATGAAGCCATTGCGCTGGCGAATCAGACCCGTTACGGCCTCTCGTGCGGATTGATCTCGCCTTCGCGCCAGCAGTTTGATCAGCTGCTGCTTGAAGCACGTGCCGGTATCGTCAACTGGAACAAACCGCTGACGGGCGCAGCCAGTACCGCGCCGTTTGGCGGCATTGGCGCCTCGGGTAACCATCGCGCCAGCGCCTGGTATGCGGCGGATTACTGCGCCTGGCCGATGGCTTCGCTGGAGACGCCGGATCTGACGCTGCCCGCTACGCTGTCGCCGGGACTCGATTTCTCCGCCCCGGAGAAAAGCTCATGAAGGCAACCGAAGCCAACTTTGATGGGCTGGTGGGATTAACGCACCACTATGCCGGGCTGTCGTTTGGTAACGTAGCCTCGACCCGAAACCAGCTGCAGCCGTCGAATCCCCGTCTGGCGGCTAAGCAGGGGTTGCTGAAGATGAAAGCGCTGGCCGATATGGGCTATGTGCAGGGAGTGATCCCGCCGCACGAGCGTCCTAATATTGCGGCGCTGCGTCAGCTCGGCTTCAGCGGCAGCGATGAGCAGGTGCTGGCTTCAGCCGGAAAAACTGCGCCGGGATTACTCTCCGCCGCCAGTTCCGCGTCGGCGATGTGGGTCGCCAATGCCGCCACGGTCTCGCCGTCCGCAGACAGTCTGGATGGCCGGGTTCACCTGACGGTGGCGAACCTGAACAACAAATTCCACCGGGCGATGGAAGCACCGGAAACCGCCTGGCTGCTGCGCTCCATCTTCCGCGACGATCGCCATTTTGCCGTGCACGATGCGCTGCCGCAGGTGGCGATGTTTGGTGATGAAGGGGCGGCGAACCATAACCGGCTCGGCGGTGCGTATGGCGAGCGCGGCGTGCAGCTGTTTGTCTATGGCCGCGACAGCAGCCATGAGGGCAAGGCACCGCAGCGCTATCCGGCGCGGCAGACCCGTGAGGCCAGCGAGGCGGTCGCCCGTCTGCATCAGCTCTCACCCGAAAGCGTGCTGTTCGCCCAGCAGAATCCTGCGGTGATCGATCAGGGCGTGTTTCATAACGATGTGATTGCGGTCAGCAACCAGCAGATGCTGTTCTGTCATCAGCACGCCTTTGTCGATCAGCCTGAACTGCTGGCGCAGCTTCGGGCGCGCGTACCGGGTTTTGTGGCACTGGAAGTGCCGGCAGACCGGGTCCCGGTGAAAGATGCGGTAGAGACTTATCTGTTTAACAGCCAGCTGCTGAGCCGTCCCGACGGCACGATGATGCTGGTGCTGCCGGAAGAGTCACGTCAGCATCCGGGTGTCTGGCGCTATCTGTGCGAACAGGTCGAAGGTAATACGCCACTGAAAGCCCTGAAGGTGTTTGATCTGCGCGAAAGCATGTATAACGGAGGTGGCCCGGCCTGCCTGCGTTTGCGGGTAGTGCTGACGCCAGAGGAGCAGCAGGCAGTGAATCCGGCGGTGCTGATGAACGATAAGCTCTTCAGCACACTGAACAGCTGGGTTGACCGTCATTACCGCGATCGCCTGACCCAGGCCGATCTGGTCGACCCGCAGTTACTGCGTGAGGGACGCGACGCGCTGGATGAACTGACGAAGCTGCTAGACTTAGGAAAGGTATACGCATTTCAGCAGTGAAGCAGGGGGCGGCATAGTCTGCCGTCTGCTCAGGGCGCAAAGGAGGAATGATGCAGGACTTTTTACAGCAAACGCTTTCCGGCGAGGTGCCGCGTAAGCGTAGTGGTGAAACGGCGCATCTTCGCTGGCAGTGGTTGTATCACGGCATACTGTTAATGGAGCCGACGGTGCCGGTTAAACAGGCGCTGGTACTCTCTGCCGGGATCCACGGCAATGAAACGGCTCCGGTCGAAATCGTGAATCAGCTGGTCAATCCGCTGCTGTGCGGCGAAAAGCCGCTTCAGCAGCGCATGCTGGTGATTCTGGGTAATCCTTCCGCCCTGCGCGCCGGCAAGCGCTATGTACGTTATGACATTAACCGGCTGTTTGGCGGACGCTGGCAGCATATTGATGATGGCGATGAGGCCCGCCGGGTGCTGCGGCTGGAGCAGGCGCTGGAAACCTTCTGGCAGCTGGGCGAGTGTGATGAGACGCGCTGGCATCTCGACATGCATACCGCCATTCGCGGCTCTTATCATCCTCAGTTCGGCGTGATGCCGCACAATGAGCGCCCGTGGCCACTCGCGTTTCTCGACTGGCTGGCCGCTGCGGGTCTGGAAGCGCTGGTGTTTCATCGTTCACCGGGCGGCACCTTTACCCACTTCAGTTGCGAGCACTTCGGTGCGGCCAGCTGCACCCTGGAGCTGGGCAAAGCGCTGCCGTTTGGCGAGAACGATCTCAGCCAGTTCAGCGCGGCGCAGCAGGCGCTGGCTTCTCTGCTCTACGGTGAAGCGATGCCTGCAGCGACGATCAACCCGCGCCACTATCGCGTTGCGCAGCAAATCACCCGACTCAGTGAGCACTTTACGCTGCATATGTCGCCGGAGACGCTGAACTTTACCGCGTTTCCGCAGGGGACGTTGCTGGCGGAAGATGGCAACACCCGCTATTACGTGCAACAGGCGCGGGAATTTGTCCTTTTCCCCAATCCCAACGTGGCCGCCGGGCTGCGTGCCGGGCTGATGCTGATTGAAGAGGGCGAACAGACCCAGGCGCTGCCGGTGTGAGTCCTCTCTTTATCCTTCCGGGTCATCAGCACTAAAAATCGTCAGGAAATGCGGGAGATCGCCTTCCGCTTTCCTGTCGTAACCATTACACTCCTCCATGATTTCTGCGAAATTGGCTTTAAATTCATAAACTTTTTCAATTCCTCACGCCTTTCTTCTTATTCTCTTCATGATTGCCCGATTTTTGTCTTTTATGCTTTCACGGCTTTACTCAGCCTCTGAGTAGTTGACGTTCAGCGTCGTATGCTTGTTTCCGAAGACGCGACAGAGTGCTGTCGTCATTATCATGAATCATAAGGACACTATTATGCGCAAACTGACTTCCCTTTTACTGGCTTCTTCGCTGGCGTTTGGTGCAGCCAGCGCCGTCCATGCAGCAGCAGATAACCTGACTCCACCGCCAGCAGGCAGCGAAAAAGCGATGCACAAACCGCCAATGCGCCACGGCCCGGAGATGATGTTTAAAGGTCTGAATCTGACCGACGCGCAGAAAACACAGATGCGCGACATCATGAGAGAGAGCCACAAAGATATGCAGCGTCCGTCACTGGACGAGCGCCGCGCCGCCCATGACATTATTGCGTCTGACAGCTTCGACCAGAGCAAAGCAGAAGCGCAGGCAGAGAAGATGTCTGCCAATGCGAAAGAGCATGCGCTGAAGATGCTGGAAACCCAGAACAAGCTCTATAACGTGCTGACGCCGGATCAGAAGAAACAGTACAACGCGAACTTTGAAAAGCGTCTGACTGAGAAAGGCCCGCATGAGGGCAAAATGGCGCCGCCAGCAGAACCGGCTGAATAACTTTAGTTAAGCGAACGGTCTGAGACCGCCGACGCTGTCCACTGAATGTGAGTGGGCAGCGTCGGCGGTTTTTTTTATAGCGGAAGAATAGGGTAGGCACCCGACAGAATCGGGCGGCAGAGGATTTTGTAGCCGTCGTGATCAAAACCGCCTTTGGGCCGCTGCAGTTTTCTGGCCTCATCCATGCTGCTGACCGAACCGAGATAGAACCAGTGGTCGATGACATGGATCTGCGTCATCTCTTTGCCTTCCTCGACGAGGCCGACGGCACCCTGCCACGGCCAGCAGAAGACCCGCACATTTTCCAGTGCTTCCAGCAGTCGATCCTGATGATCGCTGACCGGCTCTTTACCGCAGCAGGCTCCGGCACAGCGGCGCAGTGCCGAGCGGAAGCAGCCCCGTCCCGCACTCAGCGTTTCCAGCCCCAGCAGGCCATGACAGAGCTGATACTCATCCGCGAGTTGCTTGAGGCGTTCCAGCGCAGCAAATCGACTGCGATAGAGTCCAAACAGGTTGGGTGACTGACTGAAATCGAGATCTTTTGCGTAAACCACGTTCGGTTTGCCGTCGGTGATCTGCAATGAACAGAGCTGGCGGTTTTTGCGCAGTCGCTTATTGAACAGCGGCTGCTGGGTTTTGATCATCTGTGCTTCCAGCAGCAGCGCGCCGAGATCGCCCGCGGTGGGGATCCAGCTCACGCGTCGCGACTGGCGCAGCATTTTCGCCTCGTCCGGGGTGCGGAAATGGGACATCACCCGCGAACGCAGATTGACACTTTTACCGATATAGAGCGGCAGTGACTCGCTTTCGCCATGAAAGGTATAGACGCCAGGATGATTCGGCAGGCCTTCCAGCCATTCACGCAGGTGTTCGGGATATTGATAAATTGTATTCGCGTCGGGTTCGGGGCGAAGAATGGCTGCACGTCTGACCAAAATGGACTCCACTTACTGGTTGTCCATACAGCATAACAGGCAGGTGAAATGATCGCCAGCCGTCTGGTTAAAGACGCCGTGTGGCCAGCCAGCAGATCAGCGAGCCCAGGGTAATCATTGCCACGCCCTGCCAGAAGGCCAGCGGCGGCGTCAGGCCGAGCCACAGCGATCCCAGCAGGGCCGAAAGGACCGGCGTGAAATACGAGGCGGTGGCCAGCAGCGTCAGGTTGCCCTGCTGAATGCCGTGATTCCAGGCGGAATAGGCGATGGCGGTGGAGAGTCCGACAAACAGCACCTCCAGCAGCGGTACCCGCGCGAACGTCATCGGCGCAGGGTGCTCGCTGAAGGCATATTTCAGCCACAGCGCCAGCGCGGTCAGGATAAAAAACAGCGTGACGCCGTTCGAACCCCGGCCAAAGCGGCGGGTAACATTGTTGTAGAGCGCCCACGTCAGGGCGGCGATAAAGGCGAGTGCATAAGCCACAGGATTACGCAGCATGTTCTGCCACAGCAGCGCGGGCGAGCCGCTGCTGCTGCCTTTCAGCACCCAGACGATCCCCAGCAGCGACAGCAGCAGTCCGGGCCAGAGCCAGACGCGAAAACGCTGCTGATGGAACGGAATTGCCAGCACGATGGTCAGGCAGGGCCAGAGGTAGTTGATCATCCCCAGCTCAAGCGACTGACTGCGATCGCTGGCAAGCCCGATAGCCAGCGCCAGACAGATTTCATAGCCGACAAAGAGGGCGCCACCCAGCCACAGGTAGAGAGCGGGAAAGGCGCCAGGTCTGGGCAGTCCGCGGGTCAGGCAGAGCAGAATCGCCGTGGTGGTGTAGATCAGCGCCGCGCCGCCGGTGGCACCAAAGGCTTCACTGACGCTGCGTAGCAGACCAACGGTGGTGCTCCAGAGCAGAATGGCGATAAGTCCGATGAGGGTGGCGCGCGAAACGGTGGCAGGCATGCAGCAATCAACAAGGTGGATGAGTGAAGCCTCCCTTGCCGGAGCAAAGGAGGCGCAGCATTACTTCCAGAAGTCGTCGAATACCGTGATCGGCGGGCGACGTTTGTGCTCGGTTTTCTGATACCAGCCTTCGATGATGCGGGCGCTGTCAGGATGAATGCTTTTACCTTCCAGGTAGTCATCGATCATCTCGTAGGTAACGCCCAGCGCCACTTCATCCTGCAGGCCAGGGCGATCATCTTCCAGATCGGCCGTCGGTTTCTTCAGATAGAGATGTTCCGGGCAGCCAAGATGCTTCAGCAGCTGTTTGCCCTGACGCTTGTTCAGGCGGAACAGCGGGTTGATGTCAGTGCCGCCATCGCCATATTTGGTGAAGAATCCGGTGACCGCTTCAGCCGCGTGGTCGGTGCCGACCACCACCCCTTTGGTCATACCGGCGATGCTGTATTGCGCTTTCATTCGCTCGCGCGCTTTTTCATTGCCGCGCACGAAATCGGACAGGGTAATACCGGCATCTTTCAGCGCGCGCTCACTGGCCAGTACGGATTCTTTGATGTTTACCGCCAGCGAACGGTCGGGCTTGATGAAGGCCAGTGCATCCTGACAATCCTGCTCATCCGCCTGCACACCATACGGCAGACGCACCGCAATAAAGGTGTAGTCGTTATCGCCACTTTCCTCACGCAGTTCGCTGATCGCCGTTTGCGCCAGCTTGCCTGCCAGGGTTGAATCCTGACCGCCGCTGATCCCCAGCACCAGCGTTTTCAGTCCGCTGTGGCGTTTCAGGTAGGCTTTGAGAAAATCGACGCTGACGCGCACTTCCTGGCCGGCGTCGATGGTAGGTTTTACACCCAGTGCTTCAATAATTTCCTGCTGCAGTGACATGAACTTCTCCTCAGGTCAGTGGCCCGTCGGCTCGATGCGAACGTTTTAGTAAAGCTAACGTGCCTGCGTCAAAACAACAAGCTTAAGCGGTAACTGATTACGGCTAAACGTTGCGAAATCAGTGAGTTTTTGCCTGCGGCTGCGGTTTTTTCGCCAGCACGCTGAACATCAGAATCGCCATCATAAAGCAGCCAAAAATAGTGGCACACATGCTCAGTACCGAGGTGCCGCCGATGCCGGTGATCGGCACGGTAATCGCACCCAGCGTAAACATGGTGACGCCAATGACTGCCGAGGCACTGCCAGCGCGATGACCCTGACTCTGCATCGCCAGCGACGAGGCGGTGGTAGCGATGACGCCATTACTGGCGATGGTAAAGAACAGCGCCACCAGCAGAAGCGCTAAAGGTGCATGGAACAGGGCGGCCAGCAGCAGCAGACTGGAGGCGACAAAGGCCAGCGTCAGTCCGCCTTTCAGCACCCGATATTCGCCCCACAACGGACAGAGGCGGGCGCTGGTCTGCGAAGCGATAACCAGACCCAACCCGTTGGCCGCAAAGCAGAAGCTAAAGGCCTGGGGCGAAAGTCCGTAGAGCTGTTGCAGCACGAACGGCGACGCACCGATGTAGGCGAACATGCCCGACATCATAAAGCCCTGGGTCAGGCAGAAGCCCATAAAGGGGCGATGCGTCATCACCTGACCGAGTGCCGCGTAAGCGGAGAATATCGATCCCTGGCTGCGGCGGGCGTCGGGCAGGGTTTCATGCAGCTTCCAGCGCGCCAGCAGGATCAGCAGGATGGCAATGCCGCCCAGCACCATGAAGATGCCGCGCCAGTCGACAATCGTCATCAGCACACCGCCCAGAACCGGCGCGCCGATGGGTGCCAGGCCGTTGACCAGCATCAGCAGCGCGAAGAAGCGTGTCAGTTCATGGCCGCTGTACATATCGCGTGCAATTGCCCGTGACAGCACCGCGCCGCCCGCACCCGCTAACCCTTCAAACAGTCGCGCCACCAGCAACTGGTGGATATCCTGCGCCAGCGCACAGCCCATCGAGGCGATGAACAGCAACACCAGTGACAGGGTCAGCGGACGCAGGCGGCCGAACTTATCGCTCATCGGGCCAAAGAGCAGCTGACCAAAGCCCAGGCCTAACAGACCGGCGGTCAGACTCAGCTGCGCGGTGGCGGTTTCGGTGTGCAGATCCTGCGCCATCTGCGGCAGAGCAGGCAGATAGAGGTCGATGCAGAGCGGGCCGAGTGCGGCCAGCAGGCCCAGCGTGATGGCATAAACCAGTCGGTTGGAGTGAGCAGGGGTCATTGTTCCTCAGGATAGTCAGCGATGGGGTGGACAGAAAGCGGATAAAGAACAGCGTCCGGTAAAGCGATAACGCCAGCGATCTGCGCCTGTAATGATAGAAGGTGCGAAGTCTGAAATCGGGTCGCTGCCGGAACCTGTTTTGCCAGGAAGTATACGGCTGCGTTGACAGTAAAACAGCCTTATTTACGAAATCCTGACATTCATTCTGCGACTAATCGTTCCTCATAAACTTGATAAATCAGCAGTTATGTTCCAGGCTTGTTTCCACATGGACAATCAATGAGGAACAACAAGATGAATAAAGTGATGGGATGTATCGCTGCGGCGCTGACACTGGCTGCACTGTCTGGTTGTACGACTTACGATCGTGCGGAAAGCTACGTGACTAAGCCAGTGGTAAAGGATGTTAAAAAGGGTATGACCCGTGATCAGGTTCGTCAGATCGCCGGCACACCTTCTACTGAAATCACCATGGTTCACGCCCGCGGCACCTGCCAGACTTATGTTCTGGGTCAGCGCGACGGTAAAGCTCAGACTTACTTCGTGAGCTACAACGATACCGGCCGTGTGATGAACTACGGCTTCCAGAGCTGTGCGGAATATGACACCGATCCGCAGGTTCAGCAGTAAGTTTTAGTGCCTCTGAATAGCAAACGGCCCGTCATGATGACGGGCCGTTTTTCGTTATGGCGCTGACTACAACCCAGCGGGACGCGGCACCTCAACATAATCGCCATCTATCTGCCGCTGGTAGAAATGACCCGCCTGTACATAGAAGCGTTTGCCGTTAAAGTCGAGTACCCGCATCTCACTGCTGACCCGCGCCTCTGCGGGCGGTTCTACCACCACATACTCATCGCCGTGGCGCTGATAATAACTGCCGTTCAGCAGGTAGTAGGTCAGTCCGCCGATCAGTACCGCCGTTGCGGCTTCAGGCAGAAATCGATACGGTCCCGGTCCGCCCCAGTGAGGTCCCGGACCGACCCAGTGTGGCCCGGGTCCGCCATGTCGTCCCCATCCCGGGCCCCAGTCGCCAGGATGGGCGAAAGCCAGAGCGGGCGTCAGAAGCGTCAGCGTCAGAAGCGAGGCGATTATCTTTTTCATCAGGTGTTCTCCTCATAAGACTGGATGCAGAATTCGCCTTTTAGCGGGCAAAGACAAGCACTAAAGCGTCGATTTTTCGCCTGTTTACCATGCTTAACGCTTTCTTAACGGCGTCGCCATTAATGGGGGAGATTATGGAGAAAGGGGACGGAAAAACCCGGCGCGGGCGCGCCAGGTTTAAAGCAGATTAACGGTGCGCCAGCTCGGCGTTGTCATCACTTTCCAGTACGCGCTTATCGGTCATCCCTAACCAGCGACTGGTCAGGGAACCGGCGGTCATCGAACCGTTGACGTTCAGGGCAGTACGCCCCATATCAATCAGCGGCTCAATCGAGATGAGCAGCGCCACCAGGGTTACCGGCAGGCCCATCGCAGGCAGGACAATCAGCGCAGCAAAGGTGGCACCGCCGCCGACACCCGCAACGCCCGCTGAGCTCAGCGTGACGATTCCGACGAGGGTTGCAATCCACAGCGGGTCAAACGGGTTGATCCCTACGGTTGGCGCAACCATCACGGCCAGCATAGTCGGATAGAGACCGGCACAGCCGTTCTGGCCGATAGTGGCACCAAAGGATGCGGCGAAGCTGGCAATCGACTCAGGCACGCCAAGACGACGGGTCTGGGTCTCCACGCTCAGCGGAATGCTGGCGGCGCTGGAGCGGCTGGTGAAGGCAAAGGTGATCACCGGCCACACTTTGCGGAAGAAGCGCATCGGGTTAATACCATTGATCGACAGCAGCAGGGCGTGAACACCAAACATGATGGCCAGACCCAGGTAAGAGGCGACCACAAAGCTGCCCAGCTTGATGATGTCCTGCAGGTTAGAACCGGCAACCACTTTGGTCATCAGCGCCAGTACACCATACGGCGTCAGCTTCATCACTAAGCGCACCAGCTTCATGACCCACGACTGCAGCGTATCGATCGCCACCAGCACGCGCTGACCTTTAACTTCGTCATCTTTCAGCAACTGCAGTGCAGCTACACCCAGGAAGGCGGCAAAGATCACGACGCTGATGATCGAGGTCGGGCTCGCCCCGGTCAGATCGGCAAACGGGTTTTTCGGGATAAAGGAGAGCACCAGCTGCGGCACGGTCAGGTCAGCCACTTTGCCCACATAGTTGCTCTGGATTGCGCTGAGACGCGCGGTCTCCTGCACGCCCTGAACCAGACCTTCCGCACTCAGACCAAACAGGCCGGTGACGAAAACGCCGACCAGCGCCGAAATGGCGGTGGTGAACAGCAGTACGCCGATAGTCAGTACGCTGATTTTTCCCAGCGACGAGGCGTTATGCAGACGGGCGACCGCACTCAGAATGGAAACGAACACCAGCGGCATCACGACCATCTGCAGCAACTGGACATAGCCATTACCGACGATGTTAAACCAGCTGATCGACTCTTTGACCACTGCGCTGTTTTCGCCGTAGATCAACTGCAACACCAGGCCGAACAGCACGCCGATCACCAGACCGGTCAGCACTTTTTTCGACAGGCTCCAGTTCTGACGGCTGAAGCGGGAGAGCAATACCAGCAGCACCACAAAGGCCACGATATTGAGCGTAAGAGGAAGGTCCATGCTGAAACTCCAGAGTAATGCGGCCTTCCGTCACGGGAAGGCCGCATAATGTTAATCACGAATTAAGACAGCAGGAATGGTAACAGCAGGCGCGGAGGGTGCCTTATATCCAAATGGAATGCTTTATAACTTAATGGCGTTTTGCGCGCTTTTATTGCGCAGTATGACTGGAAATTAACCGCCCGACGCCATTTTGTAGCGTGTCGAAGAGCTGCGACGGCCAGCCGTTTGCACCAAAAGATGGCATCCCCACCGGAAACCATAGCGCATATCCCACCAGGCCCAGACACAATGCCCGCTCAAGCTGATTGCCCTTCTGGCTGCGCAGAATCGGCAGCCGGAAGCGCCAGCGGCAGGGCCACAGTAGCGGAACCCCGGCGGGCGTGAGCATGTCGGCCACGATATGGCTCAGGTAACCGAGCGTCAGACCCTGCAGCACATCGGGCGGTATCGGCGACGACTGGGGCAGGTTAATCTGAAAAAGCCACAAACCGGCGGCGATGGCCAGCAGACTGTGGGTAAAGCCCCGATGGCCAAACGCCCGCGCAATAGGGTGAGAGAGCCAGCTCAGTCGCTGTCCCAGCAGAGATTTGGGGTGATCGATATCGGGTAACAGACATGTCAGCAGGGCTGAGGGAACAAGATGCCACCAGTCGGCCTGCGCCAGCACGGGTGTCAGCTCAGCACGCTTAGCAAAAATAGCGCTGGCAATGGCAAAAATGATGTGGCCTTCGCCCGTCATGATAGAACCTGGTTGCAAAGAAAGCTGTCGATGCATCCAGTATAGGGATTTATCCAGTAAATGAGAACATGTGACGCTGTAACGAAGCATGAATATTATTAACAGGGCGGACAGCGATGAAACTCTGTCCGCCAGAAAGATTAACGCGCCAGCCAGCCGCCATCGACTGCCAGCGTGTAGCCGTTAACGTAGTCGGCAGCAGAAGAGGCCAGGAAGACCACCGGGCCCATCATGTCATCAGGCACGCCCCAGCGTCCGGCCGGAATACGGCCCAGGATCTCTTCGCTGCGCGACTCATCATTACGCAGCTGTTCGGTATTGTTAGTTGCCATATAGCCGGGGGCGATGGCATTGACGTTAATGCCATGTTTTGCCCATTCATTCGCCATCAGACGGGTCAGTCCCATCACGGCACTTTTCGACGCCGTATAGGAGGGCACCCGGATTCCGCCCTGGAAGGAGAGCATGGAGGCAATATTGATAATTTTGCCGCCCTTACCCTGCGCGATAAACTGGCGGGCAACCTGCTGCGAGAGGAAAAACAGGCTTTTGCTGTTGATGTTCATCACATCATCCCAGTCCTGCTCGCTGAAATTCAGCGCGTCTTCACGCCGGATAATGCCGGCATTGTTGACCAGAATGTCAATTTTGCCTGCCGCCGCCACCGCCTGTTCAACCACAGAGGCCACCACGCTGGTCTGCATCAGATCGGCCTGCACTGGCCAGAAGCGGCGACCCAGCGCCTCGACTTTGCTTTGGGTATCATCCGGGCCATCACGGTTTACGCCGACGATATCACAGCCCGCCTGCGCAAGACCCAGCGCCATACCTTGCCCGAGACCGGTGTTACAGCCGGTCACCAGCGCCACTTTACCTTCCAGGTTAAACATATTCAGTACCATGGTGTTTCTCCTCTGCTCAGCGCAGTTCACTGATTTTGACGTGGTCCATGTCATCAAAGACCTGATTCTCACCCACCATGCCCCAGATAAAGGTGTAACGCTGGGTGCCGACACCGGCGTGAATTGACCAACTGGGTGAGATGACCGCCTGCTCGTTATGTACCAGCAGATGGCGGGTTTGCTGCGGTTGTCCCATCATGTGAAAGACGGCGCTCTCTTCACTCATATCGAAGTAGAAGTAGACTTCCATGCGGCGTTCATGGGTGTGGCAGGGCATGGTGTTCCAGAGGCTGCCTTCATCCAGCCTGGTTAAGCCCATGGTGAGCTGACAGGTCGGCAGCACATCCGGCACGATAAATTTGTTAATGGTGCGGCGGTTAGAGGTCGCGGCATCACCCAGCGTTGCGGTGGCCGCCTCCTGCAGCGTGATCTTCCTGTCCGGGAAGGTGCTGTGGGCGGGCGCACTGTTGTAATAGAATTTGGCGGGCTGAGACGGGTTCAGGCTGCGGAACAACAGGTTGCGCGCACCTTTGCCGATGTAGAGCGCCTCTTCATGACCGATTTCCCACCCTTTACCGTCTACTTCTACCCACCCCGGCCCGCCGATATTAATCATGCCCAGCTCGCGGCGTTCGAGGAAATAGCTGACCCCCAGCTGTTTGCCCATCTCATCGCCAATCGTGACCGGCGTGTTCACCGGCATGACGCCGCCAATGATGATGCGGTCGATGTGGCTGTAGGTCAGGGTGTAGTCATCGGGAGTAAAAATCGTCTCAATCAGGAACTCGCGGCGCAGCGCGTCGGTGTCGAGTTGTTTTGCATGATCGCTGTGGATACTTTGGCGAATGTCCATCTCAGGCCTCTCTGCAGGTCAGGTTATTCATGCCCCGAACGGGGACGCTTTGGGCATCTTAGGCAGAGCGGGATGGGAATTCAATAAAAATGAAACGTTGTTTTATTTTATTGCGGGCGGGATCAAGCGAGAGGTGTAACAGGTAAAAAAAGCCCGCATCAGGCGGGCTGTTTATCATCCCTGCAGATGTTGCAGGCTGAGCTGTGTCAGAGTATCCAGCCGGACATCCGCCAGCGCCCAGCGGGAATCGTCACGGTGTTCAGCTGCGGGCACCACAATCGATCGCATACGCGCGGCTTTGGTAGCAATCATGCCGTTAAACGAATCTTCCAGCGTCACGCAGTTAAGGGGATCGATCGCCAGGCTGTCGGCAGCGTTGAGATAGACCTGCGGATGGGGTTTGCTGAAGGGCAGCGCTTCTGCCGAAGAGAGCACATCGAAATAGTGGCGCAGGTTGAAGATCTCCAGCACCTGTTCCAGCATCCGGAGTGGCGATGCGGAGGCAAGGCCGATTTTCAGTCCGTGTTCGCGGCACAGCTGCAGCGCCGTTTCCACGCCCGGCAGCAGGGGGCGGGTCTGATCCACCAGCGTCATGGCGCGCGCAATAATACGCTCAGTGACCTCCTGCTGAGAGGGACCCTGCCAGGGCAGCGTTTCGTACCACATCCGCACCGTCTGATCGATGCGCAGTCCCAGGGTGTCGGGCATTTCACTACGACGTGACAGGTCAACATCCAGCGTTGAAAAGATATCCAGTTCAGCCTGATCCCACAGCGGCTCAGAATCGATCAGTAAGCCATCCATATCAAACAGGGCGGCGAGGACAGGGCGGTAAAAGGGCATCAGTGGTCTCCTTATAAAGTTGGCTTTACCTTAACATCATTCTCTGCGGGCGCACTCTCTGCCCGATCGGCCACGCTTTATTTGGGAAATTTCACCGTTGGCAGGTAGACTGACGGCAAATTGGATTCCGGGTTCAGGAGATATCATGACTTATCAACAGGCTGGCCGTATCGCCATCCTTAAGCGCGTGGCGGGCTGGGTGCTCTTTTTAGTGGCGCTGCTGTCGACCATTATTTCTGTTCTGAGCTTTATGTTTAAGCACAGTGAAAAGCAGCCGGGCATTGACGCCGTGATGCTCGATTTCGTCCATGTCATTGTTGATATGCTGCGCTTTAATACGCCGTTCCTGAACGTCTTCTGGCATAACTCGCCGGTACCCGAATTTAACGGTCAGATGAACCTGGGTTTCTGGCTGATCTACATTCTGATTTTTGTCGGACTGGCGCTGGAGTCGTCAGGCGCGCGGATGGGACGTCAGGCTCGCCATGTCAAAGAGGGGATCGAGGATCAGATGATTCTTGAGCAGGCAAAAGGCCCTGAAGGACGCAGCCGTCAGCAACTGGAAGAGAAGGTGCGCGTTCCTCGCCACACCATCTTCCTGCAGATCTTCCCGCTCTATGTCCTGCCGGTGGTGATTGCGATAGCCGGTTATTTCGCGCTGTCGCTGCTGGGCTTTATCTGACAGACATCAGGGTCAGGCCGGTCTGGCCTGGCTGTGTCCCAGCGCATCCTCATCCAGCAACTGGCCAATGGCGAATTGTGCATCGCCAGGCCAGTGCCCGCCAAATACGTTAGCCCGGTTCAGCAGGTAGTACAGCTGGTAAACCGGCAGACGCTGCGAAAATCCATCCGGCAATGGCCACACCGACTGATAGCCGTCGTAAATCTGACGCGGCAGGTCGGGGTACCAGCTCAGCATCGCTAAATCGCATTCGCGGTCCCCCCAGTAGCAGGCGGGATCGAACAGCCAGGGACCGTTCTCACTGCTGGCGCAGTTAGCAGGCCAGAGATCGCCATGCAGCAGCGAGGGTTGAGGATGATGCGAGGCGAGTACCCGCTGCACGGAGGCGATGATCAGTTCGGTATCCCCGTACTGAATGCCTTTTTCCGCCGCCAGCTGCAGCTGCCAGCCAATGCGCTGTTCGGCAAAAAACACCGACCAGCGTCGCAGCCAGCTGTTGGGCTGAGGCGTGGTGGTGATGTTGTTGTCGAAATCCAGCCCGAACTGCGTCTGCTCGCTCCACTGGTGCAGGTGCGCAAGTTGCTGACCCAGCTGATACGCACTTTGCTCATCAAGCGGCTGTGGCCGGATATATTCCAGCAGCAGGAAGCTCTCTTCGCGATGATGACCCACACCATAAACCTCTGGCACGCGAACCGTGCCGGTGCGCGCCAGCAACGCCAGCTGGTCGGCTTCCCAGGTAAAGAGCGACAGCATTTCACGGCTGTTACTTTTGACGAAGACGTCGTGGTCACCGTAGCGGATATGCCAGGTAGGATGGATATCACCTCCCGCAAGGGCGTGACGTTGAGTGATTTCGGCGTTGCCTAACTGCTCGCTTAACAGACGACTAATGGCTGACCACATAGGGCTATCCTCGTTATTCGCTGCGTAAGTCAGATTGTGATGCCTAAATATTCACCAAAACCCGCGCGATTGCACCTCTTATTCTGGCGCGGATGCGGCGGGGCGATGATCGGCGGCGTCGCGCAGATACGTTTCGAAGGTCGTGACGGTCACTTCAGGTTTTTGTCCCAGAGCACTTTCACCGGCCGCGGTGACCTGCTGACTCAGATCGTCCGCGTCCAGCGTACTGACAATGCCATAGCTGTTGGTTCCCAGTTCATGGGGATGGCCACTGTCATCCGCCAGCGTGGTCGTAAAACCGGCGGCGGTCATCGCGCTGGTCAGCTCCAGGATGTCACTTAATCCCGATTCCTGATAATGAAAGGTCACGATATAGCGGGTCAATTCATTGCTGCTCATGAGGTACCTCCGGGGGAAAGGAAACTGAACTGAGCGTAGACCATGGCGAAAAATCAGGCGAATTATGAAGGAGATGCTGCGTGTCTGACGTGACACATAGCGTAAATCTGCGTAAGTAACCGGTGGGGTGATGCAAAATTCTTCTGCCGTTACGTCTGGCTTTTCATTTGTGCAGCACTATAATGCGCGACGTTAATGAGATGAGTCCCAATTAACAGGGGTTGTCAGGGCGATTCCAGGCATTTTGTGTAAGTTAATAATTTTTTACAAAACTTACCGTAAATTGCATTGAATGCCCGGCAAAACGCTTCAGACTCTCCGTTTT
>Ga0308156_1000788_pt1 | contig 50254 bp, 37 predicted proteins | sample PhyAR2_FD_201041 | JGI IMG/M metagenome (GOLD analysis project Ga0308156, IMG submission 201041) | Phyllosphere microbial communities from UC Gill Tract Community Farm, Albany, California, United States - DLSL A.R2 | ecosystem: Host-associated > Plants > Phyllosphere > Unclassified | place: USA... | reverse complement strand
GCGATTGTATCGCCAAAAAACAAAGCGTTGCCTCGTAAGACGCTTTGCAAAAAACTAAATGAATAAAATTTAACAACACATCGTCCTCGTTTGCAACGAGGATGAACGAGAACGGCGATTGTATCGCTTATAAAAAATTAAATTATGTATTTCAAATCCAAATTTTTTGAAGATTACCAGTTACAGGATAAACGTGTGACCTTAGGGCGCACCATCACAGAAAGCGATTTTGTGGTGCACGCCGGCCATACCGGCGATTTTTTTCCGCACCACATGGATGCCGAATGGTGTGCCACACAACCGTTTAAACAACGCATTGCACATGGTACCATGATTTTCAGCATTGGTATTGGCCTTACTGCTTCCGAAATTAACCCCGAGGCCATGAGTAAAGGTTACGATAAACTTCGTTTCATAAAACCGGTGTTTATTGGCGATACCATTCACTCCGAAGTCACCATTTCTGAAAAAGGAGAAAGCAAAAGGCCGGAATATGGCACCGTAACCGAGCATGTAGAAATCATTAACCAGCATGGAGAAGTTGTATTAGTCTGCGACCATCTTCTTGTAGTCAAAAAGTTCAGTAGTCATTAGTTCAGTAATCAGGATACTGATCTCCGCCTGGCAGTGGCAGCTCCAATGAAAAAATCACACCAATGACAAATGAACTATTGAACCAATGAACCGATAAACCAAATATCATGAACCACAACACCTCATCCGAAATTGTAACTGAAAACCATTCCTCATCGGGAAAAAAGTACCTATTGCCATTTATACTCGTAGTGAGTCTGTTTTTCCTGTGGGGAATGGCGCACAATCTCGATTCGATCCTGATTCCGCACCTTAAAAAAGCCTGTAACTTAAATAACCGGCAATCTACCTTAATTGATACCGCTGTTTTTTTTGCCTATTTCTTAATGGCCATTCCGGCAGGTATTATTTTAAAGAAATGGGGTTATAAGGCTACCATGATTTCGGGCCTGCTGGCTTTTGCAATCGGTGCTTTCCTATTTGTTCCGGCAGCCAATAACCTTTCCTACATCACTTTTCTTATTGCACTTTTTATCATTGGTTGTGGTTTAACCATGCTCGAAACTTCGGCCAATCCTTATGCTGCAGTGTTAGGCGATCCGGCAAAAGCCACCAGCAGGTTAAATCTTGCCGCATCATTTAATGGCTTAGCAGCCATGATAGCGCCCATGATCGGTGGTCTATTTATCCTTTCCGGAAAATCGCATACCAAAGAACAACTCGCGGCCATGAGTGCTGAGCACCGAAACAGCTATTTTTTGGAAGAAGCAGCTTCAGTTAAAACCCCTTACATCACTTTAGGAATTATTTTACTGGTTATCGCAGTTATATTTTATTTTATCCACCTGCCCGAAATTAAAACCAAAAGTATTGATGGCGAGGCTAAAGGTAGTTTCTTTGGTGCATTAAGGCATAAACACCTGAGATGGGCTGTGGTTGCACAGTTCTTTTATGTCGGTGCGCAGGTTTGTGTAACCAGTTTTTTTATCAGAATGGCCCAGCAAGGTGGTGGCTTCGATGAGAAAACCGCGGCATCCTATTTAGCGATTTATGGTTTCTTATTCACTGTCGGGCGTTTTGCAGGTACAGCTATTCTTCAGTTTTTATCTTCCAACAAGCTATTGGCTATTTATGCCATTATCTCTGTTTTGTTGTGTCTGGTGGCTATTTTAGGAAAGGGTTCTTACGTGGTGTATGCTTTAGGCGGACTTGGATTTTTTATGTCGATCATGTTCCCGACCATTTTTGCCCTGGGTATAGATGGTATTGGTGATGATACCAAACCAGGTTCTTCTTGGTTAATTATGTCAATTGTGGGAGGTGCAATTTTACCTTTCGGCATGGGCACCCTGATTGATCTGTACGGTGATCACATCCAGATTGGTTATAGCATCCCGTTGGTTTGCTTTATAGTTGTGCTTTATTTTAGTTTAAGCGGCTATAAAATGGCGCGTAAATCATAATTAATCTACTCATTGCTACTATGATCAACTTAAAGTTATTGAACATAAATTTTAAAAATGACACCCAGGTTTAGTAAAACACTGTTATTGATATTGCTGATCAGCTTTTGTGCCTCAAAGCGGGCCCATGCGCAAAATGAAAACGCAAAGCCCTGGGTATTCTGGTACTGGATTAAAGGAGCTGTTTCGAAACCCGGCATAACAGCCGATCTGGAGGCCATGAAAGCCGATGGTATCGGCGGCGCTTATTTAATGAGTATTCAGGGTGCCGATAAAACACCGCTTTATCAGCCGCCAAGCGTACAACTTACCCCGGAATGGTGGCAAATGGTGGAGTTTGCCATGATCGAAGCCAAACGTTTAAACCTTAAACTGGGTATGCATGTAAGCGATGGTTTTGCATTGGCAGGCGGTCCCTGGATTAAACCCGAACTTTCCATGCAAAAAGTAGTTTGGTCAAAGATAACCACCAGTAATACAAAGAATAAAATACAACTACCTGTACCCGAAAATAAGGAAAATTACTACCGCGACATAGCTGTTTATGCGTATCCATCACCTGTAGGAGAAGGGATCTCTACCCGCACCGTCATCCCTAAAATTACGGCCAGCAATGGTGCAGACGCTACCGGATTGGTGCAACCGGGCAATAAGAAAAACTTTGGCTCAAACGAACCTTGTTACATCCAGTACGAATTTGAAAAGCCTTTCACCTGCCGAACCATAACAATTAAGGTTAGTGGCAATAATTATCAGGCCCAGCGACTGGCCATGGAGGTGAGTAACGATGGGAAAACCTTCCGCTCCATCGGGCGCCTGGAAGCACCACGGCATGGCTGGCAGGATACAGATGAAGCTGTAACACACAGCATTGTGCCTGTAACAGCTCAATTCTTCAGGTTTATTTACGATAAGAGAGGCGCTGAACCTGGCGCTGAAGATTTAGATGCGGCCAAATGGAAACCTTCATTAAAACTCGTTAACCTGGAATTATCGGCCGAAGCGCAGCTTAATCAATTTGAAGGCAAAAATGGCGCTGTCTGGCGGATCAGCAAAAGAAGCACAGATGCTCAAATTGCCCCAAACCTTTGCATTCCCTTAAAAAACATCATTAACCTCAGTAATAAACTAAATCCTGACGGCACTTTGAACTGGAAGGCTCCCAAAGGTAAATGGACTATTTTGAGGATCGGGCATACCTCAACAGGGCATACCAACGCTACCGCAGGTGGCGGCATGGGGCTGGAATGCGATAAATTTAATCCCGCAGCCGTTAAACTACAGTTCGACAATTGGTATGGAGCAGCTTTAAAACATGCTGGCCCTGAAACGGCTAAAAAGGTGTTGAGCGTTTTCCATGTCGATAGCTGGGAGTGTGGCAGCCAGAATTGGTCGCCATTGTTTAAAGCCGAATTTTTAAAACGCCGGGGGTACGATTTAACACCTTATCTGCCCATTTTTACCGGACTTCCGGTAGAGAATGCAAAAGTATCTGAAGATTTCCTGTATGATATTAGAAAAACCATTGCCGAGCTGGTGGTTGATCAGTTTTATAAAACCCTGGCCAAACTGGCCAGGGAGAAAGGGGTAACCTTTACCGCGGAGAGTGTAGCACCTACCATGATGAGCGACGGTTTATTGCACTATAAAACAGTAGATGTACCCATGGGCGAGTTTTGGCTGAACAGCCCTACGCACGATAAACCAAACGATATGCTCGATGCCATTTCAGGAGCGCACATTTATGGCAAAAACATTGTTCAGGCAGAGGCCTTTACCACCGTACGGATGGATTGGAACGAAAGTCCGGGCAATATGAAAGCCCTGCAAGACCGTAATTATGCCCTGGGCATTAATAAACTGAGCTACCACGTTTTTGCGCACAACCCCTGGATGGATAGAAAACCGGGCATGACCTTAGATGGGGTAGGCCTTTACTTTCAGCGCGACCAAACCTGGTGGAAACTGGGTAAAGCCTGGGTTGATTATGCCATACGCACGCAAAATCTGCTGCAACAAGGTAAACCTGTAGTGGATATTGCCGTTTTCACAGGTGAAGAATTGCCCCGCAGGTCGGTATTACCCGATAGGCTGGTCGCAACCTTACCCGGAGTTTTTGGCAAGGAGGTGGTGGAGGCAGAACAGCAACGTTTAGCCAATGTTGGCGAACCTTTGCGACAAATCCCTGCCGGGGTTACCCATTCGGCTAACATGGCCGATCCCGAAAACTGGGTAAACCCTTTACGCGGTTATGCTTACGATAGTTTTAATCCGGACGTATTGAGCACTGCAACCGTTAAAAACGGAGAAGTTGTTTTTGCAGGCGGTACCAGCTATAAAATTCTGGTATTCCCCGGGGATATGAAAATGAACCCCAATTACCAGTACATAAGCTATGAAACAATTAAAAAGCTTTTGGGGCTGATCAGGGCAGGTGCGAAGGTAATTGTTGGAGATAAACCCTTATACCAAAATGGTATAAAACAGGTTAACGCCTCGGTGTTCAATAAAATGGTGGAAGAAATTTGGGATGGCAACTTCGAATCATATAAAAATAATAACCATCCTGTTTATACCAAAAAATTAGGACTGGGACAGATTTTTAAGGCCCCTTTCTATGGTGAAACCTTTGATGTTTTAGGCTTGAAAAGAGACTTAACGGTTAACGAATTCACGAACAGTAAATTAACTGAGGATTATGCACCTGGTATTGCTTACACCCATAGAATTGATGGTAACAAGGAAATTTACTTTGTCTCTAATCAGCAAAATAGAAAAAGGGCATTACTCTTCAATTTAAGAAATGGCAGAAAAGCTGTACAAAGCTATGATGCTGTAAGTGATGTATGGTTTGAACCACATCAGATCAACAATGCATTTGATGGTACTAACATCAGTTTAACCTTATCTCCTAACCAATCTGTTTTTCTGGTAATGGATACACCGGAAGTAAGTTCTTTTTCTTCACGAAGTGGCGATAGCGGATTGAAAGCTGTAGAAAACAAGCCCGTAGATAAAAAAGCAATGGATATTTCAGCTAACTGGCAGGTGCAATTTGACCCCGCTTATGGCGGCCCATCCCAACCGGTTCTTTTTAATCAGCTTAGCGATTGGAGCAAAAATCCTGATTCGGCAATCCGCTACTATTCGGGAACTGCACTTTACACCAAAAACTTTACTTACAATGGCGATACCAAAAATGCCTGGATCGATTTAGGCGCTTTCTCGAGCATAGCCGAAGTTAAAATCAACGGCGTGACATGCGGTACCTTGTGGACACCGCCTTACCATTTAGACATCAGCAAGGCCGTTAAAAAAGGAGAGAACCAGATCAGTATTGAAGTGGTAAATACCTGGGCTAACCGTTTAATTGGCGATAGTAAATTGCCTGAAGACAAAAGAATTACCAAAACAACTGCACCATTCCGTTTAGAAGGCAAGCCATTAAACCCTGCCGGATTATTCGGACCGGTACTGATACAACTTGAAAAGTAATTGAGAATTTGATATTTCAATAAATGAAAAAAGTAATTGTATTCATTCTGGCTTTTGCCCAAACCATTGTTTACACCCAGCAAAAGCAAGTAAAAGATAATTTTAATGTCCGCATTAGGTTAGAAAAGGGTGATTTGAATAACGATGGCTTAACCGACAAAACTGTAATTACAATGGATACAATCGATGCAGCAGTTCCGTTGAGGTTGCAGATATTCTTGTTACAGCCAAATAAGCAATTTAAAATGATTTTCTCTTCAACAGATGTAATTGAACCTCAATATGCAAATGGTATACACACCAAAAATACCATTCCATATTTTTTTATTGAAAAAGGGTTTTTAGTCATGAACTCCGAAAAAAATGATGTTCGTTATGAGCATAAATTCATCTACAAAAACGGCGTTTTTCAATTGGTTAAAATCTCCAGTGTAGTTTATGATGGCAAAAATTCAACGATTGAAACAGTCTTTGATCTTTTAGCAGGAGTGAGGACTGAAACTTTAAAATCATTGGGCTCCGAAAAAATTCTAAAAAAAAATGTAAAGAAAATTATGATCAGGCCATTGCCCACCCTTCAGAATTTAAGAAATTTTGGCAATAAACTAGATTTAGAACGCTAAAAAGGAAAACAATGATAAAAAAGCTACCTCATATGATCGGAAATTTTTTCTTTCAGACTTTACGACTTCAGGTAATGATTTGCGTAATGCTTTTTTTAATGTTGAACGCAGTAGCACAGGATAAAGCGCTGGTAAATACAGCTAATAGCCCATACGCTAAGCTGCATAGCATTAATATGAGTGATGTAACCTGGACAAGAGGTTTTTGGGCCGACCGTTTTAAAGTGGCCACCGAAACCATGGTACCGAATATGTGGGCGATTTACAACGATCCTAAAATCAGCCATGCCTTTAAAAACTTCGAAATTGCCGCTGGCCTTGATACTGGTTCGCATGCCGGCCCTTCCTTTCACGATGGCGATTATTACAAAACACTTGAAGCGGTGGCGGTGCTGTATGCTTCTACCAAAAATCCAAAATTAGATAAGATGATGGATAAGGCGATTGTTGTAATTGGCAAATCGCAGCGCGAAGATGGCTACATTTATACCAAAGCCATGATTGAGCAGCGTAAAACCGGTACCAATAACCAGTTTCAGGATCGCCTGAGTTTCGAATCGTACAACATCGGTCATTTAATGACAGCAGGTTGCATCCATTACCGCGCTACGGGTAAAAGCACCTTGCTTAATATCGCCAAAAAAGCCACCGATTACTTATACAGGTTCTATAAATCCGCTTCGCCTACTCTGGCCAGAAATGCCATTTGTCCTTCGCACTACATGGGTGTGGTAGAAATGTACCGTACCACCAAAGATCCGCGCTACCTCGAACTGGCCAAACATTTAATTGCCATTAAAGGAAAAATTGAGGATGGAACCGACGATAACCAGGACCGGATTCCCTTTTTACAGCAAACGAAAGCCATGGGCCATGCCGTAAGGGCCAATTACCTGTATGCCGGCGTAGCCGATCTGTACGCAGAAACCGGAAAAGATTCGCTTTTAAACACACTGAATTTGATGTGGGATGATGTAAACCAGCATAAAATGTACATTACCGGCGGTTGTGGTTCCCTTTACGATGGTACATCGCCTGATGGCACTTCATACAATCCGGCCGAGGTACAGAAAATACACCAGGCTTTCGGCCGCGATTACCAGCTACCCAATTTCACCGCCCACAATGAAACCTGTGCCAATATCGGTAACGTATTGTGGAACTGGCGCATGTTGCAAATTACTGGCGATGCCAAATATGCCGATGTGATGGAACTGGCGCTTCACAACAGTGTTTTATCGGGCATTAGCTTAGATGGAAAGAATTTCCTGTATACCAATCCGCTGGCACAATCTGATGATTTACCTTTCAAACAGCGCTGGTCTAAAGATCGGGTACTTTACATAGCACTATCAAACTGTTGTCCGCCAAATGTGGTGCGCACCATTGCCGAAGTTAGTAATTACGCCTACAGCATTTCAGATAAAGGATTGTGGTTCAATCTTTATGGAGGCAATAATTTAAGCACCACACTAAGTAACGGCATTAAAATTGCTTTGAGCGAAGAAACCGACTATCCCTGGAGTGGCAACATCAAAATCACTGTAAAAGAAAGTACCGATAAAGCCTATTCAATTTTTTTGAGAATACCCGTCTGGACTCATGATCCGAAAATCAGCATCAATGGAGCAGCCGCACAGGTAAAAGCTGTTCCTGGCACTTATGCTGAAATGAACCGCCTTTGGAAAAAAGGGGATGTGATTACACTCAACCTTCCTATGGAGGCTGTTTTAATTGAAGCCAATCCTTTTGTAGAGGAAAACCGCAATCAGGTAGCCGTAAAACGCGGCCCGGTGGTATATTGCCTTGAATCTACCGACCTGCCGGGTAAGCGTATTTTCAACGCCTTTATACCTGCCACAACCCAATTTGAAGCAAAAACCATGAATATTGATGGCGCCAAAATAATGAGCCTGGAGGGTACCGCTAAAATTGTAGCACCCAATAACTGGAAAAATGTGCTTTACAAGCCAATTGAAGATAAAAACACCACAACCACACTTAAACTGATACCCTACTTTGCCTGGGGCAACAGGGGCCATTCAGAAATGTCGGTTTGGCTGCCGGTTAGTAGATAACTTCACCGTGATCGTCTCGACTGGAGCGTAGCGCAATGGAGAGATCTATAACAGATTTCTCGACTGCGTTGCACTGCGCTCGAAAGGACGACCAGTAAAAGAAAAAAATACAACAATGAAATTAAAACTGATACTTTTCCTGATCCTTTGCTCCAGCATTGCATCGGCCACAGTAAAACCAGCTTCCATTTTTACCGATCACATGGTGTTGCAGCAGCAAAGCAAGGTATCCATTTGGGGCTGGGCTAAACCGGCAACCAAAGTTAAAGTGTTTACCTCATGGAACAAAACCAGCTATGCTGTAACTTCTGATGAAACCGGAAAGTGGAAAGTAAAAGTGGCTACACCTGCAGCAGGCGGACCATACGAAATCGCGCTTAATGATGGAGAAAAACTCGTCCTGAAAGACATCCTCATTGGTGAGGTTTGGTTTTGCGGGGGCCAGTCGAATATGGAAATGCCGATGAAAGGATTCAAAAGTCAGCCTGTTATTGGATCTAATGAAGTTATCTTAAAATCTTTAAACCCCAACATCAGGTTATATACTGTTCCGCGTTCATCCATTACCGAAAGACAGGACAATAGCAAACCTTCGTTGTGGAAACTTGCCGAACCCGAAGCCGTTTCTAATTTCAGTGCTACCGCTTATTATTTTGGATCGCTGCTGAGCGAAATGCTCCATATACCCATTGGTTTAATCAACGACAGTTACGGTGGTTCGAGCATTGAAGCCTGGATGTCGCCCGAAGAATTAAAGCCCTTTACAGAAATTAAAATCCCTTCAAAAGTCGATTCTATTAAAGAAGTAAGCAGAACACCCACTACCTTATACAATGGCATGCTTTATCCGGTAATGGGTTATGGCATTAAAGGAGCCATCTGGTATCAGGGCGAATCGAATTATGAGCGACCACAACGCTACGAAGATTTGTTACCGGCCATGGTTTCCGGCTGGCGACAACAATGGGATCATGGCGAATTTCCCTTCTACTACGCACAAATTGCGCCTTACAATTATTCAATCATCGCCAAGCCAGGCACCAATTACAATTCGGCATATTTACGCGATGCGCAGCGCAAATCTTTAAGCAAAATACCCAGCAGTGGTATGGCGGTTTTAATGGATATCGGTGAAGAAAACTCCATCCATCCGGCCAATAAAAAACAGGGTGGAGAAAGGCTTGCCTACCTGGCCCTGGCCCAAACCTATGGTATCAAAGGCTTTGGTGCACTTAGTCCGGTTTACGAATCGTTAAGTATCGAAAAAAACACTGCAATCCTGAGGTTTAAAAATATACCTAACGGGTTAACTTCTTTTGGTAAAACTTTATCTTTATTTGAAATTGCGGGCGCTGATCAGAAGTTTTATCCGGCTAAAGCCATTATAAAAGGCAGCAGTATCGTTGTTTCGGCGGAAGAGGTGAAAGTGCCTGTGGCCGTACGTTATGCGTTTAAGAATTTTGTAACCGGCGATTTATTCGGAAATGACGGCCTGCCGGTTTCTTCCTTCCGTACAGACAATTGGGAGAAATAATAATGATGTTCACCAGAAAGACACCTCATTTATATAAAAAGTACTTAAATGTGCTAAATTTCCATATATGGCCGGCATTTTTAAGACATTTTTCAGGTTTCCGTAGCTTTTTAACCACAAACACACGAAGGCTACAGAGTATTCTATTAATCAACTTAAATGTGCTTAATTGTCCTATATGGTTGTTTTTTTTAAATCATCAGTCAGGTGTGCTTAGGTGTCTCAGGTGGTCAAATATTTTACGTTTGCAAGGCAAAACCTTTTTCTTTGTGCTGTTCGCGTCTTTGTGGTTCACCTCAACAGTTGCCTATGCGCAAGAAAAAGATAATGTGGTGTGGACTACCCAAAGTAACAATTCAGCCGAATCGATGCCTGTTGGCGGTGGAGATATCGGTTTAAACCTCTGGGTAGAAAAAGGAGAGGTGTATCTGTACCTTTCCCGCAGCGGAACTTTTGATGAAAACAATACCTTGCTTAAACTTGGTCGCATTAAGCTGCAGTTTAGCCCCAATCCGTTTGCCGGCCAAACCTTTAAGCAAGAACTCATCCTGAAAGATGGTTACGCCAGCATATCGGGCGCCAATGGAAAAATTAAAAGCGAAATCAAGGTTTGGGTCGATGTTTTTAAACCAGTCATTCATATAGACATTCAATCGAATGCAAAAATGACCACTACCGCCAATTATGAGAGCTGGCGCTTTGAAGATCGCATTACCACAGGCAAAGAAAATAACCAGAATTCGTACAAATGGGCTCCTCAAGGCATTGTAAAAACACGGAAAGACGAAATTGCTTTTAAAGATGGTGGCGTACAATTTTATCATCAGAATCAGCCGCAAACTGTTTTTGATGTGACCGTAAAACAACAAGGTTTAACTGAATATCAAACCACACTCTACAACCCTTTAAAAAATCTGATTTTTGGCGGAATAATGACAGGGAAAAACATGGTGGCTGCAGGTAATGATGCCGGCACTTACCTCAGCACACCTTTTCAGGGCTGGAAATTGAAAAGCAAAACACCTGCTACAAACGAACACCTCACCATTGCCCTGAATACCAGTACTACATCGGCTGTTGCCAACTGGGAAAAGGAATTGAAAAGCATACTTCAACATGCGAAAAACGATCAGCAGGCCAGCATCAGATGGTGGAACAATTACTGGAACAAAAGTTTTATTTACATCCAGGCAAAAGATGAGGCCGCCAATCAATCCGGAAGGAATTACGAGCTTTTCCGCTACATGCTGGGATGTAATGCTTTTGGCAGATACCCTACTAAATTTAACGGCGGGCTATTTACTTTCGATCCGCAACTCATCGATAGCGCATTAAAATATACGCCCGATTTCAGAAACTGGGGAGGAGGTACCCATACCGCACAAAACCAGCGTTTGGTTTACTGGCCCATGCTTAAAACCGGCGATTTCGATATGATGAAGCCTCAATTTGATTTCTACCTGGATTTACTAAAGAATGCGGAGATCAGGACAGCGGCTGCCTGGGGACATAAGGGAGCAAGTTTTACCGAGCAACTCGAAAATTTCGGTTTACCCAACCCTGCAGAATATGGCTGGAAACGTCCGGCTGATTTTAACAAAGGGATGGAATACAATGCCTGGCTCGAATACGAATGGGATACCGTTCTGGAGTTCTGCATGATGATCCTCGAAACAGAACGTTATGATCAGCGGAATATTGAAAAATATCTTCCTTTAATCGAAAGCTCACTGACGTTTTTCAAGGAGCATTATATCTATCTGGCCAAACAACGTGGCGCCAAAGCACTTGATGGGGAAGGGCACCTGGTTTTGTATCCGGGCTCCGGTGCCGAAACCTATAAAATGGCATACAATTCTACGTCTACCATCGCTGCATTAAAAACAGTATTACGAAGCTTGATTGAAAGTCCTTCATTACCCGAAAATAAGCGAAGCGAATGGACAGCCATGCTCAAAACCATTCCGGAAATCAGTTTCAGGGCTTTTCAGGAGCACACCACTATTGCACCGGCCAAGCTCTGGGAACGAATCAATAACGTCGAAAGTCCGCAACTCTATCCGGTATATCCATGGGGCATTTATGGCATAGGGAAACCAGGTTTAGATACTGCGGTCAATACCTTCCGATACGATACAGATGTGCTGAAATTCAGGAGTTATGTAGGCTGGAAGCAGGATAACATCTTTGCAGCGAGATTAGGTTTAACCAAAGAAGCTGCCCGATTAACCACCCTTAAATTAAAAGATTCCGGAAGGCGTTTTCCGGCCTTCTGGGGACCGGGCTTCGATTGGACACCCGATCACAACTGGGGTGGCTCGGGTATGATTGGCTTACAGGAAATGCTCATGCAAGCCGATGGAAAAAAGATTTATCTTTTCCCGGCCTGGCCAAAAGACTGGGATGTACATTTTAAACTTTATGCACCATACCAAACTACCGTTGAAGGAAGGTTAAAAGACGGAAAATTAATCGATTTAAAAGTATTACCCAAATCCAGAAGACAGGACATTATGAATATGATCAACCACAGATAAAAAGAATAAATACAGATTTTAATAAAAAACAATCGGTAGTTATCCGTGAAATACGTTGGCAAAAAAATAGAACAGAAAAAACAATTACAATAAACCACTGATAAAAAAGGATGAACACAGATATTAATAAACATAATCCGTGTCTATCCGTGCAATCTGTGGCAAAAAATAGAACAGAAAAAAAATTAGAATAAACCACTGACAAAAGGATGAACACAGATATTAATAAACATAATCCGTGTCTATCCGTGCAATCTGTGGCAAAAAATAGAACAAAAAAAACAATTAGAATAAACCACTGATAAAAAGGATGAACACAGATATTAATAAACATAATCCGTGTCTATCCGTGCAATCTGTGGCAAAAAATAGAACAGAAAAAAACAATTAGAATAAACCACTGATAAAAAGGATGAACACAGATATTAATAAACATAATCCGTGTCTATCCGTGCAATCTGTGGCAAAAAATAGAACAGAAAAAAACAATTAGAATAAACCACTGATAAAAAGGATGAACACAGATATTAATAAACATAATCCGTGTCTATCCGTGCAATCCGCGGCAAAATAATAAAGCAGGAACTAAAAACAATCAGGATAAACCACAGATAAAAAGAATGAACACAGATATTAATAAACATAATCCGTGTCTATCCGTGAAATCTGTGGCAAAAAATAAAGCAGAAACTAAAAACAACCCACAGCTAAAAAAGACAAACACAAATCTCAAACTAAAACCAAATCTGTGTTAATCTGTGAAATCTGTGGCAAAAAAAAATAAATATGGACTTACAACTAAAAGAAAAAGTAATCATCATTACCGGCGCGGCCAAAGGCATTGGCCGTAGTATCGCGGAAGTATTTGCCAAAGAAGATGCCATCGCCGTAATTGTAGGCAGAAAAGCAGCAGACAACCAGAAGGTGGTTGATGAAATTACCGCGCTAGGCAAAAAAGCCGATCAGTTTGTAGCCGAACTTTCCAAACCGGAAGATTGCGAAAAAGTAATTGCCCAGATTGCCGCCAAATTTGGCAGGATTGATGGTCTGGTAAACAATGCCGGTGTAAATGATGGGGTGGGCCTTGAGCGTGGCGATTATGAAAGTTTTATGGCTTCGCTCCACAAAAATGTAGTGCATTATTACCTGATGGCGCACCATGCTTTGCCTGAGCTGATCAAAAGCAAGGGGGCAATTGTAAATATCACTTCGAAAACAGCTGAAACCGGTCAGGGCAACACCTCAGCCTATGCGGCAGCCAATGGTGGCAGAAATGCGCTAACCCGCGAGTGGGCAGTAGAACTCCTAAAATATGGCATCAGGGTAAATGCAGTGGTAGTAGCCGAATGCTGGACACCCGCTTACGAAACCTGGATCGAAACGTTAACTGATGCACAGGAAAAACTAAATGAAATTACCGCTAAAATTCCTTTAGAAAACAGAATGACCACTGCAGAAGAAATCGCCAATATGACGGTATTTCTAATGTCGGCCCGCTCAAGTCACACTACCGGGCAAATAATCCATGTAGATGGTGGCTATGTACATTTAGACCGGGCTTTGGCAAACGCTTAATCAGTTTTCAGTTGACAGTTATTAGTTTGCAGTTTATACCAATGCCGGCAATTAACCAACACTAATGAAAACTGGAGCGTAAATAGATCGTCATTGCGAGGAGGAACGACAAAGCAATCTGTCATGCCAGCGATTCTTGCTAGAAAGATTGCTTCGTCGGCTGAAAAAGCCTTCCAGCAATGACGAATGTCTATTGTTATCTCTCCATTTTGTTAGGCTATATCCAATAACCTACTGAAAGAAAAAAATCGTCCGCGTTTGTAACGCGGATGCATGAGGACAGCGATTTTATCGCTGAAAAGTATAATCACAAAAAAAGCCGATAAATTTAAATTATCGGCTTCTGTATTATTGGGGTTTATTTAGCTTAACCTTTATAAAACACCTCATTCCAATGCAATTCATTTCTGAACTGATTGATTTTCGTATCGGCCCCAATGTTAATGTATTCCAAACCGGCAATGTTGGCAAAATCTGACAAGTGCTCGGTAGTTAAATTCTGACTGTAAGCCGTGTGGTGTGCTCCACCCGCATAAATCCATGCTGCACAACCTGTTTTCATATCAGGCAGTGGTTTCCAAAGCACGCGTGCAACGGGCAGGTTAGGCAAATCATTTTCTGCTTCAACGGCTTTAACTTCATTTACCAGTAAACGGAAACGGTTGCCCATATCAATTAACGAAGCATTCAGGGCATCGCCACCGCCTACGTTAAATACCAAACGTGCCGGATCAGCTTTACCGCCAATGCCCAGTGGATGTACTTCTAAACTTGCTTTTCCTGATGCCAGGCTGGCGTCTACTTCCAGCATGTGCGAACCCAGAACCATGGCATTTGCCGGATCAAAATGATAAGTATAATCTTCCATAAAAGCATTTCCACCTGGTAAACCCGCGCCCATTACCTTACACGCACGTACCAAAGCCGCAGTTTTCCAATCACCTTCACCGGCAAAACCGTAGCCATCGGCCATCAAACGTTGTGCTGCAATACCCGGCAACTGAATCATCCCGTGTAAATCTTCAAAAGTATCAGAGAAACCTTTAAAGCCGCCATCAACTAAAAACTTGCGTAATCCCAACTCAATTTTAGCCGCATCGTAAACCGATTGGTGTCTTGCGCCACCAGCTTTCAGGTCATCAGCCATTTCATAGGTAGCTTCGTATTCTTTTAATAAAGCCAGCACAGCTTCCTCATCAATTCCATTAATTACGGCTACTAAATCACCTATACCGTAAGTGTTTACTGAAAAGCCAAATTTCATTTCCGCTTCAACCTTATCGCCATCTGTGACCGCTACAAAGCGCATGTTATCGCCAAAGCGTACAAATTTAGCGCCCTGCCAATCGTTCCATCCGGCAGCAGCCCTGCACCAGGTATCAATCTGTTTTGCCACTTCTTCATCCTGCCAGTGGCCAACCACCACTTTACGGTCTTTACGCATACGCGAAACCATAAAACCAAATTCGCGGTCGCCGTGTGCACTTTGGTTCAGGTTCATAAAATCCATATCAATGGTATTCCATGGAATATCACGATTGAACTGTGTATGCAGGTGTAACAAAGGTTTCTGCAATACATTCAAACCCCTGATCCACATTTTTGCAGGAGAGAACGTGTGCATCCAGGTAATAACTCCAATACAGTTCTCATCGATATTGGCCTGTTGTAAAGTTTCAAAAATCTCCTCGGTGGTTTTTACAATCGGCTTGTACACCACCGAAACCGAAATATTTTGGTTTTGGTTCAATGAATCAGCAACCTGCTGTGCATGTTCTGCTACTTGCTTCAAGGTTTCTTCGCCGTATAAATGTTGTGTACCGGTGATAAACCAAACCTGTAATTTTTTTAAATCAATCATTACTGTTTATGTTGTTTTTAATTATTTTGTTTTTAATTTATTCAAATAAACCTATCAGTTTTTTAAAACCTGATAGGCTTATTATTTTCCGGTCGGTGCGACACCAACCGATAGTTCAAGACTTTGAACTCACTATTTTTGTCCGTAGTAAGCACCTGCACCATGTTTACGCTCATAATGCTTTTCGATTAACGAATCTTTTAACTTTGGTGCCTGCGGATTAATCTGCTGTGTTAACAAAGCCATTTGCGCTACGGCCTCTAGTACTGCACCATTGTAAACAGCTTTCTCTGCTGTTTTACCCCAGGTAAAAGGCGCATGGTTACCCACTAAAATCATTTCTACCTCCTTATGGCTTAAGCCCAGGCTTTCAAAGTGATTGATGATCTGGAACCCCGTTTCATATTCATAATTACCTTTAATCATGGCGTCATCCATCGGCGGCGCACACGGAATATCGACAGTTAAATGGTCAGCATGGGTGGTACCAAAAATCGGGATGGCTTTTTGCGCCTGCGCCCAGGCAGTGCCGTAGGTAGAGTGGGTATGCACCACGCCACCAATATCTTCCCAGTGCTTATACAAAACGGCGTGCGTTTGCGTATCCGAAGAGGGGCGGAGACTACCTTCAACCGTTTTCCCATCAAAATCTACAATCACCATTTTTTCCGGCGTTAAATCCTCATAAGGCACACCACTGGGTTTAATTGCAAATACACCTTTTGAACGGTCGGCGGCACTTACATTACCGAAGGTAAACAGTACCAATCCCAATTTCGGCAACTGCATATTGGCTTCGTAAGCCTGTTGTTTTATATCCTGATAGTTGCTCATGACAGATAAGGTTTAACATCTTTTTTGCTGTATTTCTCCAAATAACGGCCAAGCCCTAAATATTGCTGATAATGCTGGCGGTAAAGCTTTTGCTTTTTCACATTTGGCTTATATTCTTTTTCAAAACCGGTACCCATGGCTTGCATGGCTTCCTCAATATTCGGGTAAATACCGGCTGCTACTGCGGCAAACATAGCTGCACCTAAAGCACAGGTATGCTCAAAGCGGTGGATCCGGATCGGCATTTCGAGCACATCAGACATCATCTGCATAATATAAGCCGATTTTTTAGCCACTCCACCAATGCCAATAATACCTTTTACAGGCACCCCTTGTTCTTTAAAACGATCTACAATGGCTTTGGCGCCAAAACAGGTTGCGGCTGCCAGTGCGCGGAAAAACCGCGGAGCATCGGTTCCTAAACCCAAACCAGTGATGGCACCTTTAAGTTCCTGATTGGCATCAGGCGTTCTTCTGCCGTTTAACCAATCTACAGCCAGCTCTGCATAATCATCATCATCTAAAGCTTCAGCCTGCTTACTTAAACTGGCGATAATTTTGGCTTCAAGTTCTTCTTTCAGCGCAATTGCCGTGGCCTCATCAATAAGTTCAGATTCAGTTAGCAAATGGTTTAGCGGCCAGCTGATCAAATTTTTAAACCAGGCGTATACATCACCAAAAGCAGACTGACCTGCCTCTAAACCTGCCATACCCGGAATTACAGAACCATTTACCTGTCCACATATACCGTTTATCAGTTTTCCATCTAAATCCTGGTTAGGTGCTACTAAAATATCGCAGGTACTGGTACCCATTACCTTACTTAAATAATAAGGCTCAATCTGTCCGCCAACTGCGCCCATGTGTGCATCAAAAGCGCCAACACCGATTACCACATCGGTACTTAAACCTAATTTATTTGCCCACTCTTCGCACAAGGTTCCGGCGGCAACATCAGAAGTATCGGTATCATTAAATAATTTATCTCTGAAACCGGCCAAAAGCGGATCCAGACTGCTAAAAAAATCTTCCGGTGGCAAACCGTTAAATTCTTCTGCCCATAAAGCTTTGTGTCCGGCAGCGCAACGACTTCTTTTCATGGCAGTCACATCCTTGCCGCCACAAAGTAAAAACGGAATCCAGTCACAATGCTCCACCCAGGATTGCGCACTGTTCCGAATAGACTGATCTACCCTTAAGGTACGCAAGAGTTTGGCCCAAAACCATTCAGACGAATAAATTCCACCTACATACTTTAAATAGTTGGTTTCGAACCGGGTAGCATGCTCATTAATTTCTGCAGCTTCTTTAACCGCTGTATGGTCTTTCCAAAGCACAAACATGGCATTTGGATTCCCTTCAAAACCAGGTGTTAAAGCCAGGGGAGTACCTGCTGCATCAACAGCAACCGGACTAGAACCTGTCGTATCAATCGAAATACCCCTTACTAAAGAAGCAATTTCTGCACCACCGGCTTTGGTTAAACAATCTTTTATGGTATGCTCTAAACCTTCAATATAATCTAAGGGATGCTGGCGGAACTGGTTAACAGCCGGTTTACAGTATAAACCTTTTTGCCATCTGGGATAAAGAAAAACAGAGGCCGAAATTTCTTTTCCATTTGCGGTATCGACTAGAACAGATCGGACAGAATCAGTCCCATAATCTACTCCAATTACATAGTTTGCTTTGCTCATAACAATAAATAAATGTCTAATTAACGTTTATTTATTTGAATTAAAAAATTTTATTGATTTTTAATTCGAAAACGTCGATTCCGAACAGTCTGGAGTACTTTTGTTTGCGAATTTCTTTCGTTTAGCTGAGGTATTTCCTGGTTATTTTAAACGACAGGAACCCGCCATAGCACTTAAAGGTGAACGCAGGTCCATCAGCAAAGAATTTTATCAAGTAGTATACATCAAAAGGCAGCAACCAAATCAACCGTCAAAGATTAAACATCAGATACGATATTAGCTTTCAATGCGGAAACCACCTGATTTAACACCAAATTGATGTTATTAAGTAAATTGTCAAGTCGTTGCGATTTACCATATTCCGGTGCAAAATTCTCTATTTCGATCAACTCGTCCTTTATCGATGATATACCCATGTCAGCTACAGAGGGCTTAATCCGATGTACAAGCTTTGAAATTTTCGAAAAATCATTGTGATCGTATGCATCATTTATCTCTTTTAACGTAAGCGGTATATGCCGGATAAAAAAACCGACCAGATTATTGATGAATTTGGTATTACCTCTTGCTATGCCCTCAATTTTTGATAAATTATAAAGGGGTGTATCAGTTACGTTATCAGGTTCTTTTTTAACCAAGTGAAATTTACCCAGCCATTTCGAAGCAATTTCAAGGAGCTGTTCTTCTTCAAATGGTTTTGACAAATAGTCGTCCATGCCATTATCTAAGCATTTTTGATTATCTCCTTTTAATGCGAAAGCCGTTAGTGCTATAATCGGTACATCTATTAGTTTTTCCCTAACCAATCTGGTTGCTTCCAGCCCATCCATTTCGGGCATTTGTACATCCATCAAGATCAGATCAAATTTATTCTTTTCAATTAAAAGAAGCGCTTCGTGTCCGTTAGAGGCCTCGGTAACAACAGCACCAAAATTACCTAATATTGCTGATGCCAGAAGCCGGTTGGTTTCATTGTCATCGGTAATCAAAATCTGCTTACCATTCAGTAATGTCGTGTCTACTTCAATATTGCCTTTCTCTATAAGGTCCTGTTCGTTACCTTTTGGTATCCGGAGGTTGAAGGATACAGTAGTTCCTTTGTTTTTTTCGCTGTTCACCTTAATTTCTCCCCCCATCAGTTCAATGAGTTCTTTAGATATGCTCATGCCCAGTCCTGTTCCTCCGTATTTTCTGGTAATAGAGTTATCTTCCTGTGAAAATTTAGCAAACAGGTGGTTAACAAATGTCTGCTCCATTCCAACGCCACTGTCAATCACGCTTATCTCAATAAGCTGTTCCGATTCGTGATCCTGTAAAACGCTGCAGTAAATATCTACTTTTCCTTTAGGGGTAAACTTGATTGCATTGCTGACTAAATTGAGCATAATTTGGGAAAGGCGGTAAGGATCGCCAATTAATACCCTTGAGAGTCGTTGATCGTAAAATGAGTTGGTAAACGTAAGTCCCTTTTCTTCGGCCCGGTGCTGCATCACCTGCATAACATGGCTAATGACCTTTTTAGGTTCAAATCCAATTTTTTCAATACCCAGCTTGCCAGACTCAATTTTACTCAGGTCAAGAATATCATTGATAATTACGAGCAGATTATCGGCAGAGGAGCGTATCGTATTGAGAAAAAATTGCTGATGATGATCTAATTTTGTTTTACTAAGCTGATTGGCCATCCCGGAAATGGCATTCATTGGCGTTCGTATTTCATGGCTCATATTGGCCAGAAATGCTTCTTTTGATTTCGTTGATTCCTCGGCAGCCTCTTTAGCTTTGATAAGCTCATGCTCCAGCTTTTTCTGCTCAGTGATATCTAAGTGTATTCCGACAGAGCCGATATGTTCCCCTTTATCATTGAGCCTTGGCGCTCCGCTTATGAGCCACCATCTTGATTCGCCGGCTCTATTCCGAACTTTCACTTCATAGGCATCCGATATTCCATGTTTTCGGAGACTTGTTTTTGACGCTACGGTCTCCTTACTTTCGCCAAGGTCGATTATATCTGTGTCTTTCGCTCCGGCAAGTTCTTCCTGGTCAAAGCCGATCATTTTACAAAAGGTTTGATTTGCAAATTGAATATATCCGTCATTATCAACCTCCAGTAAGCCCAGGTTCATATTGGTAATGATGTTTCGGTACTTTTCTTCTTTGTTGATCAGGGCCTGCTCAGAAAGTTTACGTTCAGTGATGTCAGAATGGGTACCGATAATTCTCTCCGGCAACCCATCAGGTGTTCTGTTCACAATCATTCCCCGGTCAAGCACCCATATGTAGTTGCCATTTTTGTGTAATATCCGGTACTCCCGCTGATGTGAATTTATTTCACCTGAAAAATAGGCTTCATCTGTCTCCAAAATTTTAGGAAGGTCATCGGGATGTATCCGGCTTAACCATTCATCAGGGTCATTAGCAAAATCTTCATCCCCATAGCCGAGCATGCTTTTGTATTTTTTAGAAAAAAAGGCTTTTTTGTTTTGGAAATTGTATTCCCAAACACCATCCCCGGCGCCTTCCAAAGCAAATTGCCATAACTCCTTACTTGCCCTTAGCTCTTCTTCATTTTTCTTTCTGTCAGAAATATCCCTGATAAAGGCACAGAAAAAATTTGTGCTGCCCTGGCTTACGGGAATGATAGACAATTCAACCGAAAATTCCGCTCCGTTTTTATTCATCGCAGGCATTTCAATCATTTTATTTAAAATTGTACCGGCACTATTTTGATGGTACCTTTCCATACCTGCTTTATGTCCGGCTTTGTGGTAGGATGGAATAATGTTATCTGTTAAATGCTTTCCGATCACTTCAGCTTCCTTCCAGCCAAATATTTTCTCTGCCTGAGGATTCCAGAAAGTAATTAATCCCTCGCTATCGATGGTAATAATGGCATCCAAAGCCGAATTCATGATCAGGCGATTTTTTAATTCGCTCTGCTCAAGCGCTTCCATCGCTTTTTTCTTTTCGGTAATATCGGTATAATTCCAAAGGTGTCCCTTGTATACATCGTCTATAAAAATCGGAATGTACTCGCGTTTTAATATCCTTCCATCGGCTAGCGTTAGGTTTGTACTTTCGAAAGCTCTGTTTTTCAGTATTTGTCCAATACCGGCAACAAACTCATCAGGATTGTTAAAAAGGTGTTTTGATTGCTCTGCACTATCACTGCAGCTGGTACCGATAAGTGCATCTGGTGGATAGGGTATCTGAAACAGATCGCAAAAAAGCTGATTTGTAAAAACGATGTTTCTATACTCATCTTCCAATAAAATTCCACTGTGCGAGTTTTCCACCAAAGAAGTAAATACTTTTTCTGCACTTTTCCTTAACGTAACCTGTTTATTCAGGTATTCGGCAATGGCAAGAAAATCATCAGGGTTTTCGCCCTGATAATTCCGACCCATTTCACCCAAAATGTTTTTCAGGGTTTCAATTGATTTCCTTTTTACCGATACTTCATGGCTCAGTTTTTTATTTACGGATATATACTCTTCTTCACTAATTGAAAAAGCCCTTTCAACCAATAATTTATCTCTTAGCAACGCGTCATAGGAATCGCTGATTACGCTCAAAAATTTTTTAATAGCCGGATTCTCAACCAGGTCGGCAGATAAATATTTGCTAATCTGCTTATTGAGTAACTTATGGTAATTCATAGAATGAAGTAATGGTCATCGTTTGATTGTGTAGCTGGCAGGTTCCACTATTATTAAACGGGGAAATCTCACCATACGAATAAAAACCCGCGATGGTAGTTTCTTTAGCAAACACTTCAGCAACTGCTTCAACTTCTTCCTCGGTTCTGGGGCCGAGTATTAATTTACGCCCAACGCAACTGATGAGCAAAGCAAAATCCGGCTTTTGATTTTGTTTCAGGCTATTTGTGGCTGCATGGCTCGAAGCTTCGATCAAATTATCAAAATTTGCTTTCATCAATCTTACCTGTGAGCCCTCGGGTATGTCTCCTGCAAAAGTCATCGTTTTTTTATCTTCATCAATCGATAGAATGGTACGTACAATTGGCTCTGAAAAACCTGGAATTGAAATAGCTAACGGAAATAACAACGCAGAGGCCGGGAGGTTATCCACATCAGGTCCCAAATATTTTTTATACAAATCCAGGGCACTTTCGCCATTAATTTCATACAATACATTTGCCTGCGATCGGGTTACCGTCCGCTCCAAACCGAACATGTCCCAACCACCCTGCGAGCCATGGGTAACCAGCAGCCTGTTCCCATAAAAACCAATGGCAATGATGTTTCCTTCACCTGGGTTTTGATTGAGTCCCACTAAAGTGGATTTGAAATTGGCATCATCACCAGCCAAACCACCGGTTACCAAAATGTTTCCCGCAGCAACGTTTAGTCCTTTAATCAGCTCACTTCCATTTACCATATTTCCATCGGCAAACGTTAGTATATAGCTTAGTTCCTCTTTCGGCAATTTCTCAATTAACCCGATCGCCGCAGCGTAACTATTTTCATATTCGTTTATATTGGCCAGCGAAGTTTTTATCGTGGTTGAATCAAAAGCTAAAGCAATAGCAATAAGCGCATTATCGCATACTGTTTGCTGGTAAATTTCTCCTGCAGCACTGCATAACGCAATATCTGCATTTGTAAAAAGTGATTTTAACTGCAGGTATACATCAATGGTCTGCAATAAATGCTTACCACCAAAACACAATACCAATTGAAACTGATCAGCAGCTATGTTTTCTTCGCCGTTCTCAGCAATCCATTGGCCTGCCGTATAATTAAAGAGCTTAGCTTTCATCATTTATTTTTTACTCATAACACCTGGACGAATGTATTGATAAAACACACATACACCTGAATATCATTATTTTATAGAAAATTAAAAATAATAATTCATTTAATTGAATTTAACGGAAACACAGCACATATAAAAGCTTCGTCGTTTCTTATCGTTTTATTACCGGTACTTTTTCCGATATCCTACATTTCTGCGGCTTTAAGCGCATCATTATTGTGGGTCTAAATAACTAAGTTCAAATGATAGGAGATAAATATGATCTGACCAGAATCACCCTATACGACGAAAATCAAATAGTTACCGGATAAACTTTTCCCTTATAAAATTTAGCTGCAATAACCTAAATAAAGCTAATGATTTTTTTTCAAATGATTGTGATTCTCTATCCTGAAAGGAAATCCCGAAAAAGCATAGATTATACTCTCTGTTACAACAGCGGAAAACATTTCTATCCGGTAGATTAAATTTTGAAATATCAGGTCCTGATACTTTTTTTGGGAAATGATGACAATTTGGACAGCCTGCCAGGGCAGGAGCGCTTTATTGGATATTTGAGGTTTGAATCACACTGTAAAACAACAAGCGTGCTGTCTTTGGATATGAAAAAGGGAGCTATCCATTCCGGACAGCTCCCTTTTTTTGATCAATAGCTTTTTCTGGTGGTATTTTACTTAAAAAGGATCTGAATAAAGCGTAGCATTAATTTTAGCATTCTTTGCTACCGAATAGCTATTGTATCCATAAGCAAGATTCCTGTTTGTTATATTATATACAATAAAATTAAAAGGAATATTGGATGGTACTTTTATTGATACAAAACCATTGGCATCGGTAACCCCTTTAAGTGTTGACGAATTGATTACTTCAAAAACATTGCTGGAATTAAGGATGATTTCATTAACCGGATAAGCAACCACGCCTACGTTCTTCAATACAGTTCTGTAATCTTTTGTGGATATGAGCGTGAGGTTTAAAAGGCCTGAAAATTCAGACACATTTATACTCTTTTTCTTGTCTACATCCGCAACAACCTGAACAAATTCGTCAGTACGGTACCTCACTTTATTGATCCTGGCAGTATCGCAGGTTACAAGATAATTGTTAGGCAGCAGATCAGGAAAATACGCTACGCCATCCTGATTTGTTCTTATTGATCCAACCAACGCACTTGGGTCAGGGTAGTTCGTATTTAAACCAAGTTTTGCATCATACAGCGAAACTTTAATACCAGCTAAACCTTTCCCTGCATCATCTACAAGTTTATAACTCAATTTGCCAGAATTTACCCCATCAACCAATTTAACGTTGGTAATCTTTTTACAGGAGAGCGTCAAAATAAACAGCCCCAGCAGGACTATGATTTTACATTTCATACTATTATAAAATAAGCAATCTTACAATCAACTATAGTTGATAGATATTCATTGAATAATTGACCGTAGCATCTTTTTGAACCGAAACGCTATTGTTATAATTGTATGATGCATTTGTAACCGTATTATAAAGGTATATTGCGTACTGCTTGTTTGAAGGAATTCTGAAGGTGATCAACCCTGCATCGTTTGTCACTCCTGAAAAATCGGCAACTTTTAAATTGGCGGCAGTAGTTGCAGCGTAGTTGAATTTATTTGAAGGAATCATAACCACACCTATATTTTTTAATGGTTGATTATTATTGTAAGATCTAACCGCAAGCGCAAATGTTCCTGAAAAATCTGTTACCTTGGTTTCTTTCGCTTTATCAGCACCAGTAATCACCTGAACATATTCCTGAACCATGTAGGCAACATTATTTACCTTTGCCGAATCAGCAACAAGTAAGTAATTGCTTGGATTGAGGTTGCCAAAATCTACCAGACCATTAGGATCTGTTAAACGGGTTTCCAACAGAATGTTGTAATTAGTGTAGTAGGTGTCGGTACGGTCAAATAAAGATACTTTTACATTTGCCAATCCTTTACCGGCATCGTCGGTTAGTTTGTAAGTAAGCTTTCCGCTGGTAGAAAGTTTAACATCAACATTGGTCGTTTTTTTGCAGGAGATAAATACCGCTACAAGAAGAATGAAGAGGGTTAATTTTGATTTCATATACATATTTATTTTATTTTGGCCGCAAATATAAAATAATGACTGCGTACTTATGGGATAATTTTTAACCAACTTTAAGACAAAAAAATAGTAATCTGATAATCAGGAGCGTTAGAATTTCATGAGAAAAAAAATGAAGTATTTTTGGCATTGATCCGTCTTCATTATCAAAACCCGCTTTGGCGCAGGAATAAGCGATAGAGCAGAAATCACCCCCAAACAAGATCACATCAAACAATGGCAAGAAAACAGTTAAACAGTGGAAATGCACCTGGCGTTGAATTATCAAAAGCCAAAATAAACAGAAAAAGTTTAGGTAATGTTGCCCGTTTGCTCACTTATCTGAAACCCTATCGCGGCAAATTCATTGCAGCGCTGTTTTTTCTCTTTTTATCAAGTTTGGTTGGGCTGGCCTTTCCATCTTTTATCGGTGCATTGATTGATACCGCACAGGGTAAACACGCCAATGGTTATTTGCCGGATACCATACCGGGAATCTTAATGTTAGCCTTTGTTGTATTGGCCTTGCAGGCGGTGGTGTCTTATTTTAGAATTTTATGGTTTGTCAATGTAGCAGAACGTTCCCTTGCCGATATCAGGCGCGATACCTATTTCAAGTTGATCACCTTGCCGATGAACTTCTTTTCCAACCGCAGGGTTGGGGAGCTCAACAGCAGGATCTCTGCAGACCTGTCGCAGGTTCAGGATACCTTAACCACCACCATTGCTGAGATGTTACGGCAGTTTGTATTGTTTGCAGGTGGCATTGTGTTGATGGCCATCATTTCGAAAAAACTGGTTTTTACCCTGCTTTTGATTTTACCCCTTATGATTGTGTTTGCGGTGTTATTCGGGCGGTTTATCAAGAAGATTTCGCGCCAGGCCCAGGATAAAATGGCCGAATCAAACAGCATTGTTGAAGAAACCCTGTCGGGCATATCAAATGTAAAAGCGTTTGTAAATGAAGCCTTTGAAGCCACACGGTACAGGAATACCATCCGCGAGGTAGCCGATATTGCCATTAAGGGGGCCAAATTCAGGGGCATGTTTGTTTCCTTTATCGTGCTTTGTGTTTTTGGAAGTGTACTGGGGGTGATCGGTTATGGCTGTATCCTGGTCAGTCACCAGGAAATTACCTTTGGCGAACTTTTAAAATTTTCACTTTATGCGATGTTCCTTGGCAGTTCCCTGGGTAGTTTTCCCGAACTTTTTGCCAACCTGCAAAAGGCTGTAGGTGCCAGCGAACGGGTGCTGGAGATATTGGGCGAACAGGGAGAAGCAGTATCGATAGTCGAAAAGGATAATGTGGCAAAACAAAAAATAGCCGGGAATCTTGCCTTTAAACACATCAGTTTTGCCTATCCCTCAAGGCCTGAAGTAGCGGTGTTTAACAAAGTATCTTTCGAAGCGAAAGCCGGACAAAAAATAGCAATAGTAGGTCCAAGTGGTTCGGGTAAATCGACTACTGCAGGATTGATCCTACAATTTTACCATCCGCAAAGCGGCGAAATCCTGTTTGATGGCAAACCAGCCGCTGCCTATTCACTTACGGATATACGGAATCAGATCGCAATTGTGCCACAGGATGTGATGTTATTTGGCGGAACGATATTGGAAAACATCGCCTATGGCAAGCTAAAGGCCACAAAAACAGAAATAATACAGGCGGCTAAAAGGGCAAATGCGCATGATTTTATCAGTGCATTTCCAGAAGGCTACGAAACCGTTGTTGGAGAACGTGGCGTAAAACTTTCGGGCGGGCAACGCCAGCGCATTGCCATTGCACGGGCGCTGTTAAAAAATCCGTCTATATTGATTCTGGACGAAGCCACTTCTTCGCTCGACTCCGAATCAGAACGCCTGGTGCAGGAAGCACTTGAAGAATTAATGAGCGGACGGACGTCTATCATCATCGCGCACCGGTTATCTACCATTCGTGAAGCAGACAGTATCCTGGTGCTGGAAAAGGGACAGATTGTTGAATCGGGCACCCACCAGGAACTCATGAAAACTGAACAAGGACTGTATAAGTACCTGAGTGGCTTGCAACTCGAGGCGCAACAATCATAAAACAGCATATAAAAAAGGAGGCATTGAGCGAGGTTCCCTGTTAATTTACAGTTGCGGGTGATGATCTGAACTATACCTCACTGGCTGATTAAAACCTTAAAATCCTTCCTGATGCTTTAAGAAGAGCGTTCAGGTTACATTGATTTAGCCCATAAAGTATGAATGGGAAGGGGCAACCGGAAACAAAACAGCTTCAGTTATTTACCCGTTCAATTTTAGCACTGTTGCTTATGGCTAGCTGAATAAAATTAAGTTGATCTACTCCATGAGGCGAATTACAGCACTGTACAATGATCAATCTATAGTAGCTTCCCAACGCCTTGTACAAACCCCTAATAAATTGCGTTGATATTGCCCTTGCCGAAAATTTAAGCTTTTTTCGTCCCGTTTCGCCATAATTTAAGTATATTGTAATCACCCAAAAAGATGAGTACCCAAACCATCCATCTGAAAAAAAATACTTCCAAAAAATATCCAAAAGTCCACCTTCACCCCACATTCACCCCACGTTTGAGCCACCTTCCGGCCAGGCTTGCGTGGTACCTGCTTGCACACTGCTAAACACTTACTTTGGTAGAGTTGTAGCCCTGGTATAGATCAGGATGATCAAACATGTACCTCGCTTTGGATGGAAAGGTTTACAATGGGTAAATAAAAAGTAAAGAGAAATTCGGCCGAAGGTATTGCTGGTGTATAGCTGTGTCGGAGCAATGCGGGGCAATAAACGTTGTTTGAGCTTTTAGCAACATGAAATAAATCCTTTTGAAATTAAATGCTCCAATGAGCAGGAAAGGATTTATTTGATCCCGCTGGGATAATAACTTAATAATCCAAGCGACACTAAATGAGCAAGTTATAACTAATAGTCAATTATCATTTCTGATTGGGCACCAAATTGGGCACCAGTTATTTTGACATGATTTGATTACGTTTAAAAGAACAACTTATTAATAGATAAAAGTAACAAAATTTCAGGACAAGCAAAAAAAGTTTTAAAAATATGTATCAAACTAGGGACTTTTTTTACCGGGATTTATACAATCATTTACGTCAATTTTGAAGAATTCAATGAACCAAATCACTCCATTGAAAGAATCGATGCACAATATGAAGAACAGTAATGAATATAGTAAAAGTAAATGATTTATTGACGAAAAACTAAATGAATTAGTTAAATTACGTTATAAAGTATTTTATCTTTACGTTGTATTTAACCGATAATAAGATGGCAAAAAAAGCTAGTTATGTTACAGGATCCCTATTCGAAGAGGGGTATTTAGTGAGAACACTAGGTGCACTAGTCCATACTCCTGATATAGCACTAACAGAACTAGTTGCCAATGCGTGGGATGCTGGAGCTACCAAGGTTGATATATTTATTCCAGAAGAATACCATCAGAAACTTGTCGTAGTAGATAACGGTACTGGTCTATCAAAGGATCAATTTGAGCAACGGTGGATGAAGCTTGGGTATAACCGTTTAAAACACCAAGGTAAAAATGTAATTTTTCCTCCAGGAATATCGGGAAAAAGAATTGCATACGGTCGCAATGGAGTCGGTCGACATGGTCTCCTCTGCTTTGGTACTGAATATACAGTACTGACAAGTAATGAAGGTAAATCTTCAAAATTTGTCGTTACTACATTAAATGAAGAGCAACCATTTGTAATAAAGGACGCTAAATATGGCAATTCGAATGTCGTGGGTACTAGGCTTGAGGTTGTGGTCACCAAAAATTTACCAAAGGCAGAAAAAGTTTTGAAAATTATATCTGCCAGATTCCTACACGATCCCAATTTTATAGTATCTATTAATAAACAGACCGTTAATCTGGAAGAACATTCTGGTTTAATTGATACGACAGAGTTAAAAGTGGGTAAAATTGTGCTTACCGCACATTTTATTGACTCATTGAAAAGCTCAAAATCAACGGCTTATCAAGGTATAGCTTTCTGGCAAAGCAATAGACTTGTTGGAGAGCCTTCTTGGATACTAGGATTTGAAGCCGTGCTAGATGGTCGCACAACTTTTGCAAAACGTTATACTGTTGTGATTAAAACAAATGACCTTGCTGAATATGTCTATGAAGATTGGACGGGTTTCAAAAAGGTAGAGACAATGGATAAAGTATATAAAGTTGTCTCAGATTATATTTTTAAAATGTTGGGTGAAATTGCCAAAGAAAATATTGAGGAAACTAAGTTACAGGTCACTAATGACTTTAAAAAAGAAATCGCCAGCTTATCTCCCCTGGGGAAATTTGAGGTAGATGAAGTAATTGAGGCAATTGCATTAGCTCATCCAACTGCAAGACCAGAGTCTTTAACTATTGCAGTTGAAGCTGTGATTAATCTCGAAAAAACAAGGAGTGGAAAAGAGCTTATGGCAAAGCTTGCAAAGTTGTCGGATGCGGATATTGATGGATTAAGGACTTTGTTAGATAAGTGGTCGATCAAGGATGCACTGATAGTTCTGGACGAGATTCATAATCGTCTTTCAGTTATTGAAGCTATTCGCAAACTGTCAAAGGATGAGAATGTGGACGAACTGCACGTACTTCATCCTTTGGTCACAGAGGCGAGATGGCTTTTTGGTCCAGAGTTCGAATCAGCTGAATATGCTTCTAACAGACAGCTACACTCAGCAGTGGAAACAGTATTCAAAAAAAGGATTAGCAAGGAGGTCTTCAACAATCATAAGCAAAGGCCTGATATTGTATTGCTAAATGATTCTACTGCTTCAGTTACCGGTACCGAGTTTTTCGACAGTGACTCTAATCTTTCAACAGTTAATAAGGTGCTAATTATTGAACTTAAGCGGGGTGCTTTCAAATTAACACGTTCTGAAAGAAACCAGGCACATGGATATGTTGAAGATTTTGTCAACTGCGGCTCACTGATTGGATCTCCATATGTTGAAGCCTTCGTTGTCGGAGATCAGTTCTCTGAAAAGATTACACCGATCTCAACGGTACAGAATGAAAACAAGATAGAACTAGGCAAGGTACGTATTACTACATTCAGCCAGCTTGTGGATACTGCTGAAAGGAGACTATTTGGTCTAAGGCAGAAATTGAATGAGAGATATGATGAGATTCCCGGAATGGATTTATTCGATCAAAAATATCCTACTCAGCTTACTGTTGACTTTAAAAAAGACGGTACTAATGATTAAAGTTATCCATTCCAACTCAAGCAGTCATAGTAAGTAGGATTTCCAGTCAATATAATTTACTATAAAGATAGCATTACCTAATATAAATTTTAGGAAAATTTATGGTAATTACTTAGCTTTATCTATATAGTCAATTTTAACCAGATTATAACGTATGTACCTCAGCGCTCTCCACATACTCAATTTCAGAAAAATTGAGAAACTCAAGCTAATGTTCAATAAAGGCGTCAACGTGCTTGTAGGCGAGAATGATGCAGGGAAGTCGAGTATAATAGATGCAATTAGATTGGTAACAGGTGTACATGGTAACGATTATCTCAGAGTTTCAGAAGACGATTTTCATCATAACGGTTCTGTTCGCAGTACGCATTTGCAGATCACCTGTGAGTTTAGAAACCTAAGTACAGAAGAATCTGCATGTTTTTTGGAATGGCTTAGCATTGAGGGAAATGAATACTATTTGAAGCTAACTCTTTCCGCATTTAGGAAAGATCGAGGTAATTCCTCTTTTGAAGTTTTTTATGACACTCGAGCGGGTGAAGACGAAGAAAGTGGCTTTATTAGTGGGGAAGCGCGTGCAAAATTGAAGGCAACCTATCTCAAGCCATTAAGAGATGCTGGGCATGAGCTTGCGCCTAGAAGAGGATCAAGACTCTCACAAATTTTAGGAGCTTACGATATCTTTCAGCAGAAGCCCGACGTCATCCATCCACTTGTAGAAACAATGAACAAAGCTAATGCCGATATTACTGAATACTTCGAAAACAAAGAGGGTAAGGTGGTGTCCGATACTATTAACATCACATACCTAAAAGAGATTTCCTTACAAAACAATCCCTTGCAATCGAGGTTCGGGATTGTTGGAAGTGAATTAGGCAGGATATTGGAAAAATTAGAACTTATTGGAGTTTCGAATATTGATGAGACCAATATTGGGCTTGGTAGTAACAATCTTCTTTTCATAGCTGCAGAAATGCTGCTTTTAAAGAAGGATTCTGGGTATGTTGGCCTTAAACTATCGCTGATCGAAGAGATTGAAGCGCATATCCACCCCCAATCTCAGATCAACCTGATAGACTTTCTCAACAGACACTGCTCTAAACTTCAGTTTCAGAATATCATTTCTACTCATAGCAATTCATTGGCCTCGAAGATTGACCTGAACAATTTAATCATTTGCAAATCCGGAAGTGCTTTTTCCTTAGATTCTGCTTGTACATTATTAGAAAAATCAGATTATGCCTTCTTAGGAAGGTTTCTTGATGATACGAAATCCAATCTTTTTTTCGCGCATGGTGTGATAATGGTCGAAGGAGATGCAGAAAACCTCATTCTTCCTAGTTTTGCAGAGAAAATAGGCTTACCTCTTCATAAATATGGTATTTCTATCGTAAACGTGGGGAACCTAGCATTAATGCGCTATTCGAGGATATTCAGAAGGAAAGATGGCAGTTCTATGGGCATCAAGGTTGCCTGCATAACAGATCGAGATATTCCACCAGCAGATGCTGCAACCTATTGTTATGAGGTCAAAAGAAGAAAAACTGGAGTACTTGAAACAGAATATCTTTTGTCATCTTCACGAAAAACAGAGGCGGACTACACTCCAACAGAAATTGCAGATCACATACAGAAAAAAAGTGAAAAATATCGCGGAGGAGATGTCGAGGTTTTTATCGGCAAGACGTGGACGTTAGAATTCGAGATAGCGAAGAGTGTCTTAAGACACTTGATGCATAGGGCTGTACAGATTGCGCTTAAAACAAGTAATGGAGAAAAGGAATTGGATGCAGCCGCCTATAAGTTGCTCTCAAAAGATGCAGAAACAGAGCTGAATATTTGGATAGCTGCGGGTAAAACTACTGATCAAATTGCGTTGGAAATATATGTTCCCCTAGAAAGAAAACAGGTGTCAAAAGCTGTTGTGGCACAGATATTTGCCAGACTTTTAAAGGGTGACAGAGTCAAAGCTTCGGAAATTGTATGTGACGCTTCTTTAAAATATCTTATAGATGCGATTAAACACGTTGCCAATGTTTGATTTCTCAAAAATTTCAGTAAGCGACCAAGACATAGAATATGTTGAAAAGGTCTTCGGGTTTTCTTTTAATAATGCCCAGAAAGCTTTGATTAGGCACTGGGCGCCAGCCGATATACAGGCTTGCCCAGGAAGTGGCAAAACCACCACTTTAGCTGCAAAATTGATTTTACTTTCCCATAAAGTGCCAAAACATAATAGACACGGAATTTGTGTGATTACTCATACTAATACAGCAGTTGGAGAAATCAAATCAAAACTCGGTGACTATGGAAGTTTTTACCAACAATATCCAAATCATTTCGGCACCATACAATCTTTTGTTGATAAATATGTTGCCGTGCCCTTTTATAAACATTTGTACAAAAGTACTCCTTCGATAATTGATGAATGGGATTACAATGAGCTGATGCGCAATAGCTATCCCATGAAGGTTGATGGAACAATATCCTATCTTGATAACAACAATGTTTTTTTAGGAGGTCTTACGTTTAATAAGTTTGATTTTTCTGTGTCTACTGACTTGAATAGTAGTGAAAAATGGGCATTACAGAAGCTAAAACCAGAAACTATGGCTAAGTATTACGAAAAGATTTGTAGCGCAAAGGAAAAACTTTTGTATGAGGGATGGTTGAAATATGATGAAGCCTATGCACTGGCATTTCGGCACATCAGGGAACATGCGAAAATCATAGAATTTTTAAGGCGGCGGTTTCCGATTGTCTTCGTTGATGAAATGCAGGATATGGAACAACACCAACAAGAGATTATTGATCTAATTTTTGGGCAGGATACCGTTTTGCAGCGTATCGGCGATATTAACCAATCGATTTATGGCTACGGAAAGGCAGAACCTACATCCGAATGGAAACCAGTTGTGCGTGCAGATCTTGTTCTTGAGCATTCTAACCGCATTTCTGACCATTTGGCTGAAACAGTACGGGGAATTTGCTGGAAACCACAGAATATGACTGGGTGGGCAAATACTAACCCGATTTCACCTGTGCTTTTCATCTGCAATCCAAGCAATATCGTTCAGGTAAAAGAACTTTTTGCAAAAATAGTAATTGAAAATGGACTTCATAAAAAAGGAAGCGTAAAGGTAGTTGGTGCAAGGAGAAGCGATTCAAGGCTAAATATTAATTCCTACTGGCCTGAATACAATAAAAAATACCTATCAAGTGAGCTTACTAATCTGAATTCATTTCTTTCTGAGTGCCTTTCCGGAGTTTCTTCTGTTATCAATTTAAAACATTTCCGCAAAAAATTCCTAACCTGTTTCTGTTATTGTTTAAAACTTAATGGCTTGAAAAATCCTTTATCGGGTTTTTACTTTACACCGCACTCTTTTCTGAAATACCTGGCGCAGGGAGGAAATTCCGACAAGATTGGAAAAATCAATGTGGCTATCTCCGATTGGTTTCTTAGGCTTCGTAAGGGTGAAGATATCCATAGCTCAGTCAAATCATACGTCTTGGCTATCATATCATTTTTCAATGTACAGGCGAATGTTATATTGAATACTTATCTCAGCGACATGGATGTACGAGAGTCTGTTCAAAAAGAGGAAATAAAAACTTATAGATATACTCATGAAGACGAAACCGTAGAGCTCATTTTCGATACAATACACGGGGTAAAAGGAGAGACTCATACTGCAACCCTTTATGTGGAAACTTACAATAGAGTTTATGATATCGGAGGTAAGTTATTAGATTTCATAGTTAGTGACGATAAAGGAAGAGATCGGATTAAAGCAAAGGATAATGCTTCTTACAAACGCTTGCCGCATGCATATGTTGCGTTGACCAGAGCCACAGATTTCTTTGCTATCTGCGTAGATGTTACACGTTATGGTTCTATACACAAAACTTATTTCGAAGATCCATCAAACGGTTGGGTGGTGAGATATATAGACCCAAGTGACAAATTTCTTTAATAGCTTTTTTGCTTAATTAGTCCTATGTCTTTTACTTTAATACTCCTAGTTTGATCCTACGCCTAATATTTGAAAATTAGTCAAAAATATTTTAGCAATATGGCTTGTTTAAATAATCCAAAAATTACGCATCTAACCATATTGACATACAGCGATGAGAGACAATTTGTTTAAAAAAGTCTTCGTTTGGCTTATAGTATAATTAGCTTCCATATCAAACCTGTGGTGCTTAAATTAAACTATTTTACTACGCAAAAGCTTTCCTTTGCAAATACCCATACCTGAACATATCCTATTTATTTTTGACAACTACCCAACAAGTACCCAATAACTACAAATTGCCATTCTGAACTTTGTCACCACATTTTAATTAGTATGTTATGGCAACTATCGAATTTATAACCAAAGAAGATTTGGAACAGTTCAAACAGGAACTATTTTCGGAACTAAGACGACCGGGGCAAAAACTACACAAAAACAGCGAGCAGAAAGAGTGGCTAAAAAGCTATGAAGTCCGCAAGCTTTTGAGCATTTCACCAGGAACGTTGCAAAGTCTACGTGATTCAGGAACACTAAAATTTAGCAAAGTCGGTGGGTTGATGTTTTACAAGTACGATGATGTGGCGGCATTAATAGAGGGAAAAAATAAAAGTGCTCGCCACTGATTTTTACAAAATCAGATCTAAATACTGCATTTCCAACAACCATTAATCAAGTAAAAATCCAAGTTCAGCACCACTGTTCTATGGGCCACGTGCAAACACCCGAGTGTTTGGCAAGATGTATTTTTGTCCACAGGACAAAAAATCTTGCCGCCCTTATGGTCGGAGCAGTCACTCGGAACTCGCGCCTGCCTGAACTTTTGATATGTGCCAATATGAGCAACAGAAACAACGATAAGCGACGGAAAAATTTTGACTATCCTATCAGGACAAGGGTTAACAAAGAAACTTATCAGCGACTGGAAAATCTGCTTTCTGGTAGCACCTGCCAAAGCTTGGGCGAACTTACCCGCAAGCTCATCACAAGGGAAAAGATCAACTGCACGCATACGGATGTAACCATGAATGCACCCATGGAAGAACTCACCAGCATCCGAAAGGAACTCAAAGCCATAGGAATCAACATCAACCAAATCACAAGGACATTTAATCAGGAGAAATCCAAAGATAACAACAGGCAACAATACGTTCTGCAAATAGCCGAGCTCTATAAGAAAGTAGATATTAAAGTAGAACGTTTGCTAATTCTCATCTCACAACTTACGGAAAAATGGTTACAAAGATAATCAGTGGAAAGAGCATTAGGGGACTGTTACTCTACAATGAGCACAAAGTTAGTGGTGGCGAGGCCAAGCTCATCATGGCCAGCCGTTTCGGTACGGAACTTAAAAGACTTGACTTCGATGCCAAGCTTGCCCGTTTCGAGCACCTTACTTTCTTAAAGCCAAATGTCAAGACCAATGCCATCCATATCATGCTGAATTTTGATAGAAATGACAAAATTGACCTTGCAACCTTTCACAAAATCGCTGCCAGCTATATGGAAAGCATTGGTTTCGGAGAACAGCCCTACCTTGTCTACGAGCACCAAGATGCCAACCACCCGCACCTGCACATCGTTACCACAAATATCAATGCACAAGGAGAAAGAATGGATATCCACGGCATAGGGCGAACCGCGTCGGAAACTGCCCGAAAAGAGCTGGAAGTTGAATTTGGTCTGGTCAAGGCCGAGGGAAGGCAAAAGAGCGAGGTATTAGCCATTCCACCTGTTGATATCGAAAAGGTAATTTATGGCAAAACACCCACCAGAAGAGCTATCAACAACATAGTTTCAGCCACATTGCGAAGCTACAAATTTACCTCCTTTACTGAATACAACGCCATCCTTAAGCAGTTCAATATCACCGCAGACCGAGGGAAGGAAGAAACCATTATGTTCGAAAAACGTGGACTGGTCTATTCGATGATTGACCCTAGTGGTAAACGTATTGGCATCCCATTCAAGGCCAGCCAATTGACTGATAGGCCAACGCTCGATAAGGTGGAAAGCAAGTTCGAGCGGAGCAAAGAAATCCGCAAAACCTATATGGACAGCATCAGGGAACGTATCGCTAAAGTAATTGATCGCTACCAAACCATCACCAAACAAACCTTTATGGAAGAGCTCCAGAAACAGCAAATTGTCGCTGTATTTCGTCAGAATGAGCAAGGCTTTACCTACGGCGTTACCTTTATCGACCATCGTACTAAATGTGTCTTCAAGGGAAGTGATCTTGACAATGCCTATACAGCAAAGACTCTTACCCAACATTTCACGATGACAGACCAGCTAAAAACCTACCTGCCTAAAGGTACCCAGACCAGTTACCTCAAAACTCCAGAAAAGTCCCAACAAAGCAAACGCGAACCGGGCAATCTGCTAGATATGGTTTTGGAAAAACAGGGATTTGACCCGATAGAGCGAGGACTGACCAAAAAGAAAAAAAGAAGGAAGCAACAACAACAATTAATCCGATAAACCCATTGTTATGCAGACAGGTGAAGACATCCAAGGATTAAGAAAGATCATCGACTTTACAAGGTTCATCAGTATTTTTATACTTGCCATTCATTTTTACCTAAGCTGTCATCAGGCTTTTGCGCAATGGGGCTGGACAGCTAAAATAACCGATAGGCTAATTGCCAATATCGCCAGAACGGGTCTGTTCCAGGGTATGCTGATACCCAAACTTTCCGCACTGCTATTATTAATCATTTCTCTAATTGCTGTAAAGGGCAAGAAGGACGAAAAGATTCAGGCAAAAACTATTATCGCTTATGTATTGGCGGGTCTAATACTATATTTCGTGAGTGTACTTTGCCTTTACCTTAACGCCTCAGCGAAAATCATTGCCATAGCGTATATGGGCATTACAGCCGTAGGATATCTACTATTTCTAACGGGTGGCACCTATTTAAGCAGACTGATCAAAGACAGTTTGAACAATGATGTCTTTAACTCGGAGAACGAAACGTTTCCGCAGGAGGAACGGTTGCTCGAAAACGAATATTCCATCAACTTACCTGCAAAATACAGGCTGAAAGATAAAGTAAGAGAAAGTTGGATCAACTTCATCAATCCCTTTCGTGGGATGCTAGTGGCGGGAACACCTGGCGCAGGTAAATCCTATTTTGTGATTAGGCACATCATCGACCAGCACATCAGAAAAGGTTTTAGTCTATTCCTCTACGATTTTAAGTTCGATGACCTTTCAAAAATTGCCTACAATAAGCTGTTGAAATATAAGGATAACTATAAAATAAAACCAAAATTCTACATTATCAATTTTGATGACCTCAACCGGACGCACCGTTGCAATCCATTAGATCCCAATGCAATGGATGATATAACCGATGCAACAGAGGCCAGCCGTACAATTATGATGGGGCTTAACCGTGATTGGATCAAGAAGCAGGGAGATTTTTTTGTAGAAAGCCCAATTAATTTCCTAACAGCAATCATTTGGTATTTGAGGAAATATGAAAATGGAAAATATTGTACGCTGCCCCACGTGATCGAACTGATGCAGGTGGATTATGACCGGCTTTTTGCAGTGTTGCAGGAAGAGGAAGAAATCAAGGTACTTGTCAATCCCTTTATTTCTGCATACCAAAACAAAGCTATGGCACAATTAGAGGGACAGATTGCTAGTGCGAAAATTGGCCTTGCAAGATTGTCGTCTCCTCAATTGTATTACGTATTAAGTGGTAATGATTTTACCTTGGACGTAAACAACCCCAAAGAGCCTAAGATTGTATGCGTTGGTAATAATCCGCAGAAGCTACAAGTATATGGAGCTGTCCTCTCGCTTTATATTTCAAGAATGATTAAACTCGTTAATCGTAAAGATCAATTGAAAAGTAGTTTGGTGTTCGACGAGTTCCCAACAATCTACTTCAACAATATGGATAGCTTAATCGCGACAGCACGTAGCAATAAGGTTGCTACTACATTAGCGGTGCAGGATTTCAGCCAATTGAAAAAGGATTATGGCGCAGAGCAGGCTGATGTGATTACGGGGATTGTGGGAAATATTATCAGTGGTCAGGTTACTGGTGATTCGGCCAAGAAATTAAGCGAAAATTTTGGTAAAATTATGCAGGATAGAGAAAGTAAAAGTATCAATAGTAGCGATATTTCGATTTCAAAATCAACCCAAATGGACTATGCCATTCCTGCTTCTAAGATTTCAGCTTTATCTTCAGGGGAATTTGTGGGCATTGTAGCCGATAACCCAGAACAGAAAATCAAATTGAAGATGTTCCACTGCGAGATACAGAATGACCACAAAGCAATTGCCGCTGAAGAAGCCAGTTATAATCCTATTCCTATTATCGAAAGAGTATCGGCAAACGATGTTGCCGAAAACTATAAAAAGATCAAGAGCGAGGTGGAGCGATTGCTCCTAGAAGAGTGCAAAAAAATTGAGTCCAAATATCCAAAGGTAGAAAAGTCGCGGTCAGAGAAAAATGCTGATGAACAGAATGAGTCACAAACTGTATCAATGTAACCAATTGATTTAATTAGTTGATTTATAGAATTATTCGTAGCTTTAAAATAAAAATGGCATCGTATAAATATATAACTGACGTAGAAGCAAAATTACCCAATGGTGAATTTGTACGAGGTCCAATAACTACGGGTGACGACAAGACCTATCTTTTTGTGAACAAATTCGGCAGTTTGGATTTTTATCTGGAAATGAAGAAGGGAGAAAACGGTTGGTATCAGTCTGGCGGGCCCGAGATTCAGCATCCGCAAAGCATGGTAGACGAATTAGGGTATCATATTGATAAGTTTTTGATTGAAAATCCAAAATTGAATAAAACGGATTTATCATAATTACTATATTTGCTTCCGAGAGCGTTAATTTAGTAAAGCGGGAATGTCATTAAGTTGATTGTTCCCGTTTTCTTTTTTTAGTGGACTATAACTTATCCCGGTTATTGATTTTTTGTTAATCTTTTCTTTTACATATTTTTTGGTCAAACGGATAATCTACAATCTCAAATAACCAACATTAATTTGGTGCTGGTTGCAAACTGCTGCTGATGGGATCGGTAAAGAATTAGGTCAAGAAGTAAGTTTGTAGAAATGCAAAAATCTATGTAATTGATTATTTTGTTCTTCGATGATTGAAAAGTTTGCTCGTATTTTCTTTTAACTTATCCGAAATAAAAACTTTGCCGAGAATGCCAAGCCCGATAGTCTTATTATCACCATCAACATTTATTTTGGTTAAGGAAAACAAATAGAAATTTTCCGAATCAATATATCCATCGATAACTTTATCTATTAAAGAAGATCCTAAAAGCAGTCCAATACCAGCACTAGTAGCCTGATAATTATTTTTACTTTTTCGAAGTTCCTCGGCCATTGCCTTATTAAATTCTTTTGTTAAAATTTCTTTGACAGCCATTGCGTGTTTTGGCCGATCCGGATTTGTAAGTATTAGAACAAAAGAGATAGATAACGTTCCAAAAAATATGATATATTTATTCATTAATTTAGACTTTACGTAAATATAACTTTTTCCAGTTAAATACAAATTTCAATAATATAAGTCATCTCGGCCAATCTAAGCTGAGCGAGTTCTAAAAATGCTAGATGTATATAGTAAAATTTGGAAAGATTTGGAAATCTCAAAATACGGTTCGAAAGATAGAAAAACAAAAAAATGAATGATAAAATAAATGAGCTCGACAAAGTACTCTCCACCAGTTTCAGAGAATTGGGATTTAATTCCTCATTTTGCGAATTAGGTGAAAGGATGGGTTTTAGAACATTGAAGGATGTCTGTTCAATCACACCAAAGGAACTAACAAATAAAAAAGAATTTACATATACATGGCTAGGACAGTTAGCTGATTATATGGACAACAAAGGTATATTACACTTGCTACAAAACCCATTCAAATCATAGTAGATTTTCGCCTGACAATAGAAATGGTTTTACTATCATTTATTCATCAGAACGTTCATTCAGTTTTTTTTCAAAAAACTGTGGTGTATTTTAGCAAAAGTTCTTATCGTTTCGTGGATATTAGATACCAACTCAAGATGTACAGTGAACATACCCACCAAGGCCTGTCGAACATACGATCGCCAAGGCAAGATTTGTTTTTTGCTTTTAAAATTGTATAAACGAACTCGTTTGCGAAATTGCGGTACCGCTAAGAAATTGTATTTTATTTTCAAATGGATTGAAACATTATAGGTTACGAAAACCCATATGAAAACATTAGTGAGTGTGAATTTAACCTCACCCTATGGCTGTACAAGCAGCCTCTAATAATTACTTTATTTTCACACATAATAGTTTGTAAGCTGACCTTTGTAAGGGTGTCAATCAGCATCCACATGCATTTAATTTTGTATTCTACACAACATTTTCCTAGGTGATAAGGTCCACATGAAACTGTATTTTGCTTTTAAATTGCCGCCACAAGAACTTGTTTGCGAAATTATGTGCACCGCTAAGAGATTGTATTTGCATTCAAATGAATTAAAACATCATAGTTTACCAAATCTAAATGAAATAATTAGTGAGTGTTCATCTAACCTCACCCTACGGCTGTACAAGCGGCCTCTCATATTTTTTTTCAAAGAACTTTTAACATTGGGGCCGCAAGCACTTATTTAATAAGTAATGTGGTACCGTCAAGAAATTGTACTTAGTTTTCAAATGAATTGAAACAATTAGTGAGTGTTAATTTAACCTCACCCTATGGCTGTACAAGCAGCCTCTAATAATTAATCTATTTGCAAAGCATTTAGTACCGTTGTTTACTCACAGATCATTTTAATTCAGCATTCGGCTGTGCATGTGCAATTTTTATTCTATGTAGCTCTAACACAGATAATTTATGAGACTTCTCCCTATACCATTATTCACATGTTCCGCCAGAAAATTGTATTTGCTTTCAAATGGATTGAAACATTATAGTTTACAATTGAAAAACCTAAATGAAACAATTGGTGAGCATTAATCTAACCTCACCCTATGGCTGTACAAGCAGACTCAAATGATGTCCTCCCTTCAATGAACTATTGACGTCCAAAATGCAGACGCTAAATTATGTTATTTACTCCACGATCACCTGAATTCCTGCTTTTGCAGCTTTATAGCCGATTTTGTCTTTCAAAGTATAATAACTCCAATTTTGCAGGAGGAAGGCATCATTTTTAGCTATTTCTTCTTTTTGCTCTTGGTTAATAAGTAACAATGTTGCAGCCTGATGTTTTACGCAGATGTCAATCAGCATCCGGCTATATACGTGCAATTTGTATTCTACATAACGTTTTTCCTGATGCTGATAATCTACGAGACTTTTTCTTTTACGTTTGCTTCCGTGGCCGCCGCGATTAAATTTAACAGCTTTTTGTACCCGATAGATGGCAGATTGTATAGCCAATCTACGATGCAAAAACTCTTCCTTTGTACCAATTATATGCTCACGTTGTCCAATTTTAACAGTAATAGGGTGTTCTATGCCCAGCGAAGCTTCTGCAATGATAGAGGTATCTAATTTATGCTGTTCTTTATCCACCTGAATGGCTGCCAGTAGAAATATCTTCCCCTTATCCAATTGGATATTGCTGACGCAAAGCTTTAAAGTTCCGTTCATAATCTTTTCAAGCATTATTTTTTTATCGCTCTTGTCTTTTCCCAAATATGTTTTAAACGGAATTTTGAAAAGTTTAAAAGAAAAATTCCTTCTGTCCGGAGTGTAGGCAAACTTGGAGATTACACTAGCTTCAAAGGGCATGGGGATATTTTTTTTATAGTTCCTTAGCGATTTTTCGCCTTTCCAATAAGCTGACTTTTCTTTGTTAAAGTAAGAAATCAGGGTATTGTTGAGGTTGCTTAGGATATTAGTAGGTATCTGTCCTTTGAAGTGATTGGAAAGCAAACGATAAGTGGTGTTTTGACGAGAGGACTTTAAAATACCGTTTTCTTCTTTTTTCTCATCAGCGATTTTGAGCTTGATGTCTTCTGTTAAATAAAAGAAATCCTTGACCTGTTCCTGAACAAAGTGATGGCTCATAATCATATTTGCGGATCGGTAAGTGATCCATTGCCAGTTGTAAAGCTGCTCCTTCATCTTTTTAACTTCCTCTTTGTCCTCAGAATCAATGAGTAACTGAATCTTACGCGTGATTACCATTTTATTATTTTCCATAACCTTACATTTTTACTTTTTTGATTTTGATACATGCGCTTACAAATATTTTCTTGATATACCCCTGATCCAGATTTAAGGCAGAAGAAATCTCCTCAAAACTGTATTGGAGTTGGTAGCGCATATGTAGGATTGAAGACTGTTCTTCATTTAAATCCCCTTCAAACCTGAACCTATTATTTTTTCCAACAATCTCCAGCTTTTGACTATTTGTGAAAATGGCCCTAAGAGATTCAAGTGTCTTTTCCACTTTCCTTGCAACCTGGTAATCAGAAATCCCACCGATATGCCACGCAATTCGGTCATAGTTGAAGGAGTATTTTAAGCATAACCGGACAATTAATTGTTGATCTTGAGTGAGGTTGGGGATCAACGTTTCTAACTTAGTCCACTTTTCCTTCAGTTCCTTTTCAAGTTCTTCCTGATAAAGCACCTCTGTGTCCTCTTCAATTTCAGGATCATATCCGAAAATAAAGTCATTATAATTTTCGATTTCATCAAGTCTTAGCATGTTCCGCTGAAACCTCTTATTAGACGCCCTGTAATATGCCTTGCAGGCCTGAGTGGTAAGTTTCTTAATAAACGGCTCAATATGCTCCGGATCATCAATACTTTTTCTAAACAGCCATAGCCTTAGAAAAGCTTCATTAACTATGCAATCCGCATTGATATCGTCCTTTATGTATCGAAAGGTATAGAAGTATAGAGTGGGATATAATCGTTTGTAGAAAAACTCTAGTCCTTTCTCATCACCCTCTTTGAACCTGGCGAAGTTTACATCTTGATTTTGCTTCTTTAGGAGGCTTTCCATAGCTCTTTTGTAATTATTATTCATGGTAGATTACATTAGCATTTATGATAGAAAGCTGCGCATCTACGGTTCTCCCTTTGTTTTTTAGAAGTGACATCGTCGTTATGCATAACTTTGTATTTAGGTGTTATGCAAATTTCCAGAGTTTAATTGCCGTAACCCACCAAAACCTGTGGTATTTTACCACATATTGAGAGTATAATACTCACAGTAATTTTTTTATATTTGTTTTATGGAGACCAAAGAGCAATTTAAAAAGACACATTTAGGCAGAAAAATCAGTCGTATTAGGGAAATTAGAGGCATTAAACAAGATGCTTTAGCTATGGAATTAGGTCTTAGTCAACAGACTATTTCAAAGATTGAGCAAAGTGAAGATGTGGATGATGAAACGTTAGATAGAATATCGAAGGCTCTTGGCGTAAGCTCTGACGCAATTAAAAATTTTAATGAAGAAGCTGTGGTTAATATTATAGCAAACACTGTAAATAATCATGATCAATCAGCATCGGTATTCATCAGTCCTAATTTTAATCCTATTGATAAGATTGTTGAACTTTACGAGCGTTTATTAAAAAGTGAACAAGAAAAAAATGAACTATTAAATAAGAAATAAAGCAATTATCCCCTAATATCATAGCCCATTGTTACGGATGACAATTACCGTAATAGTGGGCTTTTTGATTTTCTTATCAATCGTTTCAATAAAATTCTTATTACTCATAATTCAATAACCATCTAGTAATCAACGAGTACAAAATAAAAAATGGTATTGTTTTTGATAACTGCATTTTTAGGTCTAGGTAAAATTGTTAAATAATTAAGTTCACTTGTATGTTAACAGCTACTTATGCGGATAAAAATAAAGTAATTGATATACTCTCAAAATCCTTTGAAAACAATCATAGCGTAAACTACATTGTTCAGCAGGACAGCAAAATCAAGGAGCGTATAGAGTTCCTAATGTCCTATTCATTTGACATGTGCTACGCGTTCGGCAAAGTATTTCTCTCAAACGACAAAAATGCTTGTGCGCTAATTTTATTTCCCGACAAAAAAAAGACTAATTTCAAATCTATTCTTTTAGATATTCAACTTATTCTTAAGACTATAGGCATACCTAATATCGGCAAAGCCCTTTCAAGAGAAGCAAAAATCAAAAAGCTGCAGCCCAAATTTGACATGTATTATCTGTGGTTCGTTGGGGTTGACCCAGCGAGTCAAAAACATGGACATGGCTCAAAATTATTAGAAGAGATCATTGCAGATAGTAAGCAGATGGATAGACCGCTTTATTTGGAAACTTCTACACTGCAAAATTTGCCATGGTATCAAAAATTTGGCTTTAAAATATATGACCAGCTCGATTTGGGCTATAAACTATTTTTTTTAAAACGCGACTCACAGTAGTAGTGACGAGAAAGAGAGGATTTAAGAACTATGCTAGTATTTGGCACAGAGATGCACATCGTGACCTTCATGTTCGTGATTCTGGAAATCGCTATGTTCTTTTATCAGAGTGTATATTACTTATTTAGACCGCAAGATAAGAGTAGATTGTGGTATACAATTCTATTATTCCTACTCATCATTTATAATATTACGGGAGGCCTGTTTCCCGATCCAGAAATTAATCTTTCTATCAAAGCACAAAATATCATTGCCTATGGTAGCGGTTTTTTGGTGGCCTGTTATTTTCCATATTACTTTTACAGAGGCTTTGGGTTAAGGAAGTTACGATTCCATGCAATATATGGTGTTCCATTATTCTTGATAGCGCCTTATGTTGTTTTTTTCGTTATTGGGTATTGGGTTGATGAAAATCTGGATGATGCCATTAAGTTTGGAACATTCATTCCCTTTGTTTACGCTTTTGTTGTATTAACGGCCATACTTAGAGCAATTTGGATAAAATATTCAAAAGACGGCGAAAAGCGTGACATAGTAGAAATGCTTGCAGTGTATTGTGCAGTTGCACCCTGGCTATCAATGCCGTTATTATCTTATCTTCATGTATCTCAGTTAACAGAAGTGCTATTTACCAATACAGGGTTTATCATCATTACCATTATATTTATCAGGCGTTCAATTGCTACGGCGCGAAGAGAGAGCAAATTGCTTTTAGAAATAGCTTTGCTATCTTGTGATGAGAGGCTGATAGAAGCTAATGGTAAAAAGTTCGGACTCACAGCTAAAGAGATAGAAGTGGTGAAAATGATTTGTCAGCGATTAAAATACAAAGAAATTGCAGAACGCTTATTTATATCACCCCGAACTGTTGACAAACATGCTGAAAACATCTTTAACAAAACAGCTGTCAATAACCGCGAAGAACTCATCAAAACCATGAGTTACAACCCAATCTAAAATCCGAAAAAGCCTTTTCAGTTAAAATACGTAGTGATTACGTAGCAAAATACGCTATGTCACTTATTTCAATTTTTCCTGTTGTTCTACAAATTTGCTTCATCAATTTTTGGTATACATCAATATATCTGTAAACATTAACGTGAATTGCCTATGAAGCGAAGCTTACCTTTTCCCTGACCGTTTGAGTAGCTAAATAATTAGCTGGCGGCAGGAGTTACTTAAATCCATATCAAGATGATCCAAAAGTTTAGTGAGAAGCTTTATCAAAAGCTTGAACGAGAATTAGAACAAATTGCTATTGAGGTCAGCGACCCGCTATTAAAGATGAAAACAGCTCTAAAGCCAATTGCGTTCGCATTAAAGCAATTGCGAAATTTTCTCAATGAGAATCCTTTTAGTGCAAAGGAAGATGAAATAAGATTTTTCAAGTATATAAAGCCCAATTTCTATTGCTGGCAAATATATTTTACAGAGTTGTATACCATTGAGAGCAGAATACCTTTAGGCGAAACAAAAGCCCAACTAGAACATTTCCGTAAAGAATTACTTTACATAGAGCGATTCTTTTCCCAGTATCAGTTTCATTATCAATATTACAAGCTCAACGCCAATGAACTGGACGACTTGTATTTTATTAGAGGTGTAGAGATTCAGAGTGTTCTCTTACCCGAACTGCCAGATCCAGATCCGAATTTTTCTACCAATAGTGATTATCTATTCGCGAAGATGAAAGCATATGATATGCTTAAAGATTGGCTTGAGCATAAAATAATGGAAATTAAAAATCCCGATTCTAAAAACCAAAATTCTATTGACACTAAATTGAAGTGGACAGGAGATACAATTAATTTATTGGAAATAGCTTACGGATGGTATTTTACCGGACAGATCAATGATGGTAAAGCAAACATAATTGATATTGTTAAAACAATAGAACAAGTATTTAAGGTAAATATCGGCAGGCCGTACAGAAGGCTATCAGAAATTCGACAGCGAAAAAGATTGAGCAGAACAAAATATATAGATGAAATGGCTTCGGCAATCACTAAAAAATTAGATGATGAAGATGAGTATAAACCAGCTTCCTAATGCACTTTTTAAATAAATTTTTAGGTAGGTCACTAAGTAGTTGTCAATCAAAAAATCGTAGCCTTTGAAACTTTGCTTCATCGTTAGGACACAATGTAGTGTTCTACAAAAAGCAAAGTTATGTTACAAAATTTCACATGGCAACATTTTCTGGTTGCCGCATCGGTACTTACCCTCGTTTGGTATTTGGCCGTCATCCTTCTGTTTTATCGAAGGAAAGTTTTAAACCTGCTTGGCAGGCAATCCGAAGCAACTAGTAATAATCTGAAGGATACGGCTCCGTTACCGCATCGCTGGGAAAAAGGCGTTGATATTTTAGCCGATCAGGATGAATCAGAAGTGATGGGAAAGGCCAAATTACCTGAAGGGATGTTTCTTTTGACTACTGCAGATTTTGGATTTGCGGGCACAAAAGGAAAAGACAAGGAACAGCAATTGGGATTGGTTCCAGATATCCTTCAAGATATCAGACTAGTGTTTAAAACACTTGCGGAAAAGGACGGCAAAAAAAAGGACTTTTTTATCATGTTCGACCAGATGAAAGGTGTATATCCTAAAATGGCTGGTCACCCTAACATCACGCAAATCAACGAATTCATCTTAGACCATGCTTCTTTCCATCTCACGCTAGAGGAACTGGAAAATCTTTGGGACTAATATCACATTTCAATATAATCTATAAGTCGATGAAAAGAATAAAAAAAGTTATTTCGTTTTTTAGAATGCATCTGGGTATGGAAGCTACTCATATCCCGTACAGTCCAAGGCAACAAGCCCTGCTGAAGACACTTATGGTGTTGGCTTTAGCTGTTACTTTAAATTACTGTTTTGGACAAGACGGCAATGCGGGCATCGCCGAGGCAACCAACAAGGTAAAAGGTTATTTCGATACCGGATGCGACCTGATGTATGCTATCGGCGCAGTAGTGGGTATCATAGGCGCTATTAAGGTCTTTAATAAGTGGAACGCCGGAGAACCAGATACCAATAAGGTTGCGGCTGCTTGGTTTGGTAGTTGCATCTTTTTAGTGGTAGTGGCTACCGTGCTTAAATCTTTTTTCGGGATATAGCCATGGCCAGTATTTATCAAATCAACAAAGGGGTTTCCAAGCCGATTGTCTTTAAGGGTCTTAAGGCGCAGTATATCGCCTATCTGGCAGTTGGACTTGTGCTGCTGTTGATTTCCTTCGCCGTCCTCTACATTTCTAGGGTAAGCCTACTTGTCATACTGCCGCTGGTGGCGTTGCTCGGTACAGGGCTTTTTGTTTCGACTTTTAAATTGAGCCATAGGTTCGGCGAACATGGGTTGATGAAGTTCCTAGCCAAGCGCGGCCTGCCGAAAACACTGAAGTTCCGTTCAAGACGGCTATTCACACAACTTAAGTACAATCAACATGGTAGAAGCTAAGGGCATATTGCCGATCTATAAAGTGGAGCATAATTGCATCCTTTCGATGCAGGGCGATATAACTATCGCTTACAAAGCAACACTCCCCGAAATATTTACCCTATCGGATAGGGATTATGAAGCTTACCATCAGGCGTGGGTAAAAGCGATAAAAGTGTTGCCGACTTTCAGTATCCTTCACAAACAGGACTGGTTTTTAGAAAGTGGCTATAGAGCTGATTATGAAAAAGCTGGAAATGCTTTCCTTTCAAGAGCAAGCGAGAAATTTTTTAATGAACGTGAATGCCTTGATCATAGCTGCTACATTTTCTTAACGAAGAAGCCTTCCGGTAGGAAACTTTCCTCATCGGCCTACAGCAATATTTTGCGAAAAAGTATTGTGCCCGCTCAAACGGTCAATTCTGTATTATACAGCGATTTTCTGGATAGTGCCGGCCAGTTCGAGCGAATACTCATCGATAGCGGATTTGTTTCGCTCTCCAGATTGTCTGATGATGAGCTTACAGGTAAGGCAAATATTGCGGGTATTATCGAAAGGTATCTTTTTCTTTTAGGCGAGGCACAAATGCCGATGCTGTCAGATATCAAGATAAAGGACGGTATTGAGGTGGGTGCCAAGAAAGTGGAAGTTTATACGCTATCGGACGTGGAGGACTTGCCCTCGATGTGCGGCAGCCGTATCAACTATGACAAATATTCTACCGACCGAACCAAATTTTCAATCGGCTTTGCCAGTCCATTGGGTATTCTTTTGAACTGTAGCCATATCCTGAACCAGTTTGTTTTTATCGAAGATGCGCAGAAGACCATCAAAAGGTTGGAGGCCAAAAAACTCCGCCTGCAATCGCTTTCGGGCTATTCCCGAGAAAATGCAATATCCCGTGATGCGGTCAATGATTTTTTAAATGAGGCTATTGCTACCCAAAAGTTGCCAATTAAAGCACATTTCAATGTGGTGGCATGGTCGGAAGATGGTACGAAAACAAAAGACCTTAAAAATCTTGTGGGCTCGGCTATGGCTGCTTTGGATGCGGTGGCAAAAAGAGAGACAGACGGGCAAGCGCAAATCTGGTTTGCAGGGCTTCCAGGCAACGAGGCCGATTTTCCGATGAACGACACGTTTGATACTTTCGTGGAGCAGGCTACCTGTTTCTTTAATCTGGAAAGTAATTACAGGTCATCGCTTTCTGCCTTCGGTATGAGAATGGGCGACCGTTTGAGCGGTAGACCAGTGCATGTAGATATGTCGGATGAACCGATGAAGCTGGGACTGACGACCAACCGCAACAAATTTATTCTTGGGCCATCCGGTTCGGGCAAATCTTTTTTTACTAACCACATGGTTAGAAGCTACTACGAGCAGGGTGCACATGTGGTACTAGTGGATGTAGGCCATAGCTACAAGGGATTGTGCGACCTGGTGGGTGGCTACTATTTCACCTACTCCGAGAAAGACCCTATTAGGTTCAATCCATTTTATCTTACCGATGGGGACATATTGGATACAGAAAAGAAAGAGAGCATCAAAACCTTATTGCTTGCCCTATGGAAAAAAGATGATGAGACTTTCCGCAGATCAGAATATGTCGCACTATCCAATGCCCTGACCTTGTATTATGCACATCTGGACAGGAACGCAGATATCTTTCCCTGCTTCAATTCATTTTATGAATTCTTGCAAAGTGAATATTTGCAGGTGCTAAAAGACGGTAAGGTTAAGGAGAAGGATTTTGACGTGGATAATTTTCTGTATGTACTCAATCCCTATTACAGGGGTGGCGAGTTTGATTACCTGCTCAATGCCACCGAGAACCTAGACCTATTGCACCAGCGCTTCATCGTATTTGAGCTGGATGCTGTAAAAGACCATGCTATTCTGTTCCCCGTAGTTACGCTGATCCTGATGGAGATGTTCATTTCAAAGATGCGCAAACTGAAGGGCATTCGCAAGGTCATACTTTTAGAGGAGGCCTGGAAAGCGATAGCAAAAGATGGTATGGCAGAGTATATAAAGTATGTCTTCAA
>Ga0308156_1000787_pt1 | contig 50275 bp, 45 predicted proteins | sample PhyAR2_FD_201041 | JGI IMG/M metagenome (GOLD analysis project Ga0308156, IMG submission 201041) | Phyllosphere microbial communities from UC Gill Tract Community Farm, Albany, California, United States - DLSL A.R2 | ecosystem: Host-associated > Plants > Phyllosphere > Unclassified | place: USA... | reverse complement strand
CAGATAGGCGTGCGCAGCGAGGAGCTGGGCGGCGTGCGTTACGCGGTGTACGGGCTGACGGTGGAGTCGGATCTGTGGCCGATGAAGCGCGACCGCAACCTGCGCATCTTCCAGAGCCAGACGGTGCCGCAGATTGTGCAGACGCTGCTGAAGGAGTACGGAGTGAACGTGGAAACGCGCCTGGCGGGCAGTTACCGGGTGTGGGAATACTGCGTGCAGTATCAGGAGAGCAGCTTCGACTTTATCAGCCGGCTGATGGAGCTGGAGGGGATGTACTACTTCTTCCGTCACGAGGCGGACAAGCACACGCTGGTGCTGTGCGACGCGCCGGACCAGCATCAGGCGTTCCCGGGCTACGAAACGATAGCCTACCACGTGACGCCGTCGGGCGGCAGCGTGACGGAAGAGGGCGTGAGCCAGTGGGCGCTGTCGGAAAGCGTGACGCCGGGGATGTACAGCACGGACGACTACGACTTCCGCAAGCCGAACGCGTGGATGCTGCAGGCGCGGCAGAACCCGGTGTCGCCGACCCCGGGCTCGGTGGACGTGTACGACTGGCCGGGTCGCTTCGTGGAGCACGGTCACGGCGAATACTACGCGCGTATCCGCCAGGAGGTGTGGCAGGTGGAGCACCACATGGTGAGTGGGAGCGGCACGGCGACGGGCATCGCGCCGGGCTACACTTTTTCGCTGCTGAACGCGCCGCACTTCAGCGACAACGGCAAATACCTGGTGACGTCGGCGCACTACGACTTTGAAGAGAACAGCTACGCGAGCGGCGACGTGGGCGCCACGCGGCACAACATCGACTTCACGGTGCTGCCGGCGGCGGTGACGTACCGTGCGAAGCCGGAGACGCCGTGGCCGAAGACGCACGGCCCGCAGACGGCGAAGGTGGTGGGGCCGAAAGGCGAGAGCATCTGGACGGACAAATACGGCCGGGTGAAGGTGAAGTTCCACTGGGACCGTCTGGCGAAGGGTGACGACACGAGTTCGTGCTGGGTGCGCGTATCGAGTGCCTGGGCGGGTCAGGGCTTCGGCGGGGTGCAGATCCCGCGCGTCAACGATGAGGTTGTCGTGGACTTCATCAATGGCGATCCAGATCGTCCGTTGATCATTGGCCGCGTTTATAACGAAGCCAGTATGCCGCCATGGGCACTACCGGCTGCCGCCACACAAATGGGCTTTCTGAGTCGCTCGAAAGACGGCACTGCGGATACCGCGAACGCATTACGCTTTGAGGATAAGGCGGGCGAGGAGCATTTGTGGATCCAGGCGCAGAAGAACATGGATACACATGTTAAAAATGATTCCAGCCATTCCGTTGCCAACAACCACAGCCACTATGCAGGCGGTAACGAACTCTATCGCGTTGAAACCAACCGTGTACATGGCGTGAAAGGTGGAGAAGAGCGTTTAACGGGACAAGGGAAAATCGACAATGTTGTTGATACCTATGTACTGGGCTCAGGTACTAAGTTACGGCTTGAATGTGGCGAAAGCGCTATCGAACTTAATGCTAATGGTCATATCAATATTGTCGGTAAGGGCTTCAATCTGTTTGTGAACGGTGATGGACACATCACTACATCAGGCGGAAAACTCAATTTAAATACATCCGGTGCGCAGCCGGGTACGGGTGCACCTGGTGCTGGCCACAAAGGCAACATCAATCAGGCCGTTGTGAATCTTTTCCCCCCAAAGCAAAAGGGGCAGGCGGCCCCGGCAGCACCTAAAGCGAAGGTTGAGCATGCGAAATCCCCTTCCACACCAGTAAACAATAAAACTGAAAAGAAAGTGCGGCCGTTACCTCCCGAAAAACAAGCCTTTTTTGATAAGGTGTACGCCGCAGCTCAAGCTGATGAGAAAAAGACAGGCGTCCCTGCACAGGTAACAACTGCTCAAGCCATATTGGAATCTGACTGGGGAAAGAGAGTGCCGACTGACGTTAATACCAATAAGGTCAGTAATAATCTTTTTGGGGTAAAAGCACACGGCTCGCCAAATTATGTGGAATCATGGACTCATGAAAACATAAATGGCAAACGAGTACCTGTTTTAGACAAATTCGCGAGTTATGACTCAGTAGATGAAAGTATTGAACAGCATTCTCAATTTTTGATTAAAAATCAGAGGTATAGTAGTTTGTTTCAGTCATCGGATCCTGTTGAGTGGGCCAAAGGATTACAGGATAAAGGCTATGCAACGGATCCCAACTATGCTAAAAGCTTGATTTCAGTAATGAAAGGTAGAGGCCTCCTATGACCAGGACTTTAATTGCTTTACTTGTTGCTTTGCCCTTTTTTTCTTCAGCTAATGATATTTGTCAAGACCTTGATAGCACGGCAACAAAGAAAGGCATAAGTTTTGATAATACTGATAATGTTTTCAAAGTAGGTGGGGAAGGCCGGTTACAGTTTTACTCTGCTCCAGATAAGAAATGTTTGGAAAAAGGAGTTTTCGTCATTCCGGGTAATAGCCTATATGCCTACGTTGAATATCATGGTTATTACAGTGTCATGTATCTTTCTGATGACGGTGACCAAGTTACTGGCTGGGTTGAAAAAGACAGATTAATTGATATGCATAAAGGTATTGCTCCAGACTACAATCAGGATGCTCAGCAAAAAAAGAGTAATTAGCTGTAATTTAATAAACAAGGGTGCTTAAAGTTTAGCACCCTTGTTTTCTTGTTTGGTTTGCTGTGATGATGCTTTTTGATTAATATGAATTTTTATATTTATAAGGATTTAAGTTTTTTATTGATTAATGAAGGCGTTAGGTTTTATGTGACTGGCGCGAACGTGTAGTAATCTGTTTAAAATTTAATCATGATTGATTTTTTTGCTGCCTCAAGTCCTGATAATTCTCAACTTATACGGTGCGTCTTGATAATGCCTCGTTTTTCTTTAATTTTAATTTTTTCTTTATCTGTTTTTCTAATAAGTAGCACCAGCAAGGCTAATGAAAAAAATCACGTCACACTTAATGATGAAGGGCGCATTTTCTTGGTCTGCTTAAGTAAAAGTAGCGCAACGAATGAGAAATTAAGTAATTGCTACCGCAACGAAATCAAGCGTCAGGATGCACGGCTGAACCAAAACTACCAACATTTTTTGGCAACGCGCCGTGAAGATGCCAGGCAGCGTTATGTGGAGGCGCAGCGTCAATGGGTTAAATATCGTGATACTAACTGCAACGCGCAAATTGCTAACGCAGCAAACGAGGATGCTGAATTAATTGCAGGCGATCGCTGTTATTTAAAAATGACAATTAATCGTGCAGATGAGTTAGCTCCTTCAGCACCTTTAACGGGCAGTTGGTATGGAGAGAGCGAAAAGAACGGTACGCTTAATGTGACGCTGGTACAGCATGGCGATGATATTACCGGCACCTACTGTTATATGAATGGTACTGAGCAGATAGATTGTCCTGATGATGATAATCCCCATATATTGCACGGACGCGTGAGCGGTAACACTGCTATGCTTTCATTCCCTTCCTCGTCAGGTGAACCCGACCGCAGGAAAGCCAGAGTCACCTTAAAAGGGGCAAATCTTTCGTGGCAACTTGTTGAAGATCGTGATGGTAACCTAATGCCGACACCGGTTTCATTTGATACTCTCGTGCCTTTACCATGATAAAAGCACAATGTTCATAAATCGTCTTTTCAGCAGCTTATTGTTTGTGGCTGTCCTTATGTTGGTATCGTGCCTTGCCAGGGCTGAATCCACTGCAGAAACCGTAACTCCCGCTTTAAATGAGGGAGATTTTTCCGTTCTGCTCAACGACTACGCTTTCACCCCCGGCGATGCATGGAACAACCAAAGCTTCATACGCGCAGGCAAAGCCCTGAGTTCCGTTGTGGCCGGAGAAGTCGTCATCAATGAGCAGCGGTACAACTATTTCCAACATACCTATGAAGGCTTTCAGTTATTCAGCGCGACAGCGGTAGGAAACGCCAGCCATGCAATTCTGGCAGAGATCCTATTGGACGGTGCCAGCGTGCCGACGGCTCGTAACATAATCGTCGGCGATAGCGTGGAACAGGTTCAGAAAGCCTACGGACCCGGAAAAGAAGATAACAGTGATAATCAGCACTGGCTTATCTATAAGATGGGTGAGAAGCAGTTGATGTTCGAAATTGACCAGCAAAAAGTCAGCCACATCATGTTGAATACCACCATGAGTGCAGAGCAACATGAAGTCAGCGCTGATCAGGCTATCGCCTTAGCGACGAACGCGATTCATACTTATCACCTCACCGCGCTTGATGATCAATGTCTGAGATACGACCTGGATGACACCAGTGAGAAGGCGTTCTACATCATCACGGTTCGTGAAGACAACTATGACGTCAGTTGCGGCGGGGACCCGGATATTTCTCCCCGGCTTTTTGATATCAAAGTTGCTCGTGATAACACACAGATACTCACAAATGCCGATAACGCGGATGGCGATTATCGTAGCCTGGTTCCACCCGCCACAAACAATCAATAAAACGGACATCCAATGAATTATCAGTTTAATGAAGGCGCTTTTGCGCTGTTTCCTGCCGCCTGGCAGGACACGACCATGAATATTTTGCGGGATGACGCCAGCGGACTGGCATTAGTGGTGAGCCGTGGTGTGATTCCTGAAGACAGCGATGCGGAAAAAGAGTTTCAGCGCCAGTGGGACACGTTGCGCAGCCAGATGGGCCATATTCAGCAGACTGAGTTTGTTCGGGTTACGGCTGGCGCGGATAACGCTTTGCGTGCGCTAGAAGTTGAAACCGCATTCGATCGTAACGGACAAGCCGTGTGGCAGCGACAGTTGGCGACCCAGGTTCCGGATAGCAACATCTTAATGATTTTTACCCTCTCCGCGATGCGCGCTTTCAATGAAGAAGACGGCCAGCGTTGGAGTGCCTTCAAACAAAGCCTGAGTCTGAACAACCCACGGAAAGCATAAGCTATGGATAACCGTGCGGCCCGCGTGGGCGATGAGATCATTCATTCCAGCATTTTCGCTGATATCACCAGTATTGTCGCTGAGGGCGCAGCCTACGCGGTGATCGGTGCGGCGGTCGGTGCGGCGGCAACAGCAGCAGCACCATTGCTGGGTGCAGGAATGGCTGCAGCAGGCGTCGCAGCCATTGGTTCCAGCTGTCTGCTCAGCGGCATTATTGGCGGTGTATTAGCGAATGCTGCGGGTATTTCGGATGACATCACTAAAGCGGCCGATGGGCTGGGAGACATGATATTCCCGCCTTCTCCAGCCGGTGTGATCGCCAGCGGATCAGAGAATGTTCACGTTAATGGTCTTTTAGCTGCACGCGCGGCCGGGATGCTTACGCCCGGAGATACGCCGCCACCGGAACCGCAATCGCCCAAGAGTTTCGCAGACTATGGCGGCATGCTGCTCTCTGCGGTGGGTCAGTTTGGCAGTGCAATGTGGCAACCCACGGTAGCCTCCGCCGACGCTGGCACCTCTCCGCTGGAGCAGGACAAAGTGGCCTGTGAAAAGCACAGCGCACCGCAATATCTGGCGCAGGGATCGAAAAGCGTCTTTATCAATGGCCAGCCTGCGGTGCGCGCAAAGGATAAAACCACCTGTGATGCCACCGTGAGTGACGATGTTTCCCCCAATGTCATCATTGGTGGTGAAACCGTCACAGTAAGAGAGATTAAAAGTGGCAAGGTGCCAGGTCTGGCCGTGATGATGATCGGCCTTTCCCTGATTCGTGGTCGGCCCAGCCAGATTCTGAAAAACATGCCCTGCGCACTTGCTGGCGCGGTCGGTGGGATGATGGCGGATATGGCGATCAACGCCGCCTTCTCATCGCTGTTTCCGGTTCATGCCTCCACGGGCGTCAAAGTGCTTAATGATGATGCCGAGCGCGATTTCTCCCTTCCTGGCCGCTTCCCGCTCAGTTTCCAGCGTAGCTATAACAGCCTGACCCAGCGCAGCGGATTATTTGGTCTGGGCTGGGCGACGGTGTTTGACAGCTATATAACGCTGGATGGCAATCAGGCGACCTGGTTTGATGACAACGGGCGCGAGCTGAGCTTTGCGGTTCCCGGTGAAAAAGAGGTGCTCTACAGCATCAGCGAAGGGCTGATGGTAAGGCGCAACGAACTGGGTGATATCGCCATTGCCGACGACGACGGTGCGGTATGGCGTCTGTACAGACGTACGGCCGCAGATCCGCAAGTGCTGCGGCTGGCTTCACTGAGCGACGAATACGGCAATGCGCTGGAGATGGGCTGGGATGAGCAGGCTCGCCTGGTACGCATTCATGACGCGCCGCTGGCCATTGACGTTACCCTGCATTACGACGACAAACAGCATGCACAGCGCCCGACCTCGGCCAGTCACTTTGATGGTGAGCAGCACTGGCCATTAACGCTCTGGACTTACAATGAACAGGGCCAGCTTGCCAGCGTCACCGATGCCGCAGGCGTTGTCTCGCGGCGCTTCCGTTACAACGATGACGGGTTAATGATCTGGCATCAACTGCCGGGCGGGCTGGAAAGCGAATATCGCTGGCAGAAGCTGGATCACTGGCGCGTCGTTGAAAACCGCACCAATACCGGTGACGGCTGTCACATGCATTATGATCTTGATGCTGGCATCACGCGCGTATCGACCTATGACGGTCAGCAGCGCGAACATCACTGGAATGCTGCAGGGCTTATCACCTGCTTTATTGATGAGCGGGGCGAGACCTGGCGCTATGAGTGGGATGAAAACGAACTCCTGACGCGCCGTATCGATCCGCTGGGTAATGCGGTGAGCTTCACCTATGACGATCTCGGCAACCGTGTAGAAGAGAAAGATGCGGACGGCGGTGTACAGGCGGTGCAATGGCTGTCACACCGTTCTCTGCCCACGGTCGTTGCCGGGGCTGACGGTGCCACCACGAAATACTATTACGATCCCCATCATGGCCTTGAGCGCGTGGTTGATGCGCTCGGGCAGAGTACCTTCTATAAGCGGGATGAGTTTGGGCTGGTTGTCGAAGAGATTGACGCGGCAGGCAACAGCTACCGTCGTGAATTCAATGATGCCGGCCAGGTTATCCGCGAAACAGACTGTTCAGGGCTGACGACGCGCTACCGCTATCATCCCCTTGGCTGGCTCAGCTGTGTGACTGCGCCGGATGGTGAAGAAACCCGGTATCACTATGATGCTGCGGGGCGTCCTGTTCTGCTGGAGCGGGCAGAGGGCTGGGAAGAGCGATTGCGCTGGAGCGACAACGGCCTGCCACTGTCCCACGAGTCAGCGGATGGTAAACGTAGTGACTTCCGCTACGACAACGTCGGGCGCTTAATCGCCAACCGTAATGCCCAGGGCGAGACGGTTCAGCGCAGCTGGGACAGCCGTGGTCGGTTGACGGCGCTGCAAAACGAGAACGGCGAGCAGTATCAGTTCGAGTGGGGGGCAGATTCCCTGTTGCTGGCCCAGGTTGGGCTGGATGGCGTTGCCACGCGATACGAGTATGACGCGGCAGGACGCACGTTATCTCGCACCTTTGCCGCCGGGCATCCTCAGGCGATTACCCATCGCTATCACTGGAGCCGGGCGGGGCAACTGCTGGCACGGACCACGCCGGAAGGCCAGACGCGCTATCACTACAGCGGTGGTGGGCAGTTAAGTAAAGTGTCGCAGCATCTGCCGCTGTCTGACACCGAGTGGAGCCAGCAGGCCGAGCAGGAGATTGCGTTTACCTATGATGCGCTGGGCCGCATCGTAGGTGAGCAGGGTGAACAGGGCGCGCTGGCCTGGGATTACGACGCGCTGGGTAACTGCACGGCCTTAACCCTGCCGGATGGTCGCAACCTGAAGCAGCTTTACTACGGCAGCGGCCATTTACTGAGCATCGCGCTGGACAACCTGCCGGTCACCGAGTTTACCCGTGACACATTGCATCGGGAACTCAGCCGCACGCAGGGCGGCCTGACCACGCGCAGTGAGTATGACCGGTTGGGCAGGCTGCGCCGCCGTGACGTTTTCAAAGGTGAAGCACAGCGTCCTGCGCCGCGCGTCTGGTCCCGCCGGCGGGACTTCGATTACGGCAACAACCTGATCCGTGAAGAGCGCGACGATAACCCGTTCAGCCAGACATTATGGCACTACGATAACGCCGGTCGGCTGCTGTCTCAGGAAGGCGCGCAGCCGGGTAATGAGCAGTGGCGCTGGGATGGCGCAGGCAACCCGCTGGATCGCCATGCCGCTTCCCATATCATGCATAACCGCGTCACTGAACTGAACGGTATCCGCTGGCAGTACGACATTCATGGCCGCACCACCGAAAAGGATGACGGCCAGACCCGCTGGCGCTACCGTTACGATGGTGAGCACCGCCTGACGGATGTGTTCAGCGAACCGCGGGACCGCAATAAGCCACGCACTAAGGTGAGTTTCCGCTACGATCCGCTGGGACGTCGCATCAGTAAAACCCGCCAGCAACTGTTACAGGGCAGGCCGTCTGCCAGGGCCGTCACAACGCGCTTTGTCTGGGAAGGCTATCGTCTGCTGCAGGAGATCCACGACGATACTCCACTTACTTACGTCTACAGCGACAGCCTGAGTTATGAACCGCTGGCCCGTATTGATGGCATGGAAAGCCCGGAGATATTCTGGTTTCACTGCGCCGCTAACGGCACGCCGGAACTGCTGACCGACGTTGAAGGCCAGAAAACCTGGGAAGGTGTGAACAGCCCGTGGGGCAAACTGCTGCGCGAGTCAAACCAGCGAATTCCGGTGGTGGAGCAGAATCTGCGTATGCAGGGCCAGTACCTGGATCGTGAAACCGGGCTGCACTACAATCTGTTTCGTTATTATGACCCGGACAGCGGACGGTTTACCCAGCAGGACCCGATAGGGCTGGCGGGCGGTATTAACCTTTACCAGTATGCGCCGAATGCGCTGGGCTGGGTGGATCCGTTGGGGTTGAGTAGGTGTTCAGTAGATAAAACACCAATAACACGAAATTCAGCCAGAAAACTATTGAGAAGTCGCGGCTTAAATAAGCAAATTCAGCATGACACTATTAATAGTTTTGATGGTCAGATTTACGCATCCAGAGGAAAGCCTGGAGATGTATTCACTATTACAGAACATACACCAGGTAGTGCCTCACAAGTATATGTCACAAGAGGAAGCGCAGGCGCCACCCCAGCGGCAAGACGTGCAAACTTGGCTTTGCCACCGAATAACTCAGCAACTTATGAAGGTAAGGTTGCCCTAACCAGACCTCAAGTTCTTCTTGAAGGTAAAGTTGCGCCTCAGCTGCAATGGGGGGCAGACAAGGTCGGTGGGGAATGGCAAATAGTGACTGCCGGCGGTAGATATTCAGGAGCGACAGAATCATTATGAATTTAGAAGAACTTAGCAAAAAAATATGTGATATATTGGCTTCATCTGCTTATCTTGATGAAGCCAATGACATTGAAGATCTAATGATAAAAGTATTAATGTTGAATAAAAATGATCCTTTAAGAATGATGGCGATAGATAGTTTAATATCACGATGTCATCCTAAATGGCTTGGGGATTATTATGTTAACAATATTACTTATAAAGAATGGACTGATCTTATTACTGAGTTTAAGAATAAGTTAAATAAAGAAAAATAAATTATAGCCGGAAGTGATTTCAGAGATCCTTCCGGCTTTTTTTTTAGCTGCTCGCTGTCAGGATCAAGCAGCCTCTTCCACTTTCACGCAGAACCTGGATATGTCGCACAGCAGGCTGCACGAAGTATCCGAGTTCCCGGTTAAGCGGAGGCTGTTAGTATGATGGAGTGCAGAAAGGAAGCGTTAGGGCTGGAAATTTGCGTCGAGGCTTAGGAGAAAAATAGGGCGGAAACCGGCAGGGGTGTGGTCAGAAAGTAGTATTAAATCAGTATCTTAAGTGTGAAGAAAGGTATGACCGCACCGTATTCGGTACTGAAGCAAAAAATGAATGATTTTGGTAGCATTCGAACTTGGTGGCGAATAGAAAAACCAGCTTTGATTGCTAATAATAAAATTACTGAGGTGGTCCGCCTTAAGAAAAATGGTACGCCATCTAAATTTGGTCACATCCGTAAGTGTAGAGGGGCGGCATAAATGAATAAAGAGGAAATGGCATATATAAAGGAATTGAAGAATGATGATTCCGCTTATTCATACCAAGATGATGAACTTGGACTCATCCGAATGAAAATCATCTATAGAGGCGAACGATTGTATCTACAAGTTGAAGACAGAGCCATGATATGTGTTATATCTGCTAGAGACTCAATGTTGAGTAAGAAAAGCTTAAAAAAATGGGACTCTGGCGATAAGGTAAATATAAATGAAGTCGACTTTCTGTGTGAGAAAATCAAAAAATATTATGCTAAATCATATTCAGAAGAGTTAGTTGTCTTTTAGAAAATTAATTTTATTAGCTGGGGTTTTCGATAATATTACTTTATATTTGAAGAGCGGTCGTGGCGTTTTCTATTGTTGTGATGTCTGACAATGATCGAATTAATGATATTTAAAGTATATGAATCTTATTAGTGTTCTTAAAATAAAACATAAGCTTTTAATTCTTATGTTTTTTTTGTTAAGGTGAGGGTGCTTTTTGTCTATGACAAAAAATTAGTTTTGTGTTCAAATATGTATTCTAATGAAATTAATTAGGCTCTTTACCTTAATCATATTGGTATGATCGTAAGTTGTTTTTTTAAAAGTTATATTATCTGGATTAAAATACATTCAATTTCCTATGCTGCATGTCTTTTGTATAGTAATTAAAGTACTTATCCCCTTTTAGGAACAATAACTCCGGTCGGCTGCTGTCTCAGGAAGGCGCGCAGCCGGGTAATGAGCAGTGGCGATGGGATGGCGCAGGCAACCCGCTGGATCGCCATGCCGCTTCCCACATCATGCATAACCGCGTCACTGAACTGAACGGTATCCGCTGGCAGTACGACATTCATGGCCGCACCACCGAAAAGGGTGACGGCCAGACCCGCTGGCGCTACCGTTACGATGGTGAGCATCGCCTGACGGATGTGATCAGCGAACCGCGGGACCGCAATAAGCCACGCACTAAGGTGAGTTTCCGCTACGATCCGCTGGGACGTCGCATCAGTAAAACCCGCCAGCAGCTGTTACAGGGCAGGCCGTCTGCCAGGGCCGTCACAACGCGCTTTGTCTGGGAAGGCTACCGCCTGCTGCAGGAGATCCACGACGACATTCCGCTGACCTACATCTACAGCGACAGCCATAGCTATGAGCATTTGGCCCGTATTGATGGCGTGGAAAGCCCGGAGATATTCTGGTTCCACTGCGCGGTTAACGGCACGCCAGAACTGCTGACCGATGCTGAAGGTCAAAAGACCTGGAAAGGCGTGAACAGCCCGTGGGGCAAACTGCTGCGCGAGTCTAACCAGCGAATTCCGGTGGTGGAGCAAAACCTGCGTATTCAGGGCAAGTATCTGGACCGGGATTAATTTGCTTAAGCAAATTTGAATATCGCTTCAGTGATGGCCCCAAGGGATGAGGCACCGCAGGTGCCGATTTCAAGGAGTTTACATTTTATTTTTTGATATTAATCTACAAATCATAGAGTTATATCAGATTTAGGGGGGTGATACGTTGCAATTTTTTGGAAACTGCGTGCCACAAGTGCGTCATCCTCGAATGTTTGGTGATAGAGAGGGAGCCCCCTCTTGACCATTCATCTAAGCGTCCTCAGAATATGGTGCTGGAGAAATCAAAAAATGCATGCTAATTCAAGTGTAATAGAGTTTGATAAAGTTGATATTTTATAGGGGAGAGAATGATAGATTTATTTTCCTATAATGAAGTTTTAGATTTTCTTGAGGTCTTTTTCCAAAAAATGATTAAAGATGAAGAATATCGCGATAAGATGAAATTTATCATTGATGGGAGCCGTAAGAATAAAACAGTTTCAATTCGGGCCATTGACGTTTGTTTCATGAATTATCGAAAGGTTACTGGCGATTATAGTCTTGCTACAGATGAAGAGATGGAAATCTGGAAACAGTTATTTAATATTTGGCAGTGAAACTTGAATTAATTAAATTTAATTTGAATTATGCATTGATTTTACGGTGGATATTATGACGAACTTAATAAAGGCAAAAAGTATGGGAAGGTGTTAAGAGCCCGTGGGGCAAACTGCTGCGCGAGTCTAACCAGCGAATTCCGGTGGTAGAGCAGAACCTGGGCATGTAAGGCCAGTACCTAATTTGCTTAAGCAAATTTGAACATCGCTTTAGCGATAGCCAAAGGGGTGAGGCGCCACAGGTGCCGAATTAACCGGGCTCCACTATAATTTGTTCCGCTATTATGACCCGGACAGCGCTCGGTTTACCCAGCAGGACCCGATAGGGCTCACATGCGGGATAAACTGTTCAAAGAAATTCGAAATTAATAATATCAGCGAACTCACATTTCTGGTTTATATGAGCATTAAGGTCTGTGGTTATTTTGCGGTTTATTATCAATAACAATGGAATGTTAAATTCTAAATGGCGATTAAGAAATTCACTAGAGAGTAGCGAATAAACTTCACAGGTGATGAGTATCAAAGAGGCACCAAAAACGCCATGAGTATAGATAAAACTAGTTTGAAAATATACGAAGCATTGATGTTTGCTTCTTACGTAGATGAAGCGAATGAAATAAAAAGTCTAATGGGTAAGGTATTGACATTAAGTAAAAGCGACTCTGAGAGGTTGAGCGCTATCGAAAGTTTACTTTCACGTTGCCATTCAAAATGGTTGGGTGATTGTTATGTTAAAAATAATTCATATAACGAATGGATTGAGTTGATAGCAAAGTTTAAAAAGGAGTTATCTAATCTTAAGTAAATATTGGTGAAAATAAGCTGATTGAAATTATTTAAGGAGTGAAATGTTAAAGGCTATTGTTGTGACTATATTGGAAGATAAAATAGTTGTGATTAAATCAGTAGGTTGCGGTCATGATATTTCTATTTTATCGATGCGTGGTTATCTTGAGGCGGGATGTTCTTACTGTGTTAATTTTAAAGATGGAAATGATAAGATTACTGTATTGAAAAAACTTATTGAGATGGGAGCATTGTTTTCATACGGACAGGGGTGGGCTCCATCTCAGGTTATGGATTACCTTAAGGAAAGAGGTGAAATTAATATGCCTTATAAGGAGATAGCCTGGAATGGCCCGGGAGATTTCGTAGTGAGGGAAAGGTAAGAATTCAGTTGCCAACTTTTGATGGCGCTATTTTAATTGAATTTTTTGAAGGGGTTTTTGAAATATTTTTTTCCTTGAGGTTATTAGCGCGCTTTCAAGTGGTGTGCGAAGAGGGTAATTGCGGGTGCTGTAGTTTTAATAGCTAAATAATTATGGATTTTCCGGTTGTATCAGGAGGTTAGAGTGTATGCTCTCTAATGATAATTTCAAGAAAGAATCTATAAAGTTGGTATTTAAGACTTCTTTATCTATATAGGGTTTCAATCAATCTTGATTGTAAGTACTACTTCAATTTTGTATTACCTTTCAGGGGCTTCTACATAAGATTATTTAACATATAACAAAACACCATTCCCTCTTGCCATAATCACTCAGCTGAATTCTTTTATTCCCTCCAACCTCCTTTTCAAATATCCCTATTCTTTACCACCTTACAAACACCTCTAAAACCTGTCCTTATTCCTCCACGTGATCCATATCTCAAAGAAAGTTATTATTTAGACCTGCCTCCCATTTCTGGCCCGCTCTGCCGCAGACATCTTCCGCACCATACCGGAAACCGCTTGTGTTTACATACCTTAGGTTTCCGTTAGGATTTTCATCAAGGTACGGAACAATCCGGCAAGAGGGAAAACATGCTTATTGATCGCGAAAGCATATTCTTAAATAAAGCATTTACCAGCAAAGACGAGGTCTTTGATTTTATTGCTTCGCACGCGGTTGCACAGGGATGGGCGCTGAGTGCAGATGACATTAAAACGGATCTCTGGCAGCGCGAGCATGAATATTCCACGGGTTTTGAAAGTCAAATCGCCATGCCTCATGCCAAAACGGACAACGTAATAAAAGCCGGCGTGATTTTTATTCGGCTGAATGACGCAATTGAATGGCAAAGTCTGGATGGCGAACCCATCAAAATAATCTTCGCACTTTTGGTACCAAAATCTGGCGCCAGTCTTCTGCATTTAAAAATCATAAACGCGCTGGCAAGCCAGATTGTTGATGATGATTTCAGGCGAGCCTTATTTACGCTCGAAAACAGGGATGCCCTGTTCCAGTTTATGGTGCAACGAATCCAGTTTAAGGAGGAAGCATGAATATCGTAGGCGTCACGTCCTGTATTGCGGGCTTAGCCCATACGCCAATGGCAGCCAAATCGCTTGAGAAAGAGGGAAGAAAGCTGGGCCATCAGGTGCATATCGAACAGCAAGGGGCGATGGGGATGATCGATAAATTAACCCCGCAACATATTGCTGAAGCGGACTTTGTGCTGATTGCCGCCGATCGCTCGATTGAAGAAGAAGAGCGCTTTGCCGGTAAGACAGTCATTAGGGTGAAAATCAGTCAGTGCGTCGGACATGCAGCCGAGGTCATTGCAAAATGCGTGGCGGCTGTCGAGGCGCGCCGTAACCCGTGATATTGGTGACACTATGAAAAAAACTATGGTCAATATCAAAAACCATTTAATGACAGGGATCTCTTTTGCGCTGCCCGTCATTATTGCCGGCTCGTTAGTCGTCGCCGTGGCCAAGATTATCGGCATCATCCTGGGTGAACCCAATCTGGACAGCTTTGCCCACAGTAGCGGGCTGGAAAAATGGCTGTATCTTGCCCAGGATATCGGCTTCAAAATCATTGGATTAATGAATTACGTATTAGGTGCTTACGTTGCCTATTCAATAGCCGGGAAAAAAGGGCTGGCGCCAGGTTTTGCGGCGGGGCTGATTGCCTCTGTTACCGGATCCGGTTTTCTGGGAGCGGTACTGGGCGGCTTACTGGCGGGTTATTCTGCGGAATGGGTATCACGAAAAATCCGCATCACCGGTTCTGCCGCTTCGTCCGTGCCCCTAATCATCCTGCCGTTTATTACCGTTGGGCTGCAGGTTGTCGTGATGCTGTTGCTGCTGGGCGATGTCCTGCACTGGCTCAACAGTTCGCTGATGGCCTGGGTGCAGCGCATGACTGAAGACGGCACCAATACCGTTGTGCTGGCTGCGGTACTGGGTGGGATGATCTGTTTTGACCTTGGCGGGCCGGTTAATAAAGCGGCATGGGGCACGGGAAATGTGTTGTTTATGAGTGGCGTTTATTTACCGGCTATTTTGGTCAATGTCGCGATTATTATTCCGCCATTAGGCTATGCCGCTGCCCGCTTTATCCGGCCACGTAACTTCAGTGAAACCCTAAAAGAAGCCGGTAATGGCTCGGTGATTATGGGCATTCTGGGAATATCCGAAGGGGCAATACCGTTTACGTTAAAAAATCCCGCGCGATTAATTCCGTTAAACATACTGGCGGGCGCCATGGGCTCAATGACGGTGGCGCTGTTTAAAGCGTATCCCATTATGCCGCCGTTGGGGGGCTTGTACGGTGGTTTTACCGTCGGGAATCCGTGGGCCTATTTTCTTGGCGCGCTGGTGGGCACCTTGGTGATCGCAATAGGCGCTAACGTTTTAGTGAATTTTAATGAGACGGATGCGAACAGCGAGAGCATCAATACTTCCCCGGACGATATTGAAATTAAATTCGACTAAAGCGGTTTTTAGTAAGGTTAATAATATGAAAAAGCGGACAGTTCATCTCTATACGCACACGCACTGGGATCAGGAGTGGTATTTTACGTCTTCACGCTCGCGGATTTACCTGTATAACCATATTAAAAATCTTATTCAGGTACTGGAAACCCATCCTGAGTTTCCCTGCTATTTATTAGACGCACAAAGCTCACTTATCGAAAGCTATCTTCAGTGGGCTCCTGAGGATCGAGCCAGACTCACGAAACTGATCGCCGATGAACGTTTGCTGACGGGGCCGTGGTTTACCCAAACGGATCAGTTGGTGATTCATCAGGAGTCTGTTGTCAGGAATTTGTTTTACGGTATGGAAGTGGCTCAACGCCATGGCAACGTAATGAAGCTAGGCTATGTTCCGGACTGTTTTGGCCAGGGCGGCAATATGCCGCAACTCTATCGCCAGTTCGGTATCCATCACGCCTTATTCTGGCGCGGCATCGCCGATAATACGCTGCACGAAACAGAATTTTTCTGGCAGGGTGATAACGGTGACCGGGTTTTTGCCCTGCAGATGCCGTGGGGTTATCACTACGGCGGCTTGCTGGATGAAACGCCTGAAACCATGAAAGCCTTTCTTGATGAGAAGATGGCTGCAATAGAAGCGCGCAGTCATCGCCAGCACCTGCTGTTTCCTCATGGCTTCGACCAGGCTCCCGTGCGCCGCAACTTGCCAGAATTAGTCGAGCAGTTTAATGCCCGTGATGATAGCCGCGAGTACCTCATCAGCAATCCGCTGACTGTCGTTAAGATGCTGGAACAGGAAGCCGGTGCAGAGGCTCGAACGCTAAAGGGTGAACTGACCGAAGCTAAGCATTCGCGCGTGCACAAAACGATCTTCTCCTGTCGTGCCGACCTGAAACTGTTAAACAATGAAATTGAATCGCTGCTGGTGAATACGCTTGAGCCTGTGCTGGCGATAAGTCAGAGCCTGGGCAATGCCTATCCCAAACATATTGTCGCAACGATATGGAAACTGATGTTTTACAACGCCGCCCATGACAGCATCGGCGGATGTAACAGCGATGATACCAATCAGGATGTCTTCTTCCGCTATAAAGAAGCCAAAGGGCTGGCGCAGAATTTACTGGAGTTACATACCCGACTGATCACACAGCGCATTCCGCGCCAGCATGATTTTACCTTCACCGCTTTTAATCCACTGCCGTGGAGTGTTGCTCCAGACATAACCTTTGAGGCCTGGCTGCCGGGGCTGCCGTTTACCTTGCGTGACGGCAACGGCAAAGCAATCCCCTGTGTTATCGAGTCTGAAGAAGATCTGACGCAATACGTACTTAATCAGACGATTCGCCTCGATCCGGGTAAAGCCTGGCATAAACCTGAAAAAGTCTGCCGTACGCGTCTGACCGTTAAAAGCCCGGTATTACCGGCACTGGGCTATGACCGCTGGTACATTGATTTCAGCGAGGATAACGCCGCGAGGCCAGCGCTGAGCCAGGAGACAACGGCTGAAAATGACGTTTACCATATTCAGGCGGAAGCCGATGGCCTGTTAACCATTACCGATAAACGGAGCGGTAAACGCTATCCGCGGCAAATGCTGTTTGTGGAAAACGGTGATGATGGGGATTCATACAATTATTCGCCGCCTCGGGCCGACTGGATGATTACGTCTGAGGGCGCCATGACGACCGTTCAGAAACAAAAGAGTACCGTCAGTCAGGGCCTGATACTTCGCTACGCGCTCAAGGTCCCGGCTGATTTAGCCGAAAGGGCGGCAGGCACTGCCACGACAACCCTGAACCTCAAGGTAAAAGTCGTTCTGCAGAATGACGATCTTATTCGCTTTAATGTGGAAGTGGATAACAACGTTCTGAGTCATCGTCTTTGTGTGCACTTTGCCACTGATATTGCGGCCCGGGTTTCCTGTGCCGATCAGCTGTTTGGCGCGGTCACCCGACCGGTGCAACTTGGCAAGGCGCTGCAGTGCTGGGAAGAAGAGCGCTGGCAGGAAAAACCGATCTCGATTGAACCGATGCAAAGCTACGTCAATCTCCACGATGAGCAGCACGGCTTTACGCTGCACACCAATGGTGTGCGTGAATACGAAATCGTCGGGGATGATTTCAATACGCTCTCGCTGACGCTGTTCCGCACATTTGGCTTTATGGGTAAAGAAAATCTGCTTTATCGGCCGGGCCGCGCGTCAGGTGAAAGTATCGTAGAAACGCCCGATGCCCAGCTGTTGAAAACTATGACCTTCTCATTTGGCTGGCGAACTTACCTCGGCACATTCGATGAGGCCCAACATGCGCGCGTGTCGAAAACCTGGCTGACCGAGTTTCCCGTTTATCAGGACAGCGACTTCCTGAACGGACGACTGCGTTTTTGTCTGAATGACGAGGTGCGGGATTATCCCGAAACTTATAGCGCGCTAAACCTGCCAGCAACACACCGCGATGCCCTGGTCAGTGCGGTGAAATGTGCGGAAGACCACAGCGGAATCATCATCAGATTTTATAATCCCCATCTGGAAACCGATGTCGTGATTCCGCCTCTGCAGGACGCGCGCTGCGTAATGCTCGATGAGATGACGCCCATGCAGGCACGGCAGACGCTCAAGCCTAACGACGTGCAGACGGTGCTGATTAAACGGATATAACCATGAGACTGTTCACCAGCAAACGGGTCAGGGACATCTTCATGACACTCGCGCAGGGCGATATCACGCAGGCCGCCCTGGCAAAAGAGATGAAGGTGTCAACAAGAACCATCCGTACTGACCTCAAAGAAGTGGGTGACATCGTCAGCCAGTCTGGTAACCGTCTTATCTATTCGCGAAAAAACGGCTTCTCATTACAGATTAGCGAGCCTGAGGCTCTGCAGGTTTTACTGGATCAGTGCCAACGGCCATGGAATGAAACACGTTCGGGGGCACAACGTCGCGCTGCCATGCTGGAGGCACTGCTGTTTGATGAGCAGGGCGTGAGGCTTGCTGAGCGGGAAGCCGAGTGGTTTATCAGTATCTACAGCTTAAGAAATGATATTACGTTGCTGAAGCGTCACGTCTCTCTCTATCAATTGCGTATTGTGTCGGAGGGTGAGGACATCTTTACGCTTAAAGGCAGCGAAATTGCCTTTCGGCGTTGCATCTACGACCACCGACTGCGCCTGACTCAGGCAACTGACGAGGACAGTTATGTCGGCCCGGTTACGGCATACCCGGACTGCAAAAACGCATTGAGCCAGTGCCTTGCAGAGAAAAGGATTGCGATAAGTGACGCGAATCTTCGCTTTTTAAGCCTGATCACAGGGATTGCGCAAGAGAGGATGGCGCGAGGCAAATGGCTACGGGATTTTGAATTTTGCGATGCGGAACCTGGCTGGAAAACGCTGGCTGAAGCCGTACTCCAGTCTTTATGCGCTAACCCGGCGATGCCGTTTTCGCAAAGTGAAATTGACTTCATGGCCATGAATCTTGTCGCCTTTTGTACCACAACCTCCAGCCACAATCTGGTCTCTGAACAATACTCTGTTGAACGCACGATAATGAATCACTTCCTGAGCTACGTGAGTACATCGTGGTTTATTCATGTGAATTATGACGCGTTGTCCCAGGCGACGCTGCTAAGCCATATCAGAGCCATGCGCATTCGCGTCAACAACGCGATTACCATTGTTAATCCCTTACTTGAACAAATAAAACGCCACTATCCGTTAATGTATGAATTAACGCTTAGTGCATTCAGCGAACTGGATCAGTTCTTCAAGGCGACCATCAGTGCCGATGAAATCGGTTATCTGGTCATGCATATTGGCGCCATTCTGGAAGACAGTATCAGCCATCAGAGTGGTCAGGGGATGCGGGCGCTGGTGGTTAGCGATCAGGGGATGGCCTCGACGCGAGTCGTCTGTCAAAAAATCCTTAGCATGTACCCGGGGTTAGATATCGTCAGGCAGATCTCCGTTGAGCAATATCGTCTGCTGCCTGAGGTTGACGAAGATATTGTCATCAGCCTGGTCAATATCGTTGAGAAGAATAAACGTATTATTCTATTGCCCCCGTTTCCAGAGAGAGGGCAGCTCGAAAATATAAAATATTATTTGGTGTCTGAAACACAGCCTGTCAACGCGATGCTAACGTATTTTTCTGCTGATAATTTTTTTGTATTAAATGCGGGAGATTATACCCGTTCATCATTAATTACGTTTCTTTGCGACAGGTTAACCGCGCAAGGGCGGGTTACCGATCATTTCTTATCGTCGGTATTAGATCGTGAAGCGCGGGCGTCAACGCTGCTGGATGATAAAATCGCCATCCCGCATCCGTTAGGGCCTGTTGCGCTACGCACCACAGTCTCTGTCGCCATCTTTCCCGAGGGCATTGAGTGGGATCGCGGTAAACAGGTAAAACTTGTTTTCATGTTGGCCATCAGTGAGGACCAGTTCATTGACAGTATGCTGATATATGACTTCCTCACCAATATTCTGGACGACGATATTATAGAAAAAATAAGTCAGTGTAAAAATTATAACGAATTTATTACAGCCTCAAAAAAGCACTTCCTTTAAGAAATTTATTCACTCAGGGTTATTTAGCATAAGGAGTTGGTTATGAAATACCGGCATTATGTCTGGGGACTGGTTTTTATCTCTTCCGCTTCATTTTCCTCGATAACGTTTGATACAGAACAAGGCGCGCTGAAACTCTATGGTGATGTTGAGTTCAATCTCGATGGTGCAAGCAGAACGGGCCAAATTACCTCATTAAAAACCCGTGCTGATAAAAACTGGAAGGCAGGAGAAGCGGAACGCTGGGACGTCAATGGCCGAATTTTAATCGGGCTGGACGGTTACCGAAGCATGGCGGATCAATCCTTTGCAGGCTTTACCGTGCAACCGCTGGCCGATCTCTCTGGCGGACTTGAGTTAGACGACGCGGCTTTCTTCTTTGGTCAGGAAAAAGACTGGAAAGTGCAAGTAGGCCGCTATGAAGCCTTCGATATGTTTCCGCTCAATCAGGACACGCTTATCGAATATTCCGGCAACACGGCCAACGATCTCTACGAAGATGGCTATGGCTATATCTACATGATGAAAGAGGCGCGCGGACGGGGATCGGCGGGGGCTATTCAGCTAAGTAAAACATGGCAACGTTTTTATTTTGAATTAAATGCCATGGCGAATGACGGCACGAGGTTGTTCCAGAATGGGGAATACCATGGGAATACACTGGAGCATAAAAAGAATGTTATTTATTTGCGCCCGGTTATCGCCTGGCGCCATAGCGACGTCACGGCGGCTGTCGGCATGGAAAGCAACGTGGTGAACAATGCCTATGGTTATACCGATAACCGGGGGCAGTTTAAGGATCAGTCTAAGCGCAATGGATATGGCGCCACGCTGAGCTGGGACGGGCAACGTGCGAATCCAGATTCAGGGGCGGTCATCAATCTCAGCACGGCCTATATGGATGCGACGGAAGAACATAACTTCAGTGCTGGCCTGAATGGACTATGGCGCGACTTTCAGCTTGGTTATATCTACGCGCGTAACGATGTGAAAGCCTTTACGATGCAGTATATCAGCGGAGCCAGCCTGAGTGACTTTATCTTAGGCAAGTATGATATCCATACCATCCACTCTTCTTACCGTTTTCGCAATGTCATGAAGATGCAAAATTTCGATATTTACCTTGGCGCTTACTGGTCGCAGATTAATGCCGAACGGCACAGTGGCGATAACGAACGTTACGGGGCACGCGTCCGGTTTAAATACCATTTCTGATAGGCAATAAGCCGCTCCCGGTTGAGATGACATGGCATGTTTACAGGGCGCGGCGCGTCACTCAACATCGTCAAAAAGGCACCAGGTTCTGGCCTGCCAGCTGCCAAAAAAATTTCATTTTCATCCCTTGAAATCATCCAAAAAGATCCTATAAATTTTTGTGAGCAACGGGGAGGGTCCCCACTCAGATGAGCTTTTGAATGAACGATTAATTCAGGAGGTTATCACCATGGCATTACGTAATTTTCCACTGTTTCCTTCTGTTGCAGATTCTGCATTCTCAGACCGGTTCAACCGTATCGATCGGCTTTTCAGCCAGTTGACCGGTGATGCGCCCGTGTCGGTTTCACCCTCTTATGACCTCAGACAAACGGATAATGAGCACTATGAGCTCACCGTCAGTGTCCCCGGCTGGCAAGAACACGAGCTGGAGATCGAGGTGGCGGGCGGTCGCCTGACGGTTACCGGCCAGAAAGAGGTGGTTACAGATAAAGAGGCGGACAAAGAAGGCCAGAACAGCGGCTGGCTGCATCGGGGCATCAGTCGTTCAGACTTCCGTCTGAGCTACAGCGTGCCTGAACATATGAAAGTCACCACCGCACGGCTTCAGGATGGACTGCTGCGTGTCGGTTTGCATCATGAGGTGCCAGAAAGCGAGAAACCTCGCCGCATTCCGATTGAACACCGCACCTCAGAGGCGATTGAACATCAGGCTTAATGGCAGTTTGACCCGACAGCGGGGAGCGTGAACAGCGCTCTCCGCACTATGTTATCAAGCGGAGAATCAGGAGGCTATTATGAGAGTCATCAGCGTGCCCGAAGATCGTAGCCTGTATCCTAAACTGGTCGGTGAGACCGTCATGGCTGCCAAACTGCAGCTGGGCAGGACCCGGTTGTCGGTGAATTACAATAAAGTGCCAGGCGGAATTCTGCCTGTGCTGGTGGTGGATTTTTACAACGAGAAGGGCAAGCTCTACACCCTGCGCTACAACCTGCCACCGGATACCCCAGAGCGTACCGATCGCCGGGTATCGTTGCTGATGCGCTTGATTGAGAAAGAGGCCAACGAGGAAAAGTTGGCTGAGGCAGTGTGACCGCTCAGGACAGCGGTAAACGCGAGGAAGTCGTTATGTTGAATACATTGATGCTGCATAGCGCTCTGGGGGCAGGCATGTTAGCGATGACGGCCAGCCTGTTGCAAAACCGATTTAAATAGCCTGTTCCGTCATTCGTTATCCCTGTCTTTAAGTGCCGCGTCGTCGGCACTTTTTTTCATGTCAACTGGGCGCTTGTTATTTCACTCTACCATTGTTATGTTATAACGTAACAAAAATAAAGTGGGGTGATATGATGCAGCCAGAGATATTACATGCCAGTGAATCGTTATTGCGGGTGAGCATTGGGGCGCTGCACAAACCCGATGGCGGCTGCCTGCTCAATGACATCACATTCGGCATCGGGACAGGGGAGCGCCTGGCGATCATTGGACCGAACGGCAGCGGCAAAACCTCATTGCTGCGGGCGATGAGCCGTGAGCTGGCGGTACAGAAGGATGAGATAACGCTAAACGGTCGCTGCATCAAAACTTACACACGGCAGGAGTTAGCCACATGTATCGCCGTCATGGCGCAAAACGACGTGCCTGACCTGAGGCTGTCGGTTGAGGATTACGTTGCACTGGGTCGTCTTCCTCATGTGCGCGCCTGTCCACATTCTGTTAATCAGCGCGTTGTGAGTGAGGCGCTAGAGGAAACAGGGCTGGCGGCGTTACGGCGACGTTCACTAGATGCGTTATCAGGCGGTGAACGGCAAAGAGCGGCCCTGGCGCGCGTTCTGGCCCAAAAGCCACAGCTGATTCTGCTGGATGAACCGACCAATCATCTTGATCCCCTTGGACGACATGCGCTGCTGACGTTAATCAAAAACAAAGGCATCACGGCCGTTGCGGTCTTGCACGATTTATCACTGATAGATACGTTTGCCGACCGCGTGCTGATTCTGTCACAGGGGGAGCAGGTAGTATGTGATGCGCCCGCTCGCGCCCTGTCATCCCGCTATCTCCGGCCGGTATTCGGTTTAAACAGTTTTACCGTATCGCATCCCGCGAACGGGAGTCATTTACGCATTTTCGAGGTGCCAGACTGTGCCTGATTCGTTGTTAAGGCTCTGCTGCGCGGCATGGCTGGCGAGCATTCCTGTTGGACAAACCCTCGCGGCCGATTTCCCGGTCACCATTGAAAGCTGCGGTCAGCCGGTTACCTTTAATGCACCGCCTGAGCGGGCGGTCATTAACGACCTCAATATGTCAGAAATGGCCTTTGCGCTTCATTTGCAGGATCGCATCGTCGGGCTGACGGGCATCAGTGGCTGGTACAAGATGACACCGGAATTTAAGCAGGCGATGGGGGCCATTCCTGAGCTGGCGCCTAAGTATCCCTCTCTGGAAACGCTGGTGGCGGTGAATCCTGACTTCTTTTTTGCCGGCTGGAATTATGGCATGAAGGTGGGCGGCGACGTGACGCCAGCCTCGTTAAGTCAGTACGGCATCAAGACGCTGGTGCTGAGTGAAAGCTGCGTTTTTACCCAAAAGGACAAGCATAAAGCCAGCATGGATCTGCTTTATCACGATGAGCTGACGTTAGGTAAAATCTTTGGCAAACAGGCTGAGGCGCAGGCTTTAGTTAATCACTGGAAGGAGCGCCTGAGAATGATTCCTCAACGGCCCAGCGCGGTCCGGCCGTTAAAGGTCTTTGTCTACGACTCGGGGGAAGATAAGCCGTTTACCAGCGGAAAATATGCCATGCCAACCGCCATCATTGAAGCCGCCGGCGGAACCAATGCGCTGGAGGGGCTGGATATCAGTTGGGGCACCACGTCATGGGAAAGTGTGGCGGCAACCGAACCTGATTTCATTATCTTGCTGGATTATCAAACCGGCGGCGGGACGGATGCCCTTCGGCATTTCCTGGAAAGTCATCCGCTGATGAAACTCACGCCAGCCGTCAAACATCATCGTTATCTGAAGCTGCAGTATGCTGAGCTGACGCCAGGCCCGGCTAATATTGCCGCGGTGGAGAAACTGGCGCGCGCCCTGTATTCAGGAACCGCGCCGTGAATGCTACACCTTACCGTTTTTTTTGCATCTTGTGCTTTTGCGTCCTTCTGCTGGCAGTGCTGATGTTAATCAGCGTTGCCAAAGGTACGGTCGCGTTATCCCTGACGCAGGTGTTGGGCGCACTGGAACTGATCGCCATGCCTCAGTCTGAAATGATTAGCCGGATTGTGATCGATCTCCGCCTGCCGCGCACGTTGCTTGCAGCCTTGACCGGTGCCGGGCTGGCGATGGTGGGAGCGCTGCTGCAAACCACCACCCGCAACGATCTGGCCGATCCTTTTCTTTTTGGTCTCTCTTCCGGTGCTTCGGCAGGTGCGGTGCTGGTCATCACCCGCTTTGGTAACGGGTTAGGTGAGCTGACCTTGCCGGTTGCCGCCTTTGCGGGCGGGCTCTGTTCTGCCGCTGCGGTCATGTTGCTTTTCTACTTCAAAAAACTGCGCAGCCCAGCACACCTGATCATCTGTGGGCTGGCTGTGTCTTTTCTGTTTGGCGCGCTCACCAGCTATTTTATTTTCTCGGGCGATCAGCGAGCGGCCAGTTCGGTGATGTTCTGGTCGCTGGGTGGCCTGGGGCTGGCCAGCTGGCAGAATCTACCTGTTGCGCTTGCCGGTGTTGTCCTGCTGAGTGGCTTTGCTCTGATGCGTCACAGCTCGCTGGACGGTCTGCTGGCGGGCGAACAAACGGCGCTGTCGCTGGGGATTAACGTCAGTCGTTTGCGGATTGAAGTCTTTCTTTGTTGCGCGCTGACGACCTCAATGCTGGTCGCCCTCACCGGGGTGATTGGTTTTGTCGGCCTGATGGTACCGCACCTGTGTCGACCGGTCACAGGGGTAAAGCACCGTCTGCTGTTACCGCTGTGTGGCCTGGGCGGCGCGGTTTTGCTCTGTGGCGGGGATATCATCAGCCGAACGCTGCTGGCACCGCAGGAGCTGCCGATCGGGATTATTACGGCAGGCATCGGGGGGATTTTTGTGATTCTGCTGCTGACCCGTGCATCGAATACCTGAAGCAAAACGAGGCCAGTTCAGCCCGGAACATACGGATGCTCACCGCCTGTCACTATGTAGCAAAATTTCACTCTTCTCTCAGGTGTGACAATTGGCCCCTTTGCGGTATTAAATGAATTAAAAGCTGTAAACCTCTTCGAATCAAAGATAACGAATGCTGATATGTCTTATTCGAAAGTGTCAGGAAGTATTAATAATAGTATTCTGACAAATGTAGACTTTGAAAACGCGTGTTTAGATAGCGCTCTTTTATGCAAAGCAGAAATAAAAAGATGCAGTTTTTCAAAAAGTAAATCAGTAATCAATATGGATGATGCAGTGTGTGAAGCAAGTCATTTTGTCAAAGCAAAATTTGTGGCTGGATCCTCCGGAATTGAGTACGGTGGTCGTCGCGTAAGATTTGTAGACTGTGATTTTACCGGTGCTGTTTTTGATCGCGTTGAGTTTAGAGCAACGAAATTTATTAATTGCATCTTTACTGATACGAAATTTAAAAAATGTGACTTTCGTGGACTTAAGTTCGAGGGGGGGATTTTACCAATAACAACCCAGTTTGAAAATATGGATATACCTTCTCAGTTTATTTGATTTCTCAAATAAAGCCGAGAAAGAGAACTCAGCCTTACTCGGTTTTATTATTTAGTGTGGTTGGATCCTTTGAATATACCTGCACTTAATCTACCTAATCATCTGCTTAGTAAAATTAAAATACTCGCGCACTTCGTTGTTATCTGTCACTACACAGTGTATCTGCTAATATTTTAGCCGTACTTGCGGTGGGGCTATAGAGATATAGCCTGCAGAATTCAATCAATATTGCAGCCAGGCTTTGCCAGTCAATAAGCGCATTTCTCAGTGCTGCAGCCTTCAACATCGCAATCACTCCACCGTTTCATTCTCAAGCTTCTGCCTTTTGCGCAGATTCGGAAACAGCGTCATCCAGAGCCCGACCACTACCAGCGTCCCGACGCCGCCAATCACCGCGGCAGGCACCGCGCCCATCCATGCTGCTAACAGCCCCGACTCAAACTCACCCAACTGGTTTGAGGTATTGATAAAGATGGCGTTAACCGCATTGACGCGGCCGCGCATCGTATCCGGTGTATCCAACTGAACCAGCGCGCCGCGAATCACCATGCTCACCATATCGAAACCGCCCAGCGCCGCCAGCGCCAGCAGTGAAAGCCACAGTGTGGTGGAAAGGGCAAACAGCAGCGTCGCCAGGCCAAAACCCGCAACGGAGCCAAACATAATCATGCCGACGTGCTTTTCCAGCTTGTTGCGGCTCAGCCAGACGCCGACCAACAGCGCCCCTACCGACGGTGCACCCCGCAACAGGCCAAGGCCCCATGGCCCGGTGTGCAGAATATCCTGGGCGAAGATAGGGAGCAGTGCGGTAGCACCGCCCAGTAGCACGGCAAACAGGTCGAGCGATATCACGCCGAGCACGTCTTTGCGTTCGCGAATAAAGCGCACGCCCATAAACATGTTCGACAGGGTCATCGGCATACGTTCCTGAGGAGGACGTTCGTAACGTAGGCGACTGACTAAGATTAGCGACAGCAAATAAAAGAGCGCTGAAACCCCGTAAACAACCTCGGGACCGGCCACGTAAAGCAGTCCGCCTAACGTCGGCCCGACAATCACCGCGGCCTGACCGCCGACGGAACTGGCCGCCATGGCGCGCGCCAGAATCGATGGCGGGACCAGCGCAGGTAGCATTGAGGTAATAGCAGGCCACTCAAGTGCTTTAGCCAAAGCGATCAGGAAGACCAAACCCCAAATTTCAATCTTATCTGCCCAGTGCAGTAGCGTCAGCGCCACCAGGGCGAGCAGGGCGGCCCATTCAATGAGTTGCCCAATCACCACGATACGACGACGGTCGAATTGATCTGCCAGATGCCCTGCGGGCAAGGCTAACAGCACCGAAGGCAGAAACTGCATCAGGCCAATCATGCCCAGTGCCATGGCGCTGTGGGTAATCGCATAGATTTGCCAGCTGACGGCCACGGAAAACATCTGAAAGCCAAACGAAGAACAGGTACGGGCCAGCCAGAAGGCCACAAATGACCTGTGTTGCAGCAACGCGTCTTCGCCTGTAGAAACCCCTTTATGCATAATGATTCCTGTCCCGAACCGCCTGTTGGCGAAAGTGGTTGCATCAGTCTGATTCATGACCGTATTCGGTCTTATTTTGTCCTGGCTGAAGCACAGTGAGTGTGCTGCATGATCCGACTCGCTCGCCAGACCTTTCTGAACTTAAGCGGAATCGGGCAGCACGAGCATAGATGTCTAAATATTAGCATGCTCAATATTCACTTTGATAAATCGAAATATCGACAAGATGTGATAGTTCCCCCTGAATAGACAGGGGATTACCCGATCGTCTTGTCATCAGTTATGGCGATAAAAAGCACGAACCGGCCTGGAGGGCGACAGGACTTATCAGAGCTATTGGTCGTTTGCCAGCAGGGCGATGGTAAGATACGACCCACTGTTTTTGACTCCTCAGATAACGCAGAGTTAAAAACTAAAAAAGGCGGTGTCGCTGCGCGTGGTGGTATTCACTGCCTGAAAATGTATTGAAGCGCGGCGAGCCAGATTTACTTTTTTGCAAACTGTCAGGTGCGCTTGCGTGTTTTCATTGATGGCCTGTACCGACAGCCCGGGGCATATGGCCGTGTCGGAGACAGCAAAGGGCGTTGAACGTTGACTCAGCGGTCGGTGCCGATCCGAAGGCTGAGTTAAGCCGGTTTTCGTTTCGCCTCCGCGCACGCCAGCGGCCAGGACGGAGGTGATGATGTCCTTGAGTGTGCTACAGTGTTCAGGCACTTTTTTTCCATGGGTTTTCAGAGGTCCCAGCTAATGACGAATAAACAGGGTGTTTTAATTGTTAACCTTGGAACACCAAAAGAACCCACAACTGCTGCGGTTAAAACGTTTTTATCTAAATTTTTGCACGACTACAGAGTGGTCGATTTACCCAGGATCCTGTGGTGCCCAATCCTGCATGGCGTGATTATTCCGCTGCGCGCCAAACGCGTGGCCAAACTGTACTCCTCTATCTGGATGGACGAAGGTTCACCGTTGATGGTTTACAGCGTTCGCCAGGCTCGCGCACTCGAAGCGCTGACGGGCATGCCTGTCGAGTTAGGAATGAGCTATGGCGAGCCCAGCATTGGCGGCGCCATTGACAAACTGCTGGCTAAAGGTGTCGATAAAATTATCGTCATCCCGTTGTATCCGCAGTTTTCCTCGTCCACCGTCTCTTCCGTCTGGGACAGCGTCAGCCGTCACCTGCAGACGATGAAAAACCGTTACACGCCGGCGATCAACTTCATAAACGATTATGCCGATCATCCTGCCTACATCGAGGCGTTAAAAGCCTCTGTGCTGGAATCATTCGAGGCCAATGGCGTGCCGGATACGCTACTGGTCTCCTACCATGGCATACCGGTCAGGTTTTCTAACGAAGGGGATAAGTACCAGGATCGCTGTGCGTTAACCACCAAATTGCTCACCGAAGCCCTTAACATGCCATCGTTGAAGGTTGTGATGACCTTCCAGTCACGATTTGGCAGAGAGCCCTGGTTAACGCCGTACACCGATGAAACCATCAAAAATCTTCCTGCGGAAGGCGTAAAAAGCCTGCAGGTGATTAGCCCGGGTTTTGCGGCAGACTGCCTGGAAACGCTGGAAGAACTGGATGAGCAGAACAGAGAAATCTTTATGCATGCAGGGGGAACGTCCTTTACCTATATCCCTGCGCTCAACGATAAGCCTGTTCATATTGAGATGCTGCGACAGTTGGCAGAGGGCGCGAAATAGCCTCCGGCGCGTGCTGACATCAGCCATCCGGCTATAACGCCAGCCGTGACGGGGCCAGAATGTGTGCATTCTGGCCCCGTTTTTTAGACGCGCCATGCTGACCGGATGCAGGCCGCCGGTTCGTACCGGAAACGCAGTGCTGGACGGTTCGTAACAAACCAGAACTTGAGTTTAGTGCGTAACGTTTCTACCGGTATTTTTTGTATAGGTGTTTTATAACGAGTGGCAAAACCTTCGATGGTTTTTTGTAACTGGTTGAAAGCCTGACCGTTGACACTCTCCCTGCGACCATTCCCCGTTTCGAGCCTGAATGTACGGAGCTTTGTCGTTACTGCCTTGCTATCACGCAAACTCTGTCGGGGCTGGGATTTGCCTCTGAAACGGAGAAGTACCTTAGCTGCCTGCTGTATGAACTGATCAACTATTTCGCTGCGGAAATGAAAGCCCCGCGCTGGCTCCGCACAGCCGACGGCGTGAAGTTTATCGACGAGGTGACGGCATGACACAACAGGACTGGCATCCCGCCGACATTAATGCGGCCCTGAAAAAACGGGGAACGTCGCTGGCGGCGGTTTCCCGTCAGGCAGGGCTAGCGTCCTCCACGCTGGCTAATGCGCTTACCCGCCGCTGGCCCAAAGGCGAAAGATTGATTGCTGAAACGTTAGACGTCGAGCCTGAAAAAATCTGGCCTTCGCGCTATCGCTGATGTTCCTCCGGCGCAGCCCGGATACGGAAGCTGCGCCGCATTTCGTTTATCTGATCCGTCATAATCCTTTGAACCGCAAAAACAGTTTTCTATTATCGGCCTTCTTACCACGAACTAAGTTCCTGACTGCACGAAGTGCTTCATGATCTGAAAGAAGCACCTGATGTATCAGAATGGTCGCCGTTTTACCGGCAATGCCGCCTTTGAAAACTGCCGGATCTGTCCTCTGATGGATTAAGGCTTTCTTCACGCTTTATTACGTTAAGGAAATCACAATGAATCTGATGAATAATTGTGCATCGCCTGCCGCAGATGTTATATTAAAATATAATATTCGGAGGTGCTCTATGTATACCACTCGTCTGAAAAAGGTTGGCGGATCTGTCATGCTGGCGGTCCCTCCCGCCGTGCTGAAAACGCTGGGGCTGTCGACGGACAGCGAAGTGGGCATGACCATTGATAGTGGCTGCCTCATAATTGAACCTCAAAAACGTCCCCGCTATTCACTCGAAGAACTACTGGCGCAGTGCGATCCGCACGCTGAAATAAGCGAAGAGGGTCGGGAATGGATTGATGCGCCTGCGGTGGGCAAGGAGCTCCTGTAGATGGAAAGAGGGGAAATCTGGCTCGTTTCACTAGATCCGATTGCCGGGCATGAACAAAGCGGAAGGCGTCCAGTACTGATTGTTTCTCCGGCGTCTTTTAATCAGTTTACGCGGCTACCTGTGGTTGTTCCCGTGACCAACGGCGGAAACTTTGCCCGCGCAGCGGGGTTTACTGTTTCACTGGATGGCGCAGGAACGAAAACAACGGGGGTAATTCGTTGTGACCAGCCCAGAACCATTGATATGGAAGCCCGGAATGGCAAATATCTTGAACGAATACCTGAAGTTATTGTGAATGAAGTGGTGGCCAGACTGGAGGCCATTCTGAGCTGAGATTTTAGATGTAAAAGGTAAATGCAGAAAAGCAAAAAACCTGCTTAGTTTCCTAAGCCGGCTTCTTAAATTTGGCTCCTCTGACTGGGATCGCCTTTGCCATTAACTGGCTAATTATTAAGCTAAATCAGAAATTCCCTTCTGTCAAGACCACCAGAGTGACCACCATTAGATACTGTTATGGTCTGCAAGTTTTTTTATCTTTTGGTTTGAGGTGAGCATTAATAGCAAGCTGTAATTGCTCATAACTTGGACAGGGGGGAGAGATGAAGCAGATGACAGCAGTGGATCAAGCCTATTCGGCAATGGTCACTGCCTGGGGAGTGGCGCGAGTACTGCAAATTGCTGTTAGCATCTTGTCAGAAAAAAGCTTAGAAAATCATCGATCTTGCTAAGATATTAATCTTAAACGATAAGCAGGCTATGAGCTAATGTTCATCGATATCATGCACATACATGAAAAGCGTTTTATTATTTTTCTTCTCCATTTTACCATTACATGATACTGTTTATTCATACAGTATCTCTTTGAGAGGGATATGCGAACAGAGAACTAAACGAACTAGTCATTCTTGAACGTATTGAGCTTATTGCGCTACTAGCGACGGCAGATACAAACCAAGAAAAAACTAAAGAAAATCTAATTAAAAATTAAGGGCTTTAATTGGTTTTCTTCGCATGTCCAATTTTGAACACCGGGTAGTAGATGGAACGGAGGTATTACATTTGTTAAATCAATTGGTTAAAATGTGTACCGGCATTTTTTGCCCTTCAAGTACTCACCACTATTTTGGCTTTAACAGTCGGCTATGGGGTTATCTTGATATTACAAAGGTGACTTTTGAAGGAGCCTGTTTTTTAGCCATTTGTATTTACTCCCTTAAGAACAGGAAGTTATACTGGGTTAAAATTTTTTCAACGGACTTGGAAATGCATATTGACCCACATAGCGACCCCAAAGCATGGGAATCGTACTTCAAAAGCATTGTTTGGTTACATTACAAGCCAGCTAATTGTTGTGACTTACCTGATTCACATGGAGGAGATTTTGGTCTTGAATGCTACACTCTCAATGGGCATGTTTTTCAGTGTTACTTGCCTGAGCAGTCGAGCGATGTTGACAAACTTTATAAAGCGCAGCAAAAGAAAATATATAATGATATTCAAAAATTCTCTAAAGATAATGTTAAACAGTTAGAGGAACTATTTGGAACATTAAAGATCAGTCGATGGATTTTAGCAACGCCTTATAATAAATCAGCAAAACTAAGTCAATACTGTACAAAGAAATCCTTAAAGGTTCGCCAGTTGGGTATTTCGTATATTGCTGATGATTTTCAAATTATTGTCCAAACTGAGAGTAGTTATTCACAGGAAGCTTTTTTACTTCGCAGAGACTCATATCAATTAAGTCTGAACTTAGATGATACTACTGTTGAAGGAGCTATGGAGTTCATTAGTTATAATAGCTCTTTTCTCGAAAAATTGAATTTAAAATTGCCTAAGATCCACGATGCTATATCAAGGCAAGAACAAATTAGAAATTTTTTAATTCAAAAGTTTCTTGATTATCAAAATCTATTAGACACATTAAAGAAAAACTGGGTTGATATTTATGAAATCGTTTATAAATGTATTCAACAGAGGGAGAGTAATTTAGTTGGTATGTTTATGCTTGCTCCATCTAATGCCCAACCATCAAGAATCATGACAGATCAAATTGAATCGTTAAAAAAATGTATTGAAGAAGAGGTTCCTACATTTAAACAAGCAGATCTAGAGAAAATTACTTGGGGTGTAATTTCAGACTGGTTGATACGATGCCCATTAGATTTTTAAGGTGGAAAAAAAATGCATATAACAATAGAGGAAATAATTGGGAAACCTTTCACCTTTACTAAAAGGCCTGAACATTTACCTTGTGATATGAGACCGTTATGGCGTTGTAGTTTAATTTTATTGATTCTATCTATCGTTGGCCGTTCTGGTTGCTGTTCGTTAAAAAAAATGCATGTTGTTAATTGGGTTTTGAAATCAGAACAAAATGTGGCTAGTTTTGAGTTTTGGACCTTAAACAAGGAAAGTCTTAAACCTGAAGTTCGCATGGATCCTACACTCGACCGCGCCCTTGAGTTAATGTTAGCCGAAGGGTTTATAATTCGAGAAAATGATAAATATAAAATATCTGAAAAGGGAGACTTATGTGCAGTTAAGTTAACTGCACTTGATGTATTCAAGGACGAATCTTTTAAACTAAATAAGCTTAAAAAAGGATTGTCCGAAACTAATATTATTAAAATATTCCAGGTGGGGTAATATGTCTTTAGAAATCGTTTCGTTGGATATTGTTGCAAATACTACTGATGGCCGATATGGAGCCACTATTCCATTTTCTAAAGGCCTGTTTTTATTACGCATGGAAAACTCCCATGGTAAATCAACATGCATGAATGCTATAGCCTATTCTTTAGGAATGGAAAAAGCATTGGGTATGGGAGGCGCCAAAATCCCATTTCCCCCTTCACTGACAAGAGTATTAAACACAATTGATGGTCGGGAAATTAATGTCATTTCATCTTTTGTTAGTTTAAAAATAAAAAATAATAATGGCGTAATTGCATCTCTGAAGAGAAATATCATTGGCTTTGAGAATGATAACATTATTTATATTGATGAAACTGACATTAAGGGAGAGAAGAAAAGGAGTGGTTCATACTTCTTACATCGTGAAGGTGATACTGATAGAGATAGGGGGTTTTATAAATGGTTGACTTTTTTTTTAGGCTGGAATTTACCCCTAGTACCCAATCATAACGGTAAAGAGACCCCACTTTATCCATCAGTATTATTCCCTGCATGGTATGTTGAACAAAAAAAAGGCTGGTCTTCTATAATGGCCACAATTCCAACTCAGTTTGGCATTAAAGAAGTTAAAAAAAGAGCTCTTGAGTTTTTAATGTCTCTTGATGTTAATGAAAATATAATTAAGCGAAGCACTATAAAAAACGGTATTGATGAGATTGTTTATCAATGGAAAATAATTAAGCGAAATGCGGAAATAGTTGCCTCAAAAGTTTCATCAGTCGTAACTGGTATTCCAGAACAGCCAGAGTCCAAGTTTGATAACTATAAAATAGAACTGGTAATAAAAGAAGGGGAGGATATTAAATCACTAACTGATCTCCGAGCAATTTATGCTGATGAACTAAAAGTAATCAATAAAGAAACTTTTGGACAGATTGATGATACCACACTGCAGTTATCTGTTGTGAGTTCTATCAGTTCTAAAGTCGATGAAATACATGCTTTAGAATTAGAGTTACAAGAAATAAGTGATCATAAAAGTTATATAAGCTATCAGATATTTTCCACAAATAAAAGGTTGGGAAACCTTTTAGATGATAAAAGGAAATATGAGGATTTAAAAAAGATCTCAGACTCTACTATTTATGAATCGACTCAATTACTAAGCAATGAATGTCCTACTTGCGGCGCGCAATATAATGATAATCTCTTGGGTTTTTCATCACAAGAGAATCTCATGACATATGAAAGTAGTTTAAATTTTATCAAAGAGCAGATAAAGGCTTTTGATTTTGTTTTATTAGATTGTAATAAGCAGTTGAAATTCAAGGAGGTTGAACAAAATAGAGTTGAATCAAAAATAGCCTCTTTAAAAGTTGAGATAAGTAAACTTAAAAAAACTGATTATCCTTCAGTTGCTCTTCAAGAGGAATATTTAAGACATAAAATTAACTTGGAAAATGACATTGATGATATTGATGAGGCTGTTAGGGATATAACTAATATTCGACTTGAATTAGATGCGCTACACAAGAAGTATAAAAAACTAGTCTCTGAAAGAAAATCTCTCCCGGAAAGAATACTTTCTCAGACCGATATTTCAAAGTTACGGCTGTTGAATTCTGGTGTTGTTCAAAGGTTGACGAAATACAATTTTGATAGTTTTGATGCTGAACTTATAGGGATATCTGAGGATAATTACCTTCCAACTAGGGAAGGCTATGATATTGGCTTTGATACCTCAGCAAGTGATGGTATCAGGTTAATTTGGGGATATTTGATCAGTTTGTTCACTGTTGGCCAACGGTTTTCTACTAATCATCCTGGAGTGATCATTTTCGATGAACCACGGCAACAAGAAGCAAACAAAGTGAGCTTTGCTGAATTGCTCAGAGATGCGGCAGAAACAACAAAGATTAGTGGGCAGATTATCTTTGCCACATCTGAGGATGAGAGTGTTTTAGTAGAAGCGTTAAATGGCTATGATTATACGATTGTATCATTCGATAAAAAAGACGGAAAATTGATAAGAAAGTTATAAACTTAATTCACATCTCAGCGGATTATTTCGCATTCCATTTTGAGTTATGTATTCCCAGCCACCATCACATCGGATGCTAGCTGGGAATGGTTTGTTTTAGCGAAATACTCACAAACTCACTCTACCACTTTTGGAGTAAGAGGGCGGTAATTAGCACGCAGGTTATCAAATATCATAAAATCCAATTCTTCATCAGGAAAATGGTCGGTGTTATTGAGTTGCGTAAGTATTTTCTCCTTTTTTTCTTGCGTATAACTTTCCCATTCTATTGGGTTGATATACCAGAAGTCCGTGCCATGTATCATCCATGACTCAATAAATTTTAAAAATTTCAAATCATCATCATATCTTTCTAATAAAGCCATAAATTTCTGTTCACTAGACTTTGGAAGAGAGAAGCAGCAGAATGTATTTCGCTGGTAAGGAAATATTGAAAGGTGAACAGTATAATTTCCTTGATTTGTTTTAAATTCACTTTTCCCCGCAAGGCAAATTGGGACCTCATACTCTATATTTACAGTAATTATTGATATAGAAAGATTCTTCCCTGTGAGTGTGTCAATGAATGGAACTAGATCTTCGTTATGGATTCTTGCTAATATATACTCTAATTTCTCAATGTTATTTGAGAGGTGCTCAGTGATGTTGTCATTTATATCAATTAGCGTAACACCTTTTTTAACAAACTTATCGGCTTGAGTAAATCGTTCACGCTGATAATCCATGAGTTCTTTTTTATACGATGTGAGTTTTCGTTTGAAAACTTTAAGTAGGCTCGATGTTTCAAACAAATACCTATATATAACTCTAAGATTTTGCAGGGCAATAGATTGATCTCCAAACTCTCCATTGATTTCAAAGCCACTAAAAAGTTTTTCATGTTCTGTGCAAAATCCTGGGAAAACTGATGCTTTTCCTATGCTTATAGGCTTGCATTGGTATGTGCCAAGCGTAGTGTCAAAATGAGGGTAGAGAACATTCTTTTGATGAGCAATCCTTTTTAATACCGCTGATTCAGGAATCGTGTGGGATGATACACATTTTTTAGCACAGTAGGGAAATACACATTTACCTTTCTTTTTTCTTGCTTGTTCTCTATCGCTAATGAAGCTAAAATAGTAATCTTTAAAATATGTATCATCCATATATATCGGCCTTCCTGATTCATTGAAAAATTCATTGCCGAATAATCGATCATATAAATCCATATTTTAATTTGTCCTTGTAGTGTTGAGATCTTTGTATCTCTATAATATGTATAACCAAATGTAATCGTTTGACTTATTAAAACTGTTAGGTCAAAACTTATCTCCTGCCTTAAAAAATATTCAAACTAACGTATTCGGTCTTTGCATTTCTGCGGCAGAGAAGCCCTCTACCATAAAATATTCTAGTAATACCGAAGAAGATATTACGTGTGCGCGGAAAATTTCTGAAACCGGTACCAGGGTCGTGGCAATTTACATAAACAAAGGCATTTCTGAGGCCACCTTTTACCTCTATACAAGCCTTCCTTTTGACAAGTTCTGAATCTGATTTTGGCTTGTTACCTACATCTATCTGGGTAACTGCTCCTCGCCGATTAATGAAAATCTTACACCCAAGCAGTCTGCAGACCTTTGTATAGCAGGCTTAACGCTATTTGCAGCGCATATGTTATTAGATAATTAGTTAAGAACCAATGGCAGTCGTTTACCAATTTTGTACATCATTCCATATATCAAGCTTCATTTTCCCTAGTGGAATATTTCGGAATTCACCGTTATTGGGTGAAAATCCCAAAATCATTTCAATTTCCTCGCTTTTATTCTGACTGAGAATATTCAGGCCAGTAACCAGTCCAACCGATTTAGCGAATGAGGGATCTTTGCTAATATTTTTTGCAATGCGCAAAGCCTCATGCAAATGATTTTGATATTGCGAAATCAATTGGAAAGTTTTGAGCGACATCCTGGCCTCTGCGTTATTGTCAGGTGCTTCAATATGAATCTTGTAATCCTCCTTCCCTTCACGTAATGCGCGCAAAACCGGTGTCCATGATTTGCCGCTCGCAGGAATCAGCGTAAATTTCAGCAGAGCCTTGTCCACCTGCGGGTTCAGGTGGGGAACTGCGTAAAAATCAGTATCGTGCTTCATATGCGGACCATTGCATACTGAACACGAAGGCATAATGTTACCAAGAGAAAGTGCGAGAAAAGGATAGTTGGACTGGGAAATAAAGTGGTCCAAGTCAGGTCGATAACCTTTCAGGTCAGAGCTTTTAGGAGTTGTATCAATGGTACGGATGTGGCAATAAGGACATACCTTGTAAATTGAGCTTTCACATAAGAGATATGCTCCCCATATTTTTCTGCTATCGCGAAATTTATTGTAGTTAAAAATATTCTTCATTATTCCCAGAACTTCATTGCGTTGCTTATTTCCATTTGTTTCATCAATAGGGAAAGTGTTATTGAAATCGTAAATTACCTGAGAAAAGTCTCGCGTAGACGTAGAAACAATAGAACGAAAATTTCGATGAATAAATAATTTAACCTGATGCAATAACGAGTTTGGAGGTCCATAAGAGTATTTCTTTCGAAAATATGCAACTATGGTTCTGCAAAGATATCGTTCATGATCTTTTGCCGCACTGAGCCAAACATCAGGAATTTCAATAATCATTAGTCGACCTTGATATTGTCTAAAACTGCCCGGCGTAGACCAACATCACCAATTTCATCTATCAAATTTTTCTCTTCTGTACTCAGTTTACCGGCCATAACAGATTTATGAAGTGCTTGTACTTTGCATGCAGCATAAGAACCAATAGAAGGTGTGTCAAAAGTTTCCAAAACCAGAGCATCCATTGAGTTGCCAAAGGTTTTAACATCGAGGGGTAAGTTATCGCCAAGACGTTGCACCATAGACGATGGGAAATCACCAGAAATAATAGGAGAATGTGTTGCCAGCACCACCTGAACACAATCGAACTGACAACGTTTTTTGGCCTTAGCTAGAAAGGCATTAAGCCTTCCAACAAATTGCCGTTGCCAATCCATATGTAAGTATGTGTCTCCCTCATCAATCAGTATTAGTACTGACTGCATTTTTTTTGCTTTTAGGCGATCAAGTGCGATATCGATGCGGGCGAACTGCTCCATTAAAGACATTAAGCCTGAACTCAGGTTCGTCCACGAAAGCTCGAAAGAAGATTTGCTGTTTGTTATGCCCATCAAATGCTGGGAATCTTCAATGACAAACTCAACACCACGCCTGATGCCGGTATCGATTTGGCTATAACGTGGATGATGAGATAGCAGATCACGCGAAGCAGTCAAGAGTTTGATGAAGCGTGCGCTTACGTCATCAATTTCCCTTTGAATGGGATCTGTTGATGTTCTGTCCCAGTCGAAAAGTTGATATAACAACAGGAATGACAGTATCACGGAATGGCGATGGCGGATTGGTCTCAATATTTTTTCCAGTGTAGCTAGAGCGCAATTCACATATGCTTCCCCTCCATGCTGACGCAGAATATCGATAAACCAGTCTTCTATCCCAGTTGTGAATTGCCGCATTTCTGGAGTCTTGATGTTTGAGTGCCCGCTGTGTTGTCGCGCAGACAGGTACTGACGTTGCATCTCCAAACGCTCATGATTTAGTGAGCCAGAAAGTCTAAGTAATTGAGGTGCAATAACGCGCTCAAAAAAGTCACGACGATACGACAAACTTGCCATCAGTTTGGTCTTTTCACCAAGTGAATGGGCTATGCGCGTATATTGCTCTAGCATCCCTGTACGCAATTGTTTTCCAGAGATTGCTGATGCGTTGATAAAATGGGAATGTGGTTCGATGACTCGCCGATAGGGCAAAGGGGTATAGTAGATAACTCCAAGATCTTCTGGAGGGAACGTAGCATCCCAGCTAGTTTCTCGGCCGAAATAATCCGTAATCTGCCAGTGTCCTTGATCGCCTGCTGGTGCCCCAGCAGTTAATATTTCCGCCAGTGTTAATAGCAAATGAGTTTTACCTGACCCATTTTTTCCCACTAGCAGGCTCATTGAGTCGATATCAAAATAGTTGGGGAATTTATGTGCGCCGGAACCAACATTTATAGTCTGGTTATCAAATCTCAGATAGTCGATCATTCCAAAACCACTATGTTAAATTTCTTAACCCTGTACAGGGTAATGTACTACTAATGTGTAATTTATGTCAGATTCAAATTATTCACATAATGCCTAAGTTACAACCGCTGAGACCAACTGGAGGTAAAAACGATGATCACGAGTATCTAAGGTCACTATTTTCTGATAATACTCAAAAATGATGCTGTAAGTACACCGATTTCACCGCCCCAGACCAAACGGCGCTACACCCGCTTATATAGGTGAAGGTTTTTCTCCCGCGTGCTTTCTGTTCCCGTATCACCTTCCGGTTAATCGTTTCCCAACACAACCCGTCCCGCAAGGGTAAATGGCACGCATGCTGCGCCCTTGCGTGCCGAAACGATGCCGGTAAAGCGAACCGTCAGGCGATACGAAGACGAAAATCACACCACCGACGGAGAAAAAACCATGACTATTTCTTTGCATATCCAGACTAAACCCCTAACACTGCAGCGCCGACCAGCGTATCCCCGCTGGAGCAGTCAGGCTCCTCAAAAACGAAATTTTCCAGAACCAAAACCGATATTTTTCAAACCGTAACAGACAGCATCATTTCTGCACTTGAAGCAGGCGTTAAGCCGTGGTCTTGCCCGTGGCAGCGTGTACCGGGTATGCCAGGATTACCATCAAATTACGTAACCGGTGCGGCTTACAGTGGGATGAATATCATGTTGTTGTGGAGCAGTGCGTCAGAACAGGGCTTCAACGATTCACGCTGGATGAGCTACAAACAGGCGCAAGCTGAAGGTGGGCAGGTGCGCAAAGGGGAGCACGGCACAACGGCTATTTTCTATTCCACGCTGGAGAAGGCAAACGATGCCGGGGAAATCGACTATATCCCGATGCTCAAAACATTCGTCGTTTTTAATGTTGAGCAGATCGACGGTTTGGCCCAGTTCGCTGAGACTGTAAGCTTCACCGGGTCGTTCGAGCAATTGCCGCAGGTTGAAAATTTTTTCCAGAGCAGCGGCGCAAACATCATTGAAAAAGGGCAAAACGCTTTTTTCCGACCCTCAACCGATGAAGTCTGGCTGCCGGAGCGTTACCTTTTTTCTGATGCCGCCAATTTCTACACGACTGGACTGCATGAACTGGTGCACTGGAGTGGTGGTAAAAACCGCCTGAATCGCGAGATGAAAGGAAAATTTGGTAGTGAGGATTATGCTTATGAGGAATTGATCGCCGAGTTGGGAAGCGCGTTCCTTATGGCGGATCTGGGGATTCTCGGAGAGGTTCAGCACGAAAGCTATATTGCTTCCTGGCTGAAAGCACTGAAGAACGATAAACGATATATTTTCAAAGCCGCTAGTGTGGCATCAAAAGCGCATCGTTATTTAATGGATAAAGCTTGAGGACAGGGTAAGAAACCCTAAAGTAATGCGGCTTTGACCATATATTTCTGTAGGCAGAGTCGTGGTGGTGTTAAAGGTATAACCTCCCTGCGAATTTTTCGTGGCACTGTGTGTCAGGAAAAATTCGCAGGATGCGAGTGCGGCGGCAAACGGCCCGCTCATCGCTTTAGACGTATTGGCTCAGACTTGATCTGGCCGTGAGAAAACGATTCAGCATGACAGTCGGCAACGAGCTAGAAGCGGAAGTTAGGAATGCATACTCACATCAAGGTGTCTTGAGTCATAGGGAGCAGGTAGCAGGTCACCTGAACTTGTTAGTAAGGGATTCGGTTACACATTCTTTTTTCTCTGCCACCTTAGATTCCCTGAACTTTCGGGTCGTCAGCCCGATTCCACTAACCGTAAAGTCGGTAAGCGACGCTGGACCACCAGAGGCGGCATTTTGGGGCTAGTGGCTTGTGGTAATTGACTCGCATGCAGCTAACTTCCTGGTAGCGAATTAAGTGGCCACTAAGGACTGGACCAAAACACTGACGTGATCCGGGGCTTTACATGGTTGAAATCTCAGAATATTGCTTCGTTTTCCGGCCTTAAACCGTGCAGAAATCTGCCACCCGTTCGACCTTATGCAAGAGTCGCTTTGCTTAATTTTGGCACTCACTTCCCCCGGCTTCGGCCTATTTGCGTTCTGCCCTAACTCGAGTGTCAGCTCTGCTGTCGGGGAGCGAGATTACTTAATGACTGGATTCACAAAAATGACTTTAATGTTTTCATTAAAACTGTTATTGAAATTTATTAAGCATAAAAAATAAGAAATTTCAGTAATTATCATATTTCTGCCTGAGTTTAACAGAATGTCGCTGTTAGATAGTAAGTGGGATAAGTTATTGATATAGAAATTTAATTAATCTGTGTAGGGAGGCGCATGAAGCTTGAAACGATTCGTTTATCTGGTTTTCAGTCGTTTGGACATGAATCAACCGAACTGAGCCTTGAGGATATAACATATATTATTGGCCCTAATGGTTCAGGTAAAACTGCAGTTCTTCAGGCTTTGTGTCGACTTTTTGCATTCGATCCCGCGTTAAGGCGGATCCAGCGTTCAGATTTCCACGTTCCCTTTGATGAGGAGGAGGTTCCGCTTGAGCGCCAGCTGTGGATAGAGGCTGATTTTCTGTTTCCCGAACTGGAAGATGACGAGGACAACAGCACCGTAGCTCCCCATTTTAGTCATATGCGACTGGACGAGCCTGATGGGGTTCCGCGCGTGCGTTTTCGCCTTAATGCGACTATAGGGTTGGATGGAGATATTGAAGACGCTCTGGTATATGTCTTGGAAGTTGATGGAGATGACTTTCCTCTGAATGTCGCTCAGGTTCCACGCGCTGAACGTAATCATGTCCAGGTACACTATCTGCCTGCCAGACGCGATCCCGCTGACCATATTACTTACGGTGCGAATGCATTACTAGGGCGTTTACTTCGCGCTGTTCGTTGGGACGCTGAGCGCGAAACGATTAAAGGACTGACCGATCAAATAAGTGACAGCCTTGCGGCAAACCCCTCGGTGAATGCTTTCAGTGAGAGTTTAAAGGCAACATGGGCAACGCTGCATAAAGGTAAATTTTTTGCTGACCCTAAAATTACTTTTGTCGCATCAGAAATTGAATCGCTGTTAAGGCATCTGTCTGTTTCATTCACCCCAGGTCACGACGGCTCTCTTGTCGATTTTTCAAGGCTGAGCGATGGTCAAAAGTCCATGCTTTACCTTTCTCTTGTCTTATCGTCTCAGGCTATTGGCAGGGCTGTTCTTGCAGAAGAAGATTTATCGTTTGATCCCGATAAATTACGTCCACCAGTCTTCACTCTGGTAGCCCTTGAGGAGCCAGAAAACAGCCTTTCACCACATTACTTGGGCCGTATTGTTAGCTCTCTAAATGTCATGACAAAAAACCAGGATGCGCAAGCTCTCATTGCGACGCATGCGCCCACAATGCTGCGCCGGGTAGCACCTGAGTTAATACGTTATCTTCGACTGAATGAGTCACGAGAGACGCAGGTCACTTGTATTAAATTGCCTGATGAAACTGATGAGGCACATAAGTTTGTGAGGGAAGCTGTCCAGGCGTTTCCGGAGATCTATTTTTCACGGCTGGTCGTGCTGGGCGAAGGTGATAGCGAAGAGATTGTGTTGCCACGCTTGCTTGAGGCCAAGGGTGCACCCGTTGATGAGTCCGCTATCACGATTGCGCCATTGGGAGGGCGGCATGTAAACCATTTCTGGCGATTACTTATAGCGTTAAAGATTCCCTTTTTTACACTGCTCGATCTTGATGTAGCCCGCCATGGGGCTGGATGGGGGCGAATTAAGTACGTAAATGACCAGTTTTCCAAACGTCAAAGGCGTAACAAACTTCCTGAACCTTACGGAATTCCAAAATGGGATGATGAAAAGCAGAAAATTCGGGACTTTGAACATTATCTAGACATGCTTGAAGAGCGCGGCGTATTTTTCTCTTACCCGATGGATTTAGACTTTGCAATGTTACTTGCGTACCCAGAAGCCTATAACGTTGAGGAAGAGAAGCCCGACAATGCAACTATAAAAGCTGTTCTTGGAAAAAGTCATTATGATCCATCTCAGTACAGGGATGATGAATTAGCGCTTTTTAATACCTACCACAAACGCTTCAAGCTTGGCAGCAAACCCGCAGCTCATATTGAGGCGTTAACTCACCTGAGTGATTCAGATCTGCTTAAAAGCATGCCGGATTCACTGCACAGGCTGGCCGATGCGGTTATTGCCAAACTCTCGGAACTGCCAGAATGATTACTGTAGAAGAATGGCAACCTGCAGATGGATTGACGCTGGAACCTAATGCGAAACGAGCAGCAAAAGCCCGTAAACGTTGCCTAGCGCTTACTGCCGGACCGGGCGCGGGTAAGACCGAAATGCTCGCACAACGTGCTGACTTCCTTTTACGAACAGGAACGTGCCGATACCCCAAGAGAATTCTGGCGATCTCATTCAAGGTTGATGCCAGTAGAAACCTCAAAGAGCGCGTTGAACGAAGGTGTGGCCGAGAACTGGCTTCTCGTTTTGACAGTTTTACCTTCCACGCATTTGCTAAGCGGATCATTGATCGATTCAGGCCGATATTGAAGGGAGAATATGCCTTAGAGGCTGGTTACACTATTGTGGACAAAAAACATGGGGCATCTCGCCACGAAATAGTATTTGCTGACCTAGTTCCCTATGCTATTCAGATTTTGAAGATCTCAAAAATAGCAAGAAATGCAATCCGGCAAACTTATAGTGATATTTTTCTTGATGAATTTCAGGACTGCACAAATTTACAATATGATCTGGTAAAGCTTGCTTTCCAGGGGACCAAAATTCGTCTGACAGCAGTCGGAGACACAAAACAGAAAATTATGGCTTGGGCAGGTGCTTTGGACGGCATTTTCCAGACCTTCACAAAGGATTTTAATGCGGTTCCGCTTAACATGTATCGCAATTTCCGTTCAAAACCGACATTGCTGCGTGTTCAGAACGAAATTATTCGTAAATTAGATCCTCACTCCGTAATGCCTGATGAGCAAATTGAAGGTGACGAAGGGGCGGTTTTTGCATGGGAATTTGCAGATAGCCAAACTGAAGCTATCTATCTGGCTGACCAAATTTATGAATGGATAAATATAGAGAAGCTACCTCCAGCTGAAATTGCAGTCCTGATCTCTAAGCAACCAGATTTATATGCTGATCACCTCTTCAGAGAGTTAGAGCAACGCGGAGTTCCCTACCGCAATGAGCAGCAAATGCAGGACATCACTGTCGAACCAGTGGCTAGGTTAATCGTTGATTACCTATCCTGTCTATACGGACATCGGGAACCTAAAGCTTGGATTCGCCTGATGAATCAGCTGGTTCCCTTTGCTGATGAAGAAATTCAAACTAGCGTACGAAAAAATCTTGATCACCTGATTAAAAAGCATCGTAAGGGAGTGTCTGAAGCAAAAAAAACGGACACTCCCTTTTCGGAATGGTGGACATTTAGTTGCGCTTTCTTAAAGCATATAGGTTTACAGACGCTTGTTGCCTTATCGCCTGATTATGAGTCCCATGAGCGTCTTAAACAGGTTGTGCGCGATGCTAAAGCACGTATTAAAGATTTACTGGAAATCGAATCTGATTTACCCCTCGCATTAAAACGATTTAGTGATGATCAAGCTGTACGCATTTTGACCATTCACAAAAGCAAAGGATTAGAGTTTGATTCGGTTGTAATCATGGCTATAGAAAATGAGATTTTTTTTGGTGATGAAGAAGAGAATCGCTGTGCGTTTTTTGTCGGTGTTTCGCGAGCAAAGAGACGCCTTATTTTAACGCATACTAACAAGCGTGATGAACCTGCTAATGCTAGGCATTGGAAAGTTTTTCGGACTGCTAGAGTAGAGTATTTTGATTATGTTCTTCCGTTTATTAAGTGATGATAGATCTTTTAAGCTTGTTTTTTTATTTATGTTTTAATTTTTTTAAAGATTAAATGGTGTATTTAAGTTTTTCTTTAAATTATGCAATGATAATAATCAACACTGGTGAGATAAAATGCTTAAAATTGAAGATGTGTTCGGTGTTAGTGGAAAAGAAGTTAAAAGTTATATTGAACGTGAACATGTAGATGCAAAGTTAATAGATGTATTGAATACTGAAAAAAATAATTGTTTATGGCGCATCTAAACAGGGAAAAACAGCCTTAGTCAATAAGTATGTTAGCTATGAAGATCATATATTGATTAGTTTATCACCCAAGCACACTTTGAAAGATATATACCAATCAATACTTCGAAAATGCAATGTAATTTTAAGAACTTCGTATACGGAGGGCTCTGGTGAAAAAACAAAAGTTACGGGCAAAGCATTAATTCAAGGAGCCGTGGCACTGATTGCTAAAGCAAGCGCTTCTCTCGAAGCTCAAAGTGAGACAAATGCAAATTTTACAGAGCAATATGATGAGATTGAGTTTAATTTAGATCTACCTGACGATGTTGCACACTTGATTCATCGCACCGGAAATAAAAAATAATTATACTTGAAAATTTTCACTATCTTCCAGAGGAAATACAAAGAGAGTTTGCTTTCGATCTTCGGACGTTTAACGATCTGAAAGTAAGATTTATTATCTTAGGTGTATGGAAAGAGGCAAACCGGCTCTCACAATTCAACGGAGAATTACAAGATAGAATTGGGGAAATACCTGTTGAACCTTGGCTGGATGATGACTTTAGGAATATATCGAAAAAAGGCGAAAATATTTTAAATATAGATATAACACCAGTTATCATTGAGGAATGCATATCCAATTCATTTGGAAGTGTTGGGTTTTTTCAAGAACTCTTGAAAAGATCCTGTATCGAGGATGGTATTCTCAATGAGAAAGATATAACTAAACACTTCTATAACTTAGAAGCATTGAAAACAGCAATTGCTATAAAAACGCATGAATATTCTGGTCGTCACTTGCGGAACTTAGAAACCATGGCTATTGGAAACAGTACCTCGATAACTAAAGACGCTCCATTGCCCTATTTTCTAAGTTATTATATTGTTATGCATATTCTATCTCTTGGATATCATGGAATAAATGGCGGTATTAGCAAAGAAAACCTACTTCATGCATTAAAACAAACACATCATAGGAAAGATGAGCTAAAAGGTAGCCAGTTAGTTACAGCTTTGAAAGGTCTTACAGAATTACAGGCCAATAAGGGGATTAACCCTCCCGTTATTGCATATGACTCGAACTCACGTCAGTTAAAAGTAGTCGATTCTACTTTTTACTTCTTCTTAAAAAATGCAAACCTTGAAGAGATTCAGTCAGAAATACCTTGTACAATCGACGGGCTAAATGTGTAATTTTAACATTTAGTCCTTAAGTTACATTGATTGAGGGTGTCAAGTTAATTTATTATCCCTCATTTATTCTATTTAATGTAAAGTACGTTATGTATGATTTCTTCGTTATTCAAAATTCGTGAAATTATAACCACAATTTTTTCATGCTCCCGAACGGTTAATACATTGAGATAAGAGTAAAGTTCGCTTCTGGCACTGAGCGGACAAGCTTACGCAGCCTAAGGTTCAATATGAGCGATAAGCGGAAGTCATCCATTTTTTACGTGCCGCAGAAAACAGCTTAACGAATATTGTATTAATCTAATTGAAGTCGATCACCAGTTCAGCACCCAGTTGATTCAAAACGTATAGATATATCGACCGGCCTAAGCAATCCATTATCCATGAGTTTTTGGAAGTTTAACCCTCATATAGGGTTGAGCCCTAGGCAGCCACTCATTGGTAAGCATTTTTACTACCCCGCGTGATAGTAATATAGACTTAATTGTTAGAGTTTCACTTTTCAAATAGTACTATAATATTGTATATCACAGGAGATCCAAAGTGTGCAAACACTTACTGAATTAAAAATAGCATCTGCACTGTATGGATATTAATAATTCCTATGGCGAATGTCATTATACGCAGCCTCGGAGAGTTCGAAAATTCGATCCAATCCGGAATGGGGTAGCTCCACAATCAACCCTCGTTGAATAAGTTTTTCAATTTGCATTAAGGCTATTTTATCTAAGATAGATCGTGATAACTTAGGCGTCGAACCCAATAATAGTGATTTATATTTACTAATGAATTTTTCAATAAAAGACTCCCAGTTACTATGCTTTAATTTAATGGCGCGAGTGAAACTAGGAAGCGAAAACTTTCGTTCTGAAATATTAAATCCAACATGTCCATAGAACATGTTAGATAGAATTCCTCGAAGTCCCTCATCAGAGGATAAATAATCTATTAATTCTTCTTGTCTCTTTTCTTGAATCCAACTTCTAATAAAGAGCCATCCTGATAATAACGATACACATAATAAATAATATTGCGATTCAGGGCGCTGTAACCAAGGGCCAATTATTGGGTTATCTTTAGCCGTATTGGGAAACGTAAAAAAGAAAGCACTTATCGTCGCAAATACTCCTGACCCCAATCGAGGAAGAAATGCACGAGCTCGCGTATCACTCCGAACTTCTGACTTTATTAATGAAGAAGTCAGACTAACAGTTTGAGTTCCTGTCGCAGTAATCACTTTAACCAAATCCATTACTTGTGATATGGGTATCAGCTGTTTATTATTTTCAACCGTAGATTTTTCAATAGACTGATTATCAATAAATTCTTTTGCTGAGTTAAGATGTTGCCAAAGATTTTTTGATTCATCGTCAATAAAAATACCATTACTGTTGTCTGGATGTATTGATGCCATTTTTCTAACTATTGCCTGGCGTAATTCACTTGAGTCACTTTCCATAACATTCGAAAAATTAAAATATGCAGCAATTTCTTTATTGTCTTTCCAGTTCATGATAATTCTGCCCAATGAAGTAAAATATAAATTTTTATTTTGTCTTTTCACTTAAACTTTAATTAACAAAGTCACTAATTTTAAATATTAACTCAAACGAGATTTACATAGACAATATAATTCTTTTCAGCAAGTTAAGCAATGCTTAGCAAGCATGGGACAGATTATGTTGCCTCCACCATAATGATTAATGAATCGTACTATTGGGAAAGTCCGCAATTGGCACAAAGTTGCTTGTCAGATTAGGTTATGGCCCTGAGTCATAAAAGTGTTAGTTCAAATCTAAGCTAACACTTTTAGAGGCATTTAACCCGACTTCAACGATTAATGTGCCTTTCTGCATCACTAGAACGAATTATGGTACTATGTGCTGCTGCAATACGCCTACGAGCAATGTTCACATAATCCTCTTCTCGCTTGATACCGATGAAACAGAAACCTTCCATCGCTGCAGCTTTGCCAGTGCTTCCACTCCCCATAAAGGGATCAAGTACAGTGCCGCCCGTAGGGGTAATGAGACGGCAGAGGTAACGCATCAGTTCGGTGGGCTTTACACACAGATGATTGTTACCCTCACCACGGTCTTTTTTGCTGGCTTTTGCACAATAAAAGAACCGACTGGGGCCACTAATTTCTGCCTGCTGTCCCGTACTGAATAGCGTTGACACATTTTCCACTGGTTTTGAGGAGAATGTAATGAAATAGTATGTTAAACGCACTCAGCGGGATTACTCTCTGTTCTTTAAGCTGGCAGTCGTGGAGCAGGTTGAAAAAGGCGAGATGACTTACCGCCAGGCTCAGGAACGCTACGGCATCCAGGGATGTTCCACCGTGCTCATATGGTTACGTAAATACGGTCATCTGGACTGGCAGTCATCCCGGCAGCGCACCACCCGTGGAGGAAACATGACAAAATCTCTTCCCCTCACACCTAAACAACGAATCAAAGAACTTGAGCAGCAACTGGCTGAATCCGAAGTTAAAGCGCAGTTTTTTGAAGCTGTTGTGAAGGTGATGAACACCGAATTCGGTGCGACACTCACAAAGAAGCAGTTAGCGTCCTTATCGCGAAAGCACAGACACAACCCCTGAAACTGACTGTCGTCAGGGCCTGTCGGTATTTAAAGATAAGCCGTCAGGCCTGGTATCAGGGATGCCAGCGTGAAATGCTCAGGTCTGAAAAGGCACACCGCATTACTGAGGAAGTCAGACTTATCAGGTTACAGCAGCCCCGGCTGGGTACCCGGAAACTGCAGCATATTCTTAACGAGCGGGAAGATGCCGCATTGCATATCGGGCGGGACAGTCTGTTCGCTGTGCTGCGGGAAGCCAGGTTGCTGGTTCATCCAGCGAGGGCTTATCATAAAACAACAAACAGCCCTCATCATTTTTACAGGCATCCGAATCTGCTGAAAGCGGGGCCGGAGCAGACTGTTATCTCCGGTCCGGAGCAGGTATGGGTTGCCGATATCACCTGGCTTCCGGTAAGGACAGGTATGGCCTACATCAGTCTGGTAACGGACGCTTTCTCACGAAAAATCGTGGGGTATCATGTTCATGAAAGTCTGCATACGGAACACGTTATTAAGGCGCTGCAAATGGCACTGAGGGAGCGGCAGGGAAAGGGCCGCCTGATCCACCACTCAGATCGCGGACTTCAGTACTGTTCGGCAATGTATCAGTCAGTGCATAAAAAGCACGGTCTTGTCTGTTCAATGACGGACGGCTACGACTGCTATCAGAATGCGCTGGCAGAAAGGGTTAACGGCATACTGAAAAATGAATTACTGATTACGCGTCCGGCAGACGTGGTGCAGGCAGGCAGGATGGTCAGTGAGTCAGTCAGGATCTATAACAGCCAG